>MDTB01025185.1_pt1 | contig 10011 bp, 9 predicted proteins | sample 811161 | NCBI WGS metagenome assembly MDTB01 (sample SAMN05326650, study PRJNA326480) | marine metagenome | isolation source: seawater | place: Mediterranean Sea | collected 2009
ACAGCATTATTATGGACGACATCATTTTCAATCGCATTATTATGGACGACATTATTTTCAACAACATTATTATGGACGACATTATTTTCAACAACATTATTATGGACGACATTATTTTCAACAACATTATTGTTAACTTGATAATCAGTGTTATTTGCAATATTGTTATCAGCAACATTTTGATTTGCTCTGGCTTCAGCCGCCAGTCTTGCCTCCTCAGCCGCTGCGGCCTCTGCCAACATTACTTCTTCTGCCAACCTCGCTTCTTCTGCCAACCTCGCTTCTTCTGCTAATCTTGCCTCTTCGGCTAATCTTGCCTCTTCGGCTAATCTCGCTTCCTCTTCAGCTGCTGCTTCATCATCAGCACCTCCATCATCAAAAAAGTCACCACCACCGAAATCATCGCCAAATTCGGAAGAGCTTCTTGTACTTTTAGGTTTATTGATAGTGGAAAATACAACTTTATCACCATGTAGCTTTACAACATTAGCTTCAACTAAGCCCGATGAGTTAACAACATTTTTGATAAGTTCTTTTGTTTTATTTGCACTTAACAAAATTGTTCCCTTTTCAGAGGAGATGTGACCGTTATTTATTTTTTTTGTTGTTGACTCATCAGAATTGAAAGTTTCGTGTACGGCAAAACTTAACAATTTATCTCCGACAATGTCTATTGTGAATGTTTTGGAATCAGCTATGACTATGTGGCCTAGTTTTGCTGCAATAATACCTTCATTGACGACAGACTTGCCAACCAACAGTGCGTAACCGTCTTTAACATTAATTTTACCTGCAAATGACAAATTACCATGATTGTGGTTGGTAGAATCAAAGTTATATTTACCATCCAAAAAATTTTGATTAGTTATGTTTTGAGTTGTTGCCATAAATCCATGAGAATTAATTTTTCCGGATTTGCTAAGAAGTACTCCATTACTATTCAAAATCCAAACTTGGCCATTTGCATTTAATGTTCCATTTATTAAAGAAGGATTATCTCCAATCACTCTATTGAGTGTTATGGAGCTTGAACTAGGATGTTTAAATTTAACAATTGCGGATTTCTCAATCGAAAAGTCCTTCCAATCAATAATTGCTTTTTCACTATATTGATTAATTATTGATTTTTTGGAGTTGTCTAAATTTATTGAAACTGACCCTGCCCTGATAATAGGATCTTTTAAAGTGTTAGAGCTGGCTTCGGGAGGTAATAATACGCTAGAGAGTAGAAAAATTGATGTTACTGAACAAACTAATTTTTTATTAAAAAGAGAACTATTAGAAGTACTCTTTTTCTTTCTTCCTTGAACAGTCTCGGCGGCAACTATCCAGCCTAAACGGCATTCAGACCAGAGAACTCTAAAACTTAGATTCATTAATTGCTTACCTTTAATCTGAGTGAAATATCAGTATTTTATTAAACAAATCTGTAACCATCTTAAAAAATAAATATGACAATTTATTCATATTAAGTTGTTAAATCTACCAAATACCATTTCTGATTCACGCTTACTACTATTTTTGTGAAAATTAATTTCCTCACCTTCAGTTGCAATAAATGCTCCATTCCACATTAACTTTGCTTGTTCATCAATCTTCGTTAAAACTTTATCGTTGTGGGCCGGATCATGGTGAAATATTGCCATTTTTTTTACTCCAGCACTCATACAAAGCCTAACACCTTCTTGCCATGTAGAGTGACCCCATCCGATAAAATTTTTGAACTCTTCATCAGTGTAGGTGGCATCGTAAATAACCAAATCAGCATCTGCTATCAACTTTAAAATATTTTTATCAGGCTGTCCAATTTTATGTTCTGTATCAGTTACATAACAAACTGAGTTCCCCAAATAATTGACCCTGTAACCGGTTGCTCCTCTCGGATGATTTAGTAGTGTTGTTTGTATTTCTATTGCATCGTTAATGAAAAAGTTCTCACCAGCTAGAAAATCTGTAAAGGTTAATTTTGCCTGCATTATTTCGATAGGCACAGGAAAATTTGGATTTTTCATTTGATTTGATAACACTTCATAAATTTTGGAGTTACTTTGGTCTAAATTACCACAATAAATTTTTATGTTGAAACCTGGAGTGTACGCAGGTTTGAAAAAAGGAAAGCCATTTATATGATCCCAATGTGTGTGTGAGAACATTATTGAGGCATTATTTATTTTTTCATTAATCATGTAGTTTCCCAAAGTTCTGATACCTGTTCCCGTGTCAAAAATAATTAGGTTAGACCCACATTCAACGCTCACGCAAGAGGTATTACCTCCGTATTTCATATACTGGACATTAGGACAAGCTATACTCCCCCTCACACCCCAAAATCGAGTTCTAAACATTTTTTTTAAATTTCAGTTAAAAGTTGTTTTTTCTATTATAATTTCATTTCGTATTTAATTAGTTTAAAACAAGCTTTGTTTAATTGTCTCCAATACTGAATGCCGTTTAATAATCCTCAATACATATCAAATTAAGTTTATGGGTGTAACCAAATTTTCTATAGATCGAAAAAAATTTAATGATCTTAGTTTAACCGAAGCAAAGCTTAAAAGCTCAACTGATTTTTTTGATAAAAAAAACCTAACAAGTCAAGAGAGATTATTTTATAGGGTGTGGGCAAATGAGGACCTTAAACTCGGTGTTTTTGAACCTGGACAAGTTATTCAAAAGAAAGATCAGGTTCCAGGTGCTGCGTTCATTATCGCTCTGGGTGAAGCCATCAGCAAAGATGAAAAACATGAATATCAACTTGGTCCAGGTTCAGTTATTGGCCTTGCAGAAGGATTATGCGAGGAAAAAAGCCGATACGAATACAAAGCAAAGAACGTTGTGAATTGCAAAATTATTCAACTTCCAAGTGCTATGAGGGAAATGCAATTAACAAATACAGGATTAAAAGGTATTTGTAGAATGACTTTAGAAAGAATTTTAGGCACTGAAATTTCTATTCCAGAATACATGAAGTAGACAACTTTATTTTAGGTATTAAAAAAATGAATGAAATTGAATACTCAGATGGCAATCTTTTATTTAAAAAAAAAGACAAAGCAACAAGCTTCTATGTTTTAAAGGCTGGCGAAGTACAATTATTCGAACCAGACCAAAATAAAATTTTAGCTGTTTTGAAACCAGGCGCCTCATTTGGTGAACAAGCAATTTTAGCCGGTGGAGTACGAAGTGTCTCAGCAAAAGCAGTAGGTAAAGTTGTATGTGTAGAAATTTCTGCTGAGGCTCTAAAAAAAATGCTAGAAAATAGCCCAGGAATCATCAAGCCGGTTTTTGAAGCATTGTTATTGCAACTTTACATGCACAACGATTTGAGAAGTAAAGGTTACCCCTACAACCAAAAAAATTAATTTCTTTTAGTTTTTTTTGAATAGCTTTTGACCGTATTTGCAGCTATCAAAATTGCTATGAATAAAACTAAAAATGGCCCAATCCAAAGACCTATATTTTCAAAGGACTTTTGTGGATTATATAAAATAAATTCACCATATCGCTCTTCCATGTACTCGAGAATTTCATCATCACTTTTCCCATAACTAATTTGTTCTGCAACTTGCTTTCTCAAATCCACCGCAAGATCCGAGTTGGAATCGGCAACCGTTTGGTTTTGACAAACCAAGCACCTTAATTCATTTGTGAGTTTATAAAATCTCTCATCATTTATTGATGGGATATCTTTTCTTGTCAAATAGTCTGTATCTGATGGACCTTGAGCATAATGTAGAAAACTTTCGGTCTTTTTGAAGAAATCAGATTCCTTAAAATACTGGATATTTTCACTTTCATTCATTATTTAAAAATCACTTATTATATTTTAAAATAGACATTAACTGATTTTCGTAAAAATCTGGCTTTATAGGTCCAACATTCTTGAAGCGAACAATTCCACTTGAATCAATGATGAATGTCTCTGGAACACCGTACACACCATAATCAATTCCGACGCTTCCATTTGAATCAACAAGAACCATTGAGTATGGGTTTCCATTCTTTTTTAACCATTGTTCAGTATCTCCCGGAAAATCCTTGTAAGCTAATCCGATCAGATTTATTTCCGGGTGTTGTGTCATTATTTTCATAAAGATAGGGTGTTCAATATTGCATGCCAGACACCATGAGGCAAATACATTTAACACCCAAACTTTCCCCTTTAAGTTTTGTGGAGAAATTGGAGCATAATTATCTGCCTCTTTTAATTCTTGTTTAAGAGTACTTAAAGAAAAATTCGGAGCTTGTTTATTAATTTTAACTGATGGTATTTCACTTGGGTCTTTTCCTAGACCAAAGTAAAAAACAACTAGTAAAAAAAGAAGAATAAGAAACGGCAACCAAACTCTTAAATAATTCATAAAGTTTTAACTGACTATTTTATTTCTGTTTAAACTGGCAGAAGTATTTTTACCAAAAATTGATTTGTTTTCTAAACTTTCATCAAATTTTATAATCGTTTTTGCTTTTTTTGAATAACGCTTGTCAATTATTGCTAACCCCCCGCCTAAGGACATTAAAAAACAACCAAACCAAACCCAACCCATAAGAGGTTTGTAACTAGCTCGAATTGTCCATGATGTTTCAGAAGTTAATCCCTGAGTTCCAAGTGAGGTGGGTTCACCAAGTGACACATAGAAGTCTCCAAAAAAACCATAGATTATTGAAGCCTCCGTCATTGGATCATCGCTTCTGATGTATTTTCTTTTTTGTGGTTTAAGTAACCAAGTTTTTTCAGAGTTATTTTTTTTGAGTTCGAAGATGCCTTCTACACCAGAGAAGTTTGGGCCGGAAATTGAATTAATGCCAATAAATTTAAGTTGATGGGAACCAATTTCTTCAGTTTGATTGGGTTGTATGACTAAATCTTTTTCGACTTGATAAGTCATAACAAAAACAACACCAGCAGTAAAAATTGCAATTCCTGAATGAGCAATTATCATACCCCAGTATGCGGCACCTAAAGTCTTGATTCTTTTAAATAAAGGTAATGATGCAACATTATTATTTTTGATTCCGTGTTTTTTGAGGGACTGAAGTTTTTGAAATGCAGAATAAATAGTACTTACAAACAAAATAATAGAAGCACTTATTCCGATAGCAGACCAAATGCTGGTACGCTCTTCGTAAAACAAGAAAAATATTGAAATAATAACTGAAAAAGATAATGGAAAAAGTAAATTTTTTATAGCTGGGCGTAATGGGGAGTTTCTCCATATAATGAAAGGAGCAGAGGCCATAAAAAAAACAGCTGGAAGCAAAATGGGTGTTATAACGGAATTGAAGTAAGGAGGGCCAACTGACATTTTTCTCCCTGTGATAACCTCAGCTATCAAAGGATACAAAGTCCCAAGCATTACAACTGCAAGCGAGCCTGCCATCAAAATGTTATTTATCAAAAGTAAGCTCTCTCTAGAAACAGGTGAGAAACTATCTCCCATTCCAAGATTTTTTGTCTTCAAACCATAAAGAACGAGAGCAAAACCAACAACAATAGTTAGTATTACTAAAATAAATACTCCTCGAGTAGGATCGCTTGCAAAAGAGTGAACAGAAGTTAATACTCCAGACCTTACTAAAAAAGTTCCTAGTAAAGAAAAAGCAAAAGCAATTATCGCCAATAACACAGTCCAACTCTTTAAGGCATTTCTTTTGTCAGTTACTGCTAAGGAGTGCATAAGAGCAGTGCCAGCGAACCAAGGCATAAGTGAGGCATTTTCAACTGGGTCCCAAAACCACCAGCCGCCCCAGCCAAGCTCTCTATATGCCCACCAACTTCCTAACAAAATACCAAATGTTAAAAAAGCCCAAGCTGCATTTGCCCAAGGTCTGCACCATCTTGCCCATGTAGAGTCTATTTTACCCTGCAATAAAGCTGCAACTGCCAGGGCAAAACAAACTGAAAAACCAACGTAACCCATATAGAGCATAGGCGGGTGAATTATCATGAAAGGATCCTGTAATAAAGGGTTTAAATCCCGACCGGCAACCGGTGTAGGAAAAACTCTATCAAAAGGATTTGAAGTAAATATCAAATACACTAAAAAAATAGCTTGTAATAAGAGTAAAATAGAAACCACTCTAATTTGAAACTTATCTTCAAGCGGTTTAGAAAAAATAGAAACTGCAGTTGTCCATGATGACAACATTAATACCCACAACAAAAATGAACCCTCATGGGAACCCCAAGTTGCTGCAAGCTTATATGGTAGTGGGAGAAGCGCATTAGAGTTAACTGCAACTAAAAGAACAGAGAAGTCACTAACTGCAAAAAGATGCATTAAAAACAAAAAGGATGTAAGAATAGTACAAGTTAAAAAAATTGAGGTATGAGAGAGTGACCTCCTAACTTTGTAAAAATCAATTCCATCTTTTTTTGAAACAGAAGTAAGTATTAGACCTCTTGAACCATAAATAAGGCTGGTAATCAATGTAAAAGCGAGTAACAGCTGAGACAACTCTGCGATCATAATATGATGAAACTTAAAGTTAATTTAATCATTGTTCATTCCAAGTTCAGGAGGCATGTAGTTCTCATCATGCTTGGCTAAAATTTCAGTAGAGTTGAACACACCATTTTCTATTTTTCCCTGAGCAACAACCCCTTTACCCTCTTTAAAAAGATCAGGAACAACCCCATTGTACTTAACTGGAATGACATTATTTTTTTCATCAATAACTCTAAAAGTCATTTTGAGAGAGTTCTTTTGCCTCTGGATGGAACCGGTTTGAACCATTCCACCAAGTCTAATCGGTCGGTCATTAGGAGCCTTTCCCTCAAGTATTTGCGTTGTCGTATAAAAAAAAACTAGATTTTCTTCAAAAGCCTTAATAATTGCAAAGCAAGTAAAAAAAATCACTATAGCTAGTCCCAAAATCCAGAATAATCTTTTGTAACGTCTTGAATTAAAATACATTTTTAGTTAGCCCGCATTCTCATCATATTCTTTGAGTTGTTTTTTTACAAGTTGTTCCCTGTTATTAGAGCTGAATAAAGCAAAAAAGTAGTCTATTAAGATAACTATTGCAGTAATTAGAAGACAAATTAAAACTACCAGTTGATGACTCATTTAATTTTTACCAAAGAATTTATTGGGCCAGTTTGAATTACAGTGCCTGAAAACAATCTGACCTTTAGCCCTAAGCAAAACCAGAGAAAAGGTAATTAACCAAAAACTTATCGTACATAAAAGTAGGGCTAATTTAATTTCTGATGCGACTGATGCGGAAGAAGCACCTAGTGAAAACCCTTGGTGTAAAGTATTCCAAAAAATTACTGAAAAATATATCAGTGGTATGTTAAAAATCCCCAGTACAATCATTATTGATAATGCTTTGTCAGTTTTTTCTTCGTCCTCAATCATTTTTGAAACTGCTATTAAACCCAAATAGATAAACAATAAAAGTAACTCTGTTGTCAATCTTGCATCCCAAACCCAATATGTACCCCATGTCGACTTACCCCAAAGGGATCCAGTAATTATTGCTAATAATGTCATCCAAGCACCGGTTGGAAGAATAGAGCGCATCATTACTGCGGCTACATCAGTTCTCCATATCCAGAAAATTATCGCATAAATTGTAGCTACAAAATACAAAAACATTGACATCCAGGCAGAAGGAACGTGAACGTATATAACTTTGTAGACTAAACCCTGTTGTGCATCAATTGGGGTTGAAATCATTGCGTACGAAATACTAATGACTAAAAGAAAAAGGCCTAAAGCACCAAATATCAAATGAAATTTGGAGGCCAAAGAATAAAAGATTGGAGGAGAGGACAACCGTGATAGCTTTTTTAACATGTAAGAATTAATCAAGTGAAATTTCTAATAAAGTAGCGCATATTTTTGGAAAAACAAGCAAAGTAAAAACTGACATCCCCAACAAAACAAAAATTAGATTTGTTGGACTCTGTCCATCAGTAAATGTTCTTACTGAGGCTGTTCCAAAAATTAAAATAGGAACTATACTCGGGAATGCAAGCAACCCAATTATAATTTGTGCTTGTCTAGCCATAAGTGCAAGTGAGGAAAAGAGAGTTAACATCATAGCTAAGCTTAGACTAGCTATTGACATACTCAAGACCAAAATTATGACTGGATAAATTTCCATACCATAGATAGTGGCTAATGGAATAGATATCAATGATAATGGTAATCCTACAACAATCCAAAACAATAGACTCTTAACAGTACAGTAAGTTGTTAAAGAATTGTCAATTGTAACGATTTGCTCGATAGCACCGCAATTCTTTTCAGTCTCAAATAACTGTCCACAGGTTACTGTCATTACCAAGAAAATACTAGTAAAAAGAATGCCGGAAGCAATATTTTTTAAAATCGAGTCATCATAACCTACACCAAATGGAATAATAGTAACTAACATACACATAAAAACAAGTGGCCAGATAAAGTCTGCTGGTTTGGAAAGCAACAAGCTTATTTCTCTTTTCAAATGGTTTTTAAAAATCGAATTTTGAGTGGTCTTCTCAGTATTAGAATTTTTTATATATTTTGCCCGAACAACTTCATTATTTGGTAGAGCCCTTGAGCGAGTTGAATCTAAATTTTTGATGTAGTTTTTGATTTTCCAACCATTATGAAAGGACTCGTCAAGCTCTAATCCATAAGATGGCAAACAATTGTAATAAGTTTCTTGATTTAAATCGGAATCTTTTAAGGCAATTTTTATTGGGGTATGTGTTGCGATTAAAATTATTCCTCCGCTTTTTCGAAAAAGTGACAGCATTTCAGCAAAATTTTTTTTTGCTGATTTATCCAAAGTATTAAAGGGTTCATCAAGAAGGAGAAGGTGAAAAGAACTATGTTTAATTCTTATTATCATTAATCTTTTTTTTTGGCCCTCCGAAAGATTAGAAATCGGAACATAGATTTTCTCTCTCAATCCAGCTTCATTGAGAACATCTAATGCAAAATCTTTATTGCAGTTTAAAAAAAATCTTGTCGTTTGAAGCGCGTTAAGCTCTTCCCTCATTCCTCCAGAGGTGGGAATAAAAATTTTTTTGAGGTTACTTGAATTGTGATCTCCCTCTTTTGAAGAAGAAATTTCTGCAAGGACTTTCAAAAGGCTAGTTTTACCAGAGCCATTTTTACCGGATATTTCCAAAATATCATGTGCATGGAGCTTAAAAACAAGTTTTTTAAATAGAAATTGATTTGATTTGGATATTGATAGATTATTAACTTTTAGCATTAGTCGTTATCTATTCCTTTAACTTTTGATAGTGATAAATTTATTTTACCCATACCTTTTTTGATTAATATTTCATCACCAAATAAATCTCCAATTTTAGGTATAACAGAGCCTTCATAAGACAGTCTCGCGTGCAGGTGAAAGCTGTCAAATTGACTTAGAATTCTTTTTTTTGTGATGGAATCAGAATCAGATATTTGAAATTTAATAGCCTTGTTTTTATCAAGCAAAGTAGAGTGAATGGAAAGATATATTTTTGAAACAGCAACGGGCATATTATTTCCACTAAGGTCACGAGCAATTATAAATATGACAGATTTTGATGACGTGGGGTTTTTGTTGAAATACTTCAAAGCATCACTGGACAAAGAAACTTCTCCAGTAAATTTTTTATTATAGGTTGAGTTTGTTGAACCAGCATTTATCGCAACAAGTAAATTTTTTATTATTTCCTTTATTTTAGCAGCATCCTCAGAATCTTTTTCAAGTGTGTTTTCTAACTTTGTCCAGTATTGAATAGCTTCTCGGGGGTTTTCCTCATACATAGAAGATGTAGCAAGTAGTGCCAGAGTTTTCCGATGATCCGGATTTAATGCAATAGATTTTTCCAATAAATTTTTTACTTCATTATCAATAAAACCATCTTTTTGCATTATCATTGCATCGGCCAAGTTGGCTATTAAATCAGGCTCGTTTGGAATTAAATCAAGAGCTTTTTGATAAGCAAAAATAGATTTTTTGTAATTTTTTTGATTATAGTAGGATCTAGCAAGCAATATCCATCCATCTGTATTG
>MDTB01052547.1_pt1 | contig 10011 bp, 9 predicted proteins | sample 811161 | NCBI WGS metagenome assembly MDTB01 (sample SAMN05326650, study PRJNA326480) | marine metagenome | isolation source: seawater | place: Mediterranean Sea | collected 2009
CCAAAATTGTAAAATAACGCGTTGCTTTAGCCAGCCGCCCCCGAGGAGGTCATGGATGCTGGCTGAGCCCTCGAAGCCCACATGGGCTAGGAATACCAGATCCTTTTGCGGGTTTTTTTCTAACATTGCAGATACGCCGCCAAGACGAGGGGGCAAGAGGCCTGGCCAACGCGTTAGCTGATTCTTCAGATTTGGCCGCCTTATTGCCAAATCGTCGTGTTTTTTCTGGGTGAAGCGGGTGCCCTCTGGATAGATTAGGACTGACTCGCCATCGCCAGCGGTAGCTACAAGATCACTGACGTCACGCACAGCAGTAGCGCTATCAGTACCTGAGCGGTCAACGAAAACGTTGGGCAATAAATTACCGCCTATGTCCAAGCAGGGCAGCAGTTGCAGTTCCTGTTTAAGCACGTAGCGCAGGCTTTCCATGCGTGTTTTGCCAAAGTACAAAAGTGGTAAAACTGTATCCGCCATGCTGGTGTGGCGCGATAGTAGAATAGCGCAAGGACCCTCTAGCGAATCGCTGCCGCGTACCTCGACTTCGAGCTGGAAGACCCATTTTCCCAGATTAAAAAGTGCCTGGCCCCACCAAAATTGAATATCGCGCAAGCGCCGCATAAAACTCGGATGCTTCCGATATAAAGTCCATACCCAAGCGAAGCGTGCTAGTCCCGTCCATTCGCAAATCACGAACCAATATACAAAGATCAAACTATGCGGAGCTGTCCTAAACGCGGGAAGAAGGCTAGCGATAAGCGCTACCGATATGAATATCGGTGCCAGTATCACTAGAAGCGGAGTAATCAAGATCAGCGTACCAATAGTAAAGCAGCGACGTATGATCATGTGTAAGCTCCGGGCATGCTTGAGAGTTGTGAGCGAAGCCAGTAATAGGCGGCGATACCGACTAGTGAGTTGCTAACCAGCGTGGCAATGAAGACACCTTGATAGCCGAAATAGTGGTCTAGTACCGATGCAAGTGGAATATAGACTATGACCATTCGGGCAAAGGCTAAGGCAGTGCTCGGTAAAGGTTTACCGATTGCATTGAAGGATGCGGTAGCCATCATCAGCATGCCCCAACAACCGTAGCTCCAAGGTACGAGGGCTAGATATAGTGCAGCAATTCCTATGACCTCAGGGGAGCTGTCAATCAAACCGGAGATGGCCTCACCGAGAACGAAAAGCGGTAGAGCCACAGCGAATCCCCAAATTAAGGAAAACTGGTAGCTCGCTCTCACTCCGTGGCGCACTCGGTCGATGCGTTTAGCACCCAAGTTTTGGCCGACGAAAGGGCCAATAGATCCCGAAAGGGCAAAAAGAAGCATCGCGGCGACAGATTCGATACGGCCGGCTACACCGAATCCGGCTACAGCGGTTTCCCCATAGTTCGCCATCAGTCTGGTGATGTAGGCGGCGGTGACTGGGCCGATCAGATTGGTCGCTATGGCAGGAATACCGACATGCAGAATGCGCTTGGTTGACGCAAAAAAGGCTCTGAAGTGATCTCTGTTGAGAACCATTTTGCCCTTAAAGACGAAAACCAGAGTGACAATTAGGGCCGCGAAACGGGTCACTGTCATTGCTGTAGCAGCGCCGCTCAGCTCCATAGCGGGGAGGCCGAACCAACCAAAAATTAGAATGGGATCAAGCAGCAAGTGAACGAGCGAGCCGATGGTCATTATAACCCCTGGGGCCGTTGCGCTACCGTTGGCGCGCATAATGCTGCCAAGGATCATACTGGTGGTGAAAAAAATACTGCCGGGAAGATAGATATCCAGGTAACTGTGAATTAGCGGCAGCATGTCAGTGCTGGCGCCAAGCGCAAGAAATATCGGGTCTAAGCCTAGCCAGCACATTGCGGCCAGAACAGACATAGCTCCAGTCACTAATATTAAACTATGGGTGCCTAACCGTTGCACGTCGTCGCTATCGCTGGGGTTTTGGGATTGTTGGCCGACGCTACGAGCGATTACTGATGATGTACCGATACTTATTCCGAGGGCGATACTGGTCAGTACCATAGTCAACGGGAAGGTAAAAGTGATAGCCGCGACATGGGCAGTGCTTAGTTGCCCTATGAAGCCCATTTCCAGAACCTGCACTAATATGCTCGACGATACGCCCATCATCATGGGCGCAGTCAGGCGGGCCAGCGAAATTGAAACGTGGCCTTGAGTAAGGTCGGTTTGTGGCATGGGTGGAGTATCTCATGACTGAGCATACGAGGAGGTGAAAATTCCTCTTATCGAAGTGCCTTTTTGTCCTTAATTGGTAAAAGCGGTTCAAAGTGGTCCGTTATATCTCGGGCTGAAGGGCAGTATTGGTTTGTCGCTTTGCCTTGGCCGATCAAGCTGCGTTTAGGCCTGTGAACCGATAGAGCATCAAGTCTAGTATGATGAGGCGCATAGCCGCTCGAGAATTTGTCTATGTTCAATTACACCCCGGCAGTCGTAGTAACGGCAGCTGCGCGTTCTGAATACCTGGAGTTTGCCAAAGCCGTAGCGCGACTCGCAGGCGCAGTCATATTGCCGTATTTTCGGACAAATGCGGATGGCATGAAGCTGGAAAATAAAGCCCAAGACGGTTTTGACCCAGTAACCCGTGCGGATCGCGATGCCGAACAACTTATCAGACAGCGTATTAGCGAAACCTATCCTGAGCATGGGATATACGGTGAAGAGTTCGGCTTGCAGGCAGGTAACGGACTGACGTGGGTTATTGATCCCATAGATGGCACCCGCGCTTTTATGAGTGGCATGCTGCATTGGGGCGTTTTGCTCGCGTTATTTGATGGCGAAAACCCTATCGTGGGTGTGCTGTACCAGCCTTATACGGATGAGCTTTTTTTCGGTGACGGAGTGATAGCGGGTATCCAGCACCGAGGGCAAGAGCGGCCGCTCAAAACCGCATCGCTGGATGAGCTGTCTGCGGCGACCACCTGTACCACGGGCACCCAATGGTTGGCTCCAGAGCAGCGCGCAAAATACGCAGCCTTAGCCGCTGCGGCGCAACTTAATTGCACTGGTGGCGATTGTTATCTGTTTGGTCTGGTAGCTATGGGGCAAATGCACATAGGTCTAGACGGATCTCTCAATCCCTACGACATTCAGGCGCTAATCCCTATTATCCGTGGAGCAGGTGGTGTCATTACCACTTGGGACGGCGGTAACCCGAGCATGGGTGGGCATGTTGTGGCTTCAGCCAATGCAGCGTTGCATCAGCAGGCCTTAGAGAAACTGCGAAGTTAAGTGCCGAGCTCGCTGACGGTCTTTACCAGCAGCGCTTGTTCGGCTGCTTTGACTCGTGTCTCTAACGTCTCTGGCGTATCGTCGGTCATTACCTGAACAGTGGTTTGAGCCAGAATCGGGCCGGTATCATAGTCGTAATCAACTAAATGCACCGTGGCGCCACTTTCGGTCTCCCCAGCTGCGATCACCGCCTGGTGGACACGCGAGCCAAAATAGCCCTTACCACCAAACTTCGGTAATAACGCTGGATGGGTGTTAATGATCCGGCCCTTGTAAGTCGTCAAAGTCTGCTCGCCAAGCTTTTTCATATAACCAAGTAGCAGTACCCAATCTGCACGTGCTTGCTGGCAGGCTGTCAGTACCGCGAGGTCTTCGTTGGCATGTGTTTTGCCGCTGATATGATGGGTTGGGATATTTTCGGCAGCAGCGCGTCGCAGGGCGCCAGAGCCGCTATTGTTGCTGATTACCGCGACCAGCTCGGCAGGTAAATGCCCTACAGCGCAGGCGTCGATTAACGCTTGCAGCGTTGTACCCTCGTGGGAGGCAAGAACTGCGAGTCTAACCATAAGCTTGTGTCGGAAGCCAAGTGACCAGTTGCTGCCAGTTAAAGATAATCAGCATGCCGACAACCTGCAGCGCAATAAAGGGTAAAACACCGCGATAAATAGTGGTTACGTCTACACCCTCAGGTGCGACGCCTTTCAGATAAAAAATAGCAAATCCTACTGGTGGCGTTAGAAAACTCGTCTGCAGACATACCGCAAACAAGATTGTAAACCACACTGGATCGAAGCCCAGGTTGGCCACAACCGGGGCCACCAAGGGTAAGACGATCAATGTCAGTTCAATCCAGTCGAGGAAGAATCCAAGAATGAATGTCGCGGCGAGGATGCAGATGATAATGCCAGTGGGCCCAAAAGGCAGGCCTAAAAGTAATCTTTCGATCAATTCATCGCCGCCGAGGCCACGTAGTACCAGAGAAAACGCAGTGGCGCCCAGCAACACAGCAAAAATAAAGGCCGTAGTGCGAGTGGTTTCTTGCAGCACCTCGCGCATAACGGATTGGTTCATTTGGCGTTTCACAATAGCCAGTAACAAAGCCCCGGCAGCGCCAACTCCGGCAGCTTCGGTGGGCGTAGCTAGGCCCATAAAGATGCTTCCCAGCACTGCAAGAATTAAAAATGCCGGGGGCAGAATGGCTTTAAAGAGGTCAATGACAGCCTGCCAGTTAAAGGCCTCGACAGCCGCCGCGGGGGCTTTATGCGGTTGTAGCCAACCCACTAATAGAATGTAGGCAATATACAGGCCACCTAAAAGTGCGCCGGGAAAAACCGCACCGAGGAAAAGATCGCCCACACTCATGGCCATACGATCGGCCATGAGCACCAGCATAATGCTCGGCGGAATCAATATACCCAGGGTGCCTACAGCGCAAACTGTGCCGCTGGCTAAGCTCTTATCGTAGCCCTGCTGCAGCATGGCAGGCAGGCCAAGTAGGGCGAGTAGTACCACTGATGCGCCAATAATGCCGGTAGTAGCGGCCAGTAACAGACCAATGACCGCTACGGTCACTGCCAAGCCGCCGCGCACTTGGCCAAACAAGCGCGCGAAACTGGTCATCAGTTGATTAGCGATACCGGATCTGTCCAGTAGCAGGCCCATCAAAATAAACATGGGCAATGCCACCATCACCCAGTTTTCCATAACGTTCCAAATACGTTCTACCGACAGCGAGGTATAGGACCAGTCCAGGGTGATGGGCAGATTAAAGTCCACCTGCAGCACAATGGCCAAGGCGCTAAAAACTACTGCCAAGCCACCGAGTAGCCACGCTACAGGAAAGCCAGAGAATACCAGCGCAATAAAGCTGAGGAACATGAGTACCGCGAGGATTTCGTTGGCCGCCATTATTCCTGCCCCCGCTCTATGTGCGGGGTGTCTGTTTTGGATTCGCTGAAAAAGAGAAAGTGCCAAACCCGTAACAAGCGACTGATAGCGCTTAACAATAACAATGCGAAACCCGCTGGTAGGGCCGCTTTGATCAACCAGCGCAGCGGCAATCCGCCGGGGGAGGCGGAGACCTCGCTGAGGTCATAGGACGAGAGTACAAACGGTACGCTGTAAATCAAAATCAGGGCAACAAACGGCAACAAGAACAGCAAAATACCGTACAGCTCGATCCACGCCTGAGTTCTCGGGTGCATGCGCTCGTGCAATACATCCACGCGAATATGCGTATCGGCCTGATAGGCATAGCTCATGCCAAATAAAAATCCAACGGAATAGAGATGCCACTGCAGTTCTTCGAGTTCTATGCGGCCCTGATCGAATAAATACCGGGCCACCACATTGACCACAATGATGCCGAGCAACAGTATCCAAATGTACGATAGCCCTTGGCCAATGCGTGCGATAACGCCGTCAATGGCGATGGATGCGGGGATATGGGGCAGGGTGGTGTTATTCATCGAAATCCCGGGGCAAATAGGCGAGGGACTTCCAGTACTTATAATTGCCGCGGAATTGTTGCTGGGACGCTAAAATTTTTGCAAAGTCTGCATCCTTAGCCGCTTCCTCGGCGATAATAGTGTCGGCCACTCGGTTCAGCTCGCGCAACAGCTGTTCGGGTAGCCGTTCAGCATTGACGCCAATTTCCGGAAACCCAGCAATCACTTCACCCTGCAAAGCCTCAGCCTGAGCTAGGTTACGGGTGACCGCGGCGGTGCAACCTGCTTCCAGTAGCGCTTGGTCTGCTGGAGCTAGGGCTTCCCATACTTTTAGATTCACGACCAAATGAGAGGAAGTGAACGGTTGATGCCAGCCGGGGTAATAGTTGAATTTGGCGACCCGGTTAAAGCCCAGAGATTGATCGACGATGGGTAGGGCGAACTCACTGGCGTCGATGGCACCCTTTTCTAGGGCTTGAAAGATTTCTCCGCCCGGAATCATAGTGACACTGGCTCCTAGGCGCTCGATCACGCGCCCGCCGAGTCCTGCAAAACGAATTTTTAAACCTTTGACGTCATCTAAGCTGACGATGCGGTTGCGAAACCAACCCGCAGTTTCTGGGCCGGTCAGGCCGCACAACATCGGGTGAAGATTGTGGCCCTTATATAGCTCTTCGTTTAGTTGTTGCCCGCCGCCAACATACCACCAGGCGCTGTATTCCCAGGGTTCCATTCCAAAGGGTACTGCAGACACCAGCGGCGAGGCGGGGATTTTGCCTTGGTCGTAACCGAGCCAGGTATAGCCGGCCTCAATCTTGCCATCGCGCACAGCATCGGTGATAGAAAACGCCGGTACGATCTCTCCCGGTTCAAATAAGTCCAGTTTTACCGCGCCCGCGCTGGCCCGCTCGATAATGTCAGCGACATAAACCGGGTTGTCACCCAATACAGGAATTGTGGTTTGAAAAACCAAAGGTACTCGCCAGCGAATACGTGTGGCGACGGTCTGCCCGTCGTCGGTTGCGACGCTACCTGCCACCTGGCCAGGTGGGCGCACCGCGAGACTGCCGATGATGCCCACCAAGAAAGCGATGGTTACGGCGACTAACGCCGCGCGATTAGAAATTCCTCTGGTCTGACTCGACATAGCTGCTATTGCGCTCCCCGTTGGTAATCAACCACGGCATGGATTGTGGGAACCCTGAAGCAGGGATGCAAGGTGCCAAGGCAACAAATATGCGGGCATTCGCCTGCTCTTCTAAACTTTCTTATGTGGAATATATTTCTTTTCAATTATTCCGTTTTATTGATAACACTGCACCGTTAACCTGCCCGGCTACAGGGAGTGGTGCGGTCAATTCGTCTGATCTGTAATACTAGGAAAAACAGTTAGATGGGTTAGTCTGGGAGAACAGCAAACTACTAGGAGGCTTTATGCTGATAGGCGTGGCTAAAGAAACCTGGCCTGGTGAAGTGCGCAGTGCACTGGTGCCAGCCAACGCAACCAAGCTCATTAAGAGCGGATTCAGTATTTCTATGGAGTCCGGCGCAGGGCAAGCCGCCGGATTCACCGATCAACAGTACACTGATGCTGGCGTAAGCATCGTTAGTAGCCGTGCTGAAGTGATGGCCGCTGCGGATATTTTCCTGGCAGTGCGTAAACCCGACACTGCCGAGGTAGACCAGCTTAAATCCGGCGCCATCAGTGTCAGTTTCCTCGACCCGTACAATGAAAAGGCGCTGATCGAAGCGTTGGCGGCAAAGGGTGTCACGTCGATATCAATGGAAATGATTCCACGCAGTACCCGTGCCCAGAAGATGGACGCATTGTCGTCCCAAGCGAACCTTGCGGGTTATGTAACCGTTGTACAGGCGGCTTATCACAGTCCTAAGATTATGCCGATGATGATGACCCCAGCCGGCACCATTGCCCCGGCGCGAGTGTTTGTGATTGGTGCGGGTGTTGCAGGGCTGCAAGCCATTGCGACCGCCAAGCGCCTAGGTGCCCGGGTAGAGGCCTTTGATACACGCCCGGTAGTGGCTGAACAGGTGCAATCCCTGGGGGCTAAATTCGTGGAAATTGACCTAGGTGACGTGGGCCAGACCGAACAGGGTTACGCCAAAGAACTGACCCCGGAACAACTGGAGCTGCAGCGCGAAGGCCAAAAGGCGGTGATCGCGCAATCTGATGTGGTGATTACCACCGCACAGTTGTTTGGTCGTGCTGCACCGGTAATTGTCGGCCGCGATATGGTCGAGGCCATGAAGCCCGGCAGCGTCGTGGTGGACATGGCGGTAGAGTCTGGCGGCAATGTTGAAGGCTCGGTGATGAACGAAGTCGTAGACATTAACGGTGTAAAAGTCATCGGTCAGGGCAACTTGCCCGGCGAAGTGGCACGTAACGCCAGCGAAATGTATTCCAACAACCTAGTCAATCTATTGCAGGAATTCTGGGACGAAGAGGCGAAAACGCTGAACTTAGATCCTGAAGACGACATTGTGCGCAGTTGTGTAATTACACGCGACGGCGCGGTTGTTAATGAAACCATCAAGAACATCTACAGCGGAGGCTAATTATGGAAGCCGTATTTCTCGCCCTAGTATTAATGCTGTCCATATTTTTGGGCTTTGAACTGATCTCGAAAGTGCCCGCGACCTTACACACGCCGCTGATGTCGGGTGCCAATGCAATCTCCGGTATCACAATCGTTGGAGCGCTGATTGCCGCTGGCGACGGCAGCGATCCCCTAGCCACTTACCTAGGTGCCGCGGCGGTGATGTTTGCCGCCATCAACGTGGTGGGCGGTTACTTAGTGACTAATCGCATGCTCAGTATGTTTAAGAAGAAAAATACGGATCAACCAGGAGGTCAGGCATGAGTATTGAACTGATCAACCTATGGTATGTGGCCGCAGCTGCGCTGTTCATCTTCGGTCTGAAACAGCTGGGTTCGCCTGCGACCGCGGTGCGTGGTAATACCCTGTCGTCATTGGGCATGTTCATTGCGATTGCGGTGACCTTGTTCAATAAAAACATATTGCCCTGGGAATGGATAATCGGCGCCACCTTGATTGGCGGTATTGTTGGTGCGGTAGTGGCACAAAAGGTCGAAATGACCAGCATGCCGGAGATGGTTGCCCTGTTTAACGGCTCGGGCGGCGTAGCCAGCCTTATGGTCGGTTGGGCAGCGTTGTACAACATCGACAACAGCACCTTTACCAACATCACAATTTTGCTGTCCATCGTTATTGGCGGTATGACCTTTAGCGGCAGTATTTTGGCCTGGGGCAAGCTGTCCGAAGTGATGACGTCAGCGGCCGTGGTATTCGGTGCCCAGCGTATTGTTAACGCGCTTATTCTGATTGGCATGGTGGTTTGTGCGGTGTTGTTCTGTATGGAACCTGCTGTGAATTCGCCTTACCTTTATGCGGTTATCGGCCTAGCGCTGTTGTTTGGGGTCATGGCGGTACTGCCCATTGGCGGAGCCGACATGCCGGTAGTGATCTCGCTACTCAACAGTTATTCCGGTCTTGCCGCCTGTGCTGCCGGATTCGCCATCAACAACAACATATTGATCGTTGCCGGCTCCATGGTGGGTGCGGCGGGCATTATTCTTACCAATATTATGTGTAAGGCCATGAACCGCTCGTTGGCGAACGTATTGTTCTCGGGCTTTGGTGCGGCCAAGCAAGCCACCAAGGTCGAAGGAGAGGTGAAGCCTATTACTGCAGACGACGCCTTCCTGATCTTGGAAGCGGCCCAGTCGGTATCGTTTGTGCCTGGTTACGGTATGGCTGTGGCCCAAGCCCAGCACGTAGTGCGTGAACTAGGGGAGTTATTAGAAAAGAACGGTGCCGAAGTAACGTATGCCATACACCCGGTAGCAGGCCGTATGCCCGGTCATATGAACGTACTGCTTGCGGAGGCGAATGTGCCCTACGACCAACTGGTAGAAATGGAAGACATTAACCCACGTATCGACAACGTCGATGTGGCGGTAGTCATTGGCGCCAACGACGTGGTTAACCCCGCAGCACGCAACGACGAAAACAGCCCGATTTACGGTATGCCGATCATTAACGTAGACCAAGCACGTACAGTATTCGTACTGAAGCGTTCTATGGCATCCGGCTTCTCCGGTGTCGACAACCCGTTGTTCTTCGGCGACAACACCCGCATGTTGTTTGGCGACGCCAAACAGTCCATCGCGGCGGTTGTGGCTGAATTTAAAGGTTAGGCATGACAACACGGGACGCCCAAGCGCCGGCAGACGCGCAGTTTATCGGCCGCTGGTCGCCCCGTGCATTTAATGG
>MDTB01108516.1_pt1 | contig 10011 bp, 15 predicted proteins | sample 811161 | NCBI WGS metagenome assembly MDTB01 (sample SAMN05326650, study PRJNA326480) | marine metagenome | isolation source: seawater | place: Mediterranean Sea | collected 2009
ATTTTCAAAATCTTTACATTTCAAGCTTTCTTTAATTGTATAAGAACCAGCTAAATTTATTCTGTATCTTTCTATTTTACATGATTTACTATCAATTTCTTCATTTGGCATTTGGAAACTGTAACCACTATTACATTTCACTATTTTCTTATTCTGATCTGATGAAAAAAAAGAAATAATTTCACATTTATCTTTTTGAACGTTTTTTATGCTTGAAGAATCTTTTATAGATGAGCCTGTATTTACGCAACTGAACAAGAAGATAAATAAAAGGATAATTTTTTTCATTTAAAAAACCTATAATCATAAAAATACCAACCCGCAAAATATAAATGTCCAGGTATTGGAAAACCTGCACTATCAACTAGTTCAAAAGTACCTAATTCTTTGGGGCAGGCTCTAAATTTAAAAGTCTCTAATTTATCATCAATTTTTATATAAGATAAATAATCTCTACAGCCTCCGTATCCCCAGATTCCAGTTTGAACTATTGTATTTAAAATTTTAATTTTTCCAGATGTATTATTTTTAAGATTTTCCCATGTAGCACTTTCCCCATCTCTTAATCCATACAAAGCCTTAATTAAAATCTGTGTTTGTCTACATTTGTCGCTCAAACTTAATTCTTTTGAGACAGATTGTTTGGCAAATTTCTTAGCCCATAAAATTGCATGAATTTTTGTAGAGTGAATAGCATCCAAAGCTTTGAAATTGGCACTTGGTGCCATACAAGCATTTTTTTGTGCGAGAGATAGTGATCTTGGAGCGCAAGCAGAAACTAAAAGAAAGATAAAAAAAACTATGATTAATTTAAATATATTCATCTTAAATTAGGGTTTCTGTACGAGTTATACGGATTGCAAGTGCCAAAAGAACCATCAAGATACTTAACTTTGCAATCATCCATTTTTTTTATCATTTTGTATTCCTCTGAATTAAACCAATCAAAATCTATTTTATTTTTGTTATTATTTTCTGCATATAAAGCAGATATAGAATTTAAATAGAAAGCTAATAATATAATTACGTATTTTTTCATCGTGAATATAAACCTAATAACTATTTTATCTATTTACGAATTTACTTATAAAAAAATTATAAATTTTATTTGGCAAAATTCTAAAAACCCAATACATCACAGCAATTGGAAAGGGGAAAATAATCTCAAATTTTTTATTTTTAATACCATTATAAATCTTTTCAGCGGAATACTCTGGCGATTTAAGAAATGGCATAGGAAAATCATTTTTATCTGTCAATTGAGTTTTAATAAATCCTGGGGATACTAAAGTAACCATCACATTATATTTTTTAAAATCAAAAAAGATACCTTGTGTAAAATTATTTAAGGCTGCTTTCGAAGGCGTGTACCCGGTTGATTTTGGTAATCCTCTGTAACCGACTGGAGATGAGACCAAAGCTATATGGCCATTCTTTTTACTTTTAAAGTAATCTTCCACACTTTTTACTGAATTTATTGTTCCAAAAAAATTAACTTCAAATGTTTGTTTTATACTTTCTACGTTAATTTCTTTCTCTAATTTCCTTTCATAAATACCGGAACTAAAAATTACTAAATCAATATCACCAAAGTCACCTAATATTTTTTTGAAAGTATCTTTTGTTCTTTTTAAGTCTGTCACATCCAAAGGGTAAGAAAAAATATTTTTATCTTTTGCAATTTCATTTAACAACTCCTCTCTTCTAGCAGAAATTGCAACTTTCCAATTTTCTTTTGCAAATTTTTCAGCTACTGCTTTGCCTATTCCACTACTGGCTCCAGTAACCCATACTTTTTTCTGGTTTTCACTCATAATTAATTATATCTCATAATAATGTTAAAAAATAAATATGTATCATTTTTATTTATAGTTTTAATTACTTTTTCAGCTTCTGCAATGGGAGGATTTGTAACTGCATCATTCAAGGAACCTTGGTATTCACAAATAATTCAACCATCTTTTAGTCCACCGTCATGGGTTTTTGGTCCAGTTTGGACAACCTTATATTTTCTTATGTCATTAGCAATTTGGTTATTTTGGATTAATTTCAAAAATAAAAAAGTGCTTTACATCTACTTTGTACATATTTTTTTTAATGCAATTTGGAGTATAATTTTTTTTGGATTTCATCAAATTTTCTTAGCATTGTTAAATTTAATTATAATATTAATTTTTATTATATGGCTTATGAACATTTATTATAAAACCTATAGATTAAGCTTTTTACTAATGCTTCCTTATTTGCTATGGTCAACTTATGCTTTAATACTTAATGGAAGTATATTTTATTTAAATTAAACATGGATGATATTGTAATTATTGGTGGAGGAATAATAGGAACTGCATCAGCCTATTTTTTATCTAAAGAGGGAAGAAAAGTAAAAGTAATTGAGCAAGATCCTACTTATAAAAAAGCATCCTTCCCACTATCTCTTGGTGGTTTTAGAAGACAATTTTTTCAAAAAGAAAATATATTATTAGGAAAATTTGCTAGAGAGTTTATATTCAAGGTTCCTGAGCTACTAAAAACCGAAAAAAATCCCAATCCTACGACCAGCGTAGTTCCAAATGGCTATTTGTTTCTTTTTGGACCGGACCATGCTCCTGAACAATACGAAGCACTTAAAAATCATGAAGAATGTGAAGCTGGTACTAAAAATATAAAAGGATCAGAATTAAAAAAGAAATTCCCCTATGTAAATGACGAAGGTATTGAAACTGTAACTTACACAGATGATAAAAAAGAAGGTTGGATAGACCCCTACTTATTTCACGGAGCTCTGAAAAATAAAGCTTTAGAATTGGGTGCTCAATTTGTTAAAGGGGAAATTAAAAATATTTCAGAAATTAACTCAAATATTATAATTTGTGCAGTCGGATATAATACTAATAATCTGCTAAATGATGTCCCGGTTGTACCACAAAAACATACTGTCTTTAGGGTGAGTTGCCCAAAACATATTCCTGAAATGCCACTTACATCTGATTTTACAACAGGTGTTTACTGGAGACCTGAAGGTAAAGAGTATTTGGCAGGTTCACCAATATCAAAATTTGATGCAAAAGACCTAGAACCTGATTGGAATCATTTTGAAGAATTAGTTTGGCCTGCTTTAGCAAAAAGAGTCCCGGTTTTTGAAAAATTAAAATTAACTGGAGGGTGGGCAGGATTTTATGATTGTAATAAATTAGATAATAATGCAGTTGTTGGAAAACACCCTAAATATAAAAATTTGTATTTAGCATCAGGTTTTACAGGAAGGGGTTTAATGCAGGCACCAGGCATTGGAAGGGCCTTAACCGAATTAATAACAACTGGCTCTTATCAATCTATAGATTTAAGTGCACTTTCTGTTAACAGAGTTCTTGAAAACAAAAAAACACCGGAGCCTTACGTACTTTAAATGAAAAAAAATTTTTTGATAAGAGTTTTTAGAGCAATAAAAATTGATCCAGAATTATATGAAGAAGTGGAACATGATAAATCAGCCACTCTCCAAGCAGCTGCTGTTGTTGTTTTGTCAAGTCTTGCAGCAGGTGTAGGAGCAATACATTTAGGAGCCTCAAATTTTATACTTGGTCCGATTATATCTTTAGCCAGTTGGTATTTTTGGGCTTTTTTGATATTTATTGTAGGAACTAAATTGTTTCCTGACAAACAAACAAAAAGCGACCACGGTGAGCTATTGAGAACAATTGGTTTTTCGAGCGCACCAGGATTAATTAGAATTTTTGGCTTTACCCCAGAATTAATGACAGTTACTTTTGTTGGGTCTTCTTTTTGGATGCTTGCTTGTATGGTTGTTGCAGTTAGACAGGCGCTTGATTATAGAAGCCTTTGGAAGGCATTTGGAGTTGTTGTATTATGCTGGTTTATTCAAGCACTTTTACTGTTTCTAATACTTTTTATATTTAGATAGGAAAAATAGTTTTTGATAGCTTGCAACTATCACAAATTTTATAACCATGAATAATTAAATTTTGTGAAACACTTTCTTCTTTTTTTTGACACTCCTCACATACATCATTTAATTCTTTTTCCATTTTAAATTTTAGTAGGGTTTTCTTTCCCTTTATAGACCTTTTTTGGATCAAATTTTTTTACTTTATCTTTAAATTCCATTTCAACTTTTTCAGTATTTGAAATTTTTCCTAAAGGAACTGATCTATAAAAGCAGGATTTGTATCCAACATGACAACTAGCTCCATCGCCAATATCTACGCTCATCCATATAGAGTCTTGATCGTCATCAATTCTAAGTTCAATAACTTTTTGAGTGAAGCCACTAGTCTCACCTTTGTGCCAAACTTCTTTTCTTGATCTACTCCAATAAAAAGCTTCTTTATTTTCAATTGTTTTTTTTAAGGCTTCCGAATTCATATATCCGTGCATCAGTACTTCACCTGTATTACAGTCAGTGGTAATGACTGGAATGAGACCATCTTTGTCAAATTTAGGGGACAACAATTTACCCTCCTCTATAGCAGCGACATTTTCTCTCTTTTTAAACATTTGGTTAAACTATTGAAAAAATAGTAGAATAGCAATTTGCATTAATAAAATTTATTATATATGAAGATTGTGGAATATGAAAATAGTTAAAAATACTGAAAATATTAACGAAAATCTTGATAAGGTTTCAGACAAACAAGCTGAAGAGGCTATTAAAACTATAATAAAGTGGATAGGTGACAATCCAGCTCGTGAAGGACTTATTGAAACACCTAGAAGAGTTGTTAAAGCATTTAAAGAATACTTTAAAGGATATAACCAGGAACCTACAACAGAATTAAAAAAAACTTTTGGGGATGTCGAGGGATACGATGATATGGTTTTACAAAAAAATATATCTGTCTCAAGTCATTGCGAACATCATATGGCACCTATTATTGGTGTTGCCCATGTTGCATACATTCCAAACAAAAGAATAGTTGGACTAAGCAAGCTAGCACGTACTGTGGAAGTTTTTTCAAAGAGACTACAAACACAAGAAAGACTTACTATGCAAATTGCAAATACTTTAACCAAAGGTCTTGATGCAAAAGGAGTTGCAGTAACAATAAATGCAACACATCAGTGTATGACTATGCGAGGAATCAAAAAAGAAAAAGCAACTACGGTAACAAATTATTTTACCGGTAAATTTAAAGAAGATTTAGGTTTTCAAAATAGATTTTTAAAATTTATTTCTGAAAAAAATTAATCTTCATCTCTCCAGTTATCTATATAAAATTTATAACATGCAAATGTCACAGCAATTATTCCATAGCAAAAAGCAAATAACAAACCATCTTCTTTTCCAAGAAAATACCAGCTAATTTGAAAAACTGGTATTGGCGACGTTAGAATGATTATAATTATACCTAATCTTATATAATATGGAATTTTATTCCTCATAAAAAAGTATACGATTTTAAAAAAAATAATTGTTATATTTATTTGTCACATGTAGAATGATTAAATGTCTAAAAAATTCAAAGCATTAGTCATTGATAATCAAAACGAAAAATTTACAAGAGAAATTAAAGAGCTAAAAATCGATGATCTTAAAGATGGAAATGTTTTAATTAAAATTGATTTTTCAGGATTAAATTATAAAGATGCTCTAATTTTAAATAATGGAGGAAGAATTGTAAAAAAATACCCTTTTGTTCCTGGAATAGATTTTTCAGGAATTGTAGAAGAAAGCGAAGATGATAAATTCCAAAAGGGAGACAGAATTATTTTAACAGGGTTTAGAGTCGGCGAAGTATATTTTGGTGGTTTTGCTGCTTACGCAAAAGTCAATTCATCTTTTTTGGTTAAAGCACCTAAAGAATTAACAAATTTACAAACAATGATGATGGGTACCGCAGGATTTACAGCACTTTTATGCGCATTCACAGTAAAAGCAAGAGAGGAGCTTTTAATGGGCGAAAAGGTAAATGATGTTCTTGTTACGGGTGCTACAGGAGGAGTAGGAAGTATAGCAGTAATGATTTTAGCTAAAATGGGATACACGGTTCATGCTGTTACTGGAAAAAATGATAAACACGAATATTTAAAAGGTTTAGGTGCGAAAAATATAATAAATAGAAAAGAGTTTCTTGGAGAAAGTAAATTACTTGAAAAAGGTATGTGGGATGGAGTTGTAGATACAGTTGGCGGTGAAGCATTAACAAAAATTCTAGCTCAAACTAACCCAGCCGGTATAATTGCACAATGTGGTAATGCAGGAGGTATTAAAATAAATACTAACGTTATGCCTTTTGTTGTCAGAGGTGTAAAACTTTGGGGCATAGATTCTTCCGGATCAAGCATGAAAAGACGAGAATTTGTATGGAATGAAGCTAAAAATTTAATTGATTTTGATAAATTAAAAGATTTAACTCAAGAACACTCCCTAGAGGATTTAATAAATATTTATCCTAAAATGCTTAAAGGTGAGCTTTTTGGAAGAGTTGTTATTAATCCAAACAAATAGTTTATGGATTGGGATAAATTAAAAATTTTTCATACAGTCGCTGAATCTGGAAGTTTTACCAAAGCATCTACAGTTCTCAATCTTAGCCAATCAGCAATTAGCAGACAAATTCAATCTTTAGAAAATGAACTTAAAATACATTTATTTGAGAGGCACGCAAGGGGTCTTGTTCTTACTAATAATGGCGAATATCTTTATAAGACTGCTCATGAAGTTATATCAAAATTAAAAGATGTAGAAGCAACACTAAGCGATGAGAAAGATAAACTGCATGGTAAATTAACTGTCACAACATTGGTAAGTTTCGGAACAACATGGTTAACTCCCAGAATAAAAGAATTCATGTCTTTAAATCCAGAAATCGAAATAGAATTGATTTTTGATGATAAAGAACTAGACCTAAGTACTCGTCAAGCAGACATTGGAATTTTTATGAGGAGACCAAAACAACTAAATTATATTCAAAAAAAATTAATTGATCTTCATTATCACATATATGGATCAACACGATATTTAGAAAAACATGGACACCCAAAAAATTTGAGAGATTTAGATAAACATAAGTTCATTACTTACGGTAGAGGAGCGCCGTCTCCTGTTTTTAATCCTGATTGGGCTCTTAAATTAGGATCAAAAGATAGTAAAAAAAGAAAGCCAGTAATGAAAGTAAATAGTGTTTATGGACTCCTTTTGGCGGTACAAAGTGGTGTAGGTTTAGCTGCTTTGCCAGATTATATTACCGTGAATGTTCCAAATATAACAAAAGTACTGCCTGATGTGGAGGGACCCTTAACAGAAACACATTTTGTTTATCCTCAATCTTTGAAAAATGTTGCAAAGGTTAAAGCCTTTAGAAATTTTTTGTTTAGTAAAGTAAGTGAATGGAAGTTTTAATTAATAGGTTTCAGCTTTAATTTTAAGCTTTGCACCTTCTTCAATAGATAGACTTTTTTGATTTAAAACCCCATCTACATCAGCCGTTGATTTTATTTTAACGGTATCAGAGTTAATATTACCTTTTGAAGTACCACCTAAATTAGCACTAGATGCATTAATATTTCCGTTAACAATTGCTCCTGAATGTGTCTCAAGCTTACCAACTGTGATATCGCCCTCAACTTTGGAGTCTAATATCAATGTTTCTTTTTCAACTATGTCACCCTTTACAGTAACATCTGATAATAAAACTGAACTTTTTTCGCTCATAGCGTTAATACTACAATTATAAGTTGATAAAATCAAATATTTAAAATATTAAAAAATTAAAGAATTAAGCCAAAAAAACTAATATTAATTAAAATTATGATACCTCTAAAAGATGATAATCCAGTAAGCACAAAACCAATCGTTAGTTACGGCATAATAGGATTTTGTATTTTAATATTTTTGGCGCAGTTAGGTTTAAGCGAGACAGAACTTAGAGATTTTACTTATTCTTACGGTTTAATACCATCAGTTTTAATGGGAATTGATCAATTGCCTCAAGATCTTTTTAAAATTTCTCCCATAGGCACTATTTTTACTTCAATGTTCATGCATGGTGGATGGATGCATCTTATAGGCAATATGTTGTACTTATGGATTTTTGCAGACAACATTGAGGACGATTTAGGAACATTAAATTTTGTAATTTTTTACTTTGTTTCTGGTATAGGAGCGGCAATGTCTCAAGTTTTTATGGACATAAATTCACAAATACCAATGATAGGTGCTAGTGGTGCTATTGGAGGTGTTCTAGGAGCATATTTAATTAATTATCCAAATGCTAGAGTGTTAGTTTTAATACCTTTTGGATTTTTTAGTCAATTAATTAAAATAAGATCACTTTATGTATTAGGTTTTTGGTTTATTCTTCAATTTATTAATTCTTTTTTTTCTTCATCTGAAGGCGGTGGTGTGGCATACGCAGCGCACATTGGAGGTTTTATCACTGGTGTTATTCTGATATTATTTTTTAACAAAAGAGTTAAAAATAATAAAAATAAAAGAAAAAGAAAAAAAATATACAAAGGGCCCTGGGAAAAATGAGTTATATAATTCCTTTTATAATATTAATTACAGTAGTCGTATTCATTCATGAGTATGGTCATTATTACTTTGCAAGAAGATATGGAGTTGGAGTTACTGATTTTTCTATAGGTTTTGGTAAAGAGATTTTTGGTTTTAACGATAAAAATGGAACTAGATGGAAATTTTGTCTTATACCGCTCGGAGGTTATGTAAAATTTTTTGGTGACAGAAATGTATTTAGTCAGGCAGAACAGCAAGATATTCTAAAAAAATATAGCGAAGAAGATCAAAAAAAATTATTTGTTATTAAACCTCTTTATCAGCGAGTGTTAATAGTTGCAGGAGGTCCATTAGCTAATTTTTTATTAGCAATACTAATTTTTTCATCAATCTATATGTTTGTTGGCAAGGATTTTACTCCAGCGAAAATTGAGGAAGTATCAATAAACAGTCCAGCTGAACAAGCCGGTTTAAAAAAAGGTGATATTATAGTTGGAATAAATGATAATAAAATCGAAAGTCTTTTAGAGGTATCGATGTTTATAAATACTTCTTCTGAAAACAATATAAGCATAAAAGTTTTAAGGAATGATACAGAGCTTAAACTAGAAGCTAAACCAGACATCACCATAGCAAAGGATGCATTTGGAAATTCTGTAAAAAAGAAAGTTATTGGAATAAAAATTGGACCTGCAAGCGAGGAATTTAATAGAGAAAAGTTAGGGCCAATAAAAGCTATTTTTTATTCACTAAAAGAAATATGGTTTGTATGCAAAACTACAATTGAATTTATTGGACAATTGTTTCAAGGAAAAGGAGATACTTCACAATTAGGCGGGCCCATTAAAATTGCAAAAATTTCAGGTCAGGTAATGGAATTTGGTTTTTTAGCTTTTCTTAGCACAATAGCTTATATTTCAATTAGTCTTGGTTTAATAAACTTATTTCCAATACCTTTATTAGACGGAGGTCATTTAATGTTTTATCTATTTGAAAAAATTTTAGGCAGACCATTAAAGCAAGCTACCCAAGAAGGTTTTTTTCGAATCGGTCTTTTTTTATTACTTTCACTAATGGTTTTTACTACTTTTAACGATTTAATTGATTTAGGACTGTTTAAATAAAAGAGTTAAGACTCTAAAAAACCTAATAAAATCAACGTTTTTTTACATACACAGCATGTGGTGTTAATACCTAATATAACTACCATATTTTCGTTGATTTTATTGAATTTTAGTACAAATTGAAAAAAGCAACAAAAAGGGGCTAAAATGAACAAAAAACAACTGGTAAATAAAATCGCATCATCAATGAGCCAAAGTAAGGCTGATGCTGAAAGAATGTTCGATACTATTACTGGTATTATATTAGATTGCCTTAAAAATGACGAAGCTGTCAAAATCGCAGGTTTTGGCACATATAAGGTAGCTAAAAGGAAAGCTAGAATAGGTCGAAATCCTCGTACAGGAGAACAGATCCAGATATCCGCTTCCCAGAAGGTTAAATTTCTTCCGGCAAAAGGCTTAAAGGACATG
>MDTB01134235.1_pt1 | contig 10011 bp, 10 predicted proteins | sample 811161 | NCBI WGS metagenome assembly MDTB01 (sample SAMN05326650, study PRJNA326480) | marine metagenome | isolation source: seawater | place: Mediterranean Sea | collected 2009
AATAATAGAAATTACAGCTTCTGTTAAACTAGATTTGAAAAAAGAAATTTCTTTTCCTGAAAAATCAGAAATACTATCTTCTTTTTTTTTGTTAGAACAAGCACTATAAATATCAAGTAAATTATTAATTTCAGGCCTATTCGTAGCATCATCTATAGTTGCAGGCATATTCATTGAATCTGTTTTTGCTTTTTTGATTTTATTTGAAATTTGATCATTAGTATCTGTCATCAAGATTCTTGAGTACTCTGATACATCAGATTTACTCATTTTCTTTGTACCATCTCTCAAGCTCATAATTCTTGTTGATGATTTATTCATGAGTGGTTCTGGTAGAGTAAATATTTCGCTTTTAAAATCAGTATTAAATTTATGTGCTATATCCCTTGCTAGCTCTAAGTGCTGTTTTTGGTCATCGCCAACAGGTACATGAGTAGCTGAATATAATAATATATCTGCTGCCATTAATATAGGATAAGTATATAAGCCAACAGAAGCATTTTCTTTATTCTTGCCAGCTTTATCTTTAAATTGAGTCATTCTGTTTAACCAGCCAACCTTAGCGGTGCAACTTAGTATCCATGCTAATTGTGTATGCTCTGGTACTTTTGATTGATTAAATATTATGTTTTTTTCTGGATCAATCCCAGATGCTAGAAAAATAGCTAATACTTGTCTTGTGCTTCTTGATAATTCAGATGGTTCTTGCCATAACGTTATCGCATGAAGATCAACAATTGAGAATATACTCTTATATTGGTCTTGATTAGCAACAAACTGTGTAATCGCACCTAAATAATTACCAATATGAATTTCGCCTGTAGGTTGGACGCCAGAAAAAATAATATTATTACTCATTTTTTAATAATCAACTATTTACTTATATCAGTCTATCATAAATCAATATAACTCTCATTTGTTATATATATTATTAGAGATTGACATATAATACATTTATGAGCGAAAGAAGAATACAGCTAATTAAAGATAGGCTTGCAGCACTAAATCCATCTCATATTAAAATTGAGGATGAAGGTCATCTTCATGTTGGACATGCAGGAGCAAAGTCTGGTGGACATTTTAAACTCAGTATTATATCTGATGTTTTTAGAGATAAATCTAACATTGAGAGGCATAAGATTATATATAAATGTCTGAACGAATTAATGAATACCGAAATACATGCAATATCTATTAAAGCTAAATATAAAAATGAGAGCTAATCAATTACTTTCTTAAAAACAATCGCATCTTCTCTTCCTTTTTGAGTTTTATAGTAATCTTTTCTAATTGCTACTCTTCTAAAGCCATGTTTTTCATAGAGATTTATTGCGGGTATATTATCTACACGAGTTTCTAAATAGAGATTCAATGAATTCATTATAAAACATTTAGCAAAGACCATCTCTAATAACTGAGAGGCAATACCATTACTTCTAAAGTTTCTTGATATTGTTAAATTTAGTATGTGTGTCTCATAAATAGATATCTTAGCAATCACATAACCAATTATATTATTATTATAATTTGCAATATAAAAATCATAATGATTATTTATACAATCCTTTAATATTCCTTTTGTCCAAGGATGGGGATAGGATTCCTGTTCTATTTCATAAATATCATCAAGATCACTTATGTTTACATCACAATATTCTATATTTTCTTGTATGTTAGCTGACATTTTCTTTAAGAATATTATCAAGAAATTTCAAATCTTGCCAGACATTAGTTTTCTTTAATGGAGACCGAAGGATATATGCAGGATGATAAAAGACAATAATCGGAATTTTAGATTTATTAATGAAAAACTTTTTTTGTCTTAAATCAGACATAGGTTTATCTTCTCCTAATAAACTGTTGGCTGCTATTTTCCCTAATAGAACTATGACCTTTGGTTTTATTAGATCAATCTGTTTTTTTAAGAATCCTGAACAAGCTCTTATTTCGTCATTCATAGGATTTCTATTATCGGGAGGTCGGCATTTTATAGTATTTGTAATGAAGACTGAATTTCTATTTAATTTAATCGATCTTAAGAATGAATTTAATAATTTCCCTGCTCTACCAACGAAAGGCTTGCCCTGCTCATCCTCATCTTTACCTGGCGCTTCACCTATTATCATAATATCTGAGCATATTTTTCCATCACCAAAAACAGTTTTATTTCTAGTCTTATGCAGGTTACATCTAGTACAGGAACTAACATTATTTTCTAGCTCTTCAAGAGTTAATGTTATTTTAGGTAAATTTATTGAGATATTTTTTTTATACCACTTAATATTGATATCCATCTCATCAAAATACTTATGTAATTTGAGCATAGTTAAATTCCACGTTTTTTTGATGAATTTAGGTTTGGATTTTGCTTGAGTTTATTAAGTGCATTTATTAGCGCTAAGACCGAAGCTTTAACTATATCTGTATCAGCTCCATGACCATTAAAAATACTCTCGTTTTTCGTGATTCTAACTGTTACCTCTCCCTGAGAATCAGTTCCCGATGTGATGTTATTGACAGAGTAAAGTATTAATTTACATTCACTTTTAATAATGTTCTCTATTGCATTAAAGGCAGCATCTACTGCTCCATCTCCTGTTGATGTTGCTTCAACTAATTCATCGTCTACTTTTAGTCTAATATGAGCATGAGGTTTTTTATTTGTTTCTGTAATGACATTCATATAATCAAAATTAATAGAATTTGTAGCAACCTTTAAGTTAGAAGATAAGTTGATTAAGTCCTCATCAAAAATCTCATGTTTTTTATCAGCTAAGTCTTTAAATCTATAAAAAAGGTCATCTAAATCAGTATCATTATTTGGCATTATGTTCAAGTCTGTTAACTTTTGCTTGAACGCATTTCGTCCAGAGTGTTTACCTAGAACTAGTGAGTTACTAACTAATCCAATATCTTCAGCCCTCATAATTTCATATGTTTCTCGTGATTTAATAATTCCATCTTGATGAATGCCTGATTCATGTGCGAAAGCATTTTTCCCAACAATGGCTTTATTAGGTTGAACAGGGAAACCTGTAATACCTGATACTAATCTGGATGATTTCATTATCATCTTTGAATTAATTCTAGTATCACAATTGAATATATCTTGTCTGGTCCTAACAGTCATAACTATTTCTTCAAGAGCTGCGTTACCAGCTCTTTCACCAAGACCATTAATTGTACATTCAACTTGTCTAGCACCATTTAGTATAGCTGCAAGAGAATTACCAACCGCTAATCCAAGATCATTGTGACAGTGCACAGAAAATATTGCTTGATCAGAATTACTAACATTCTTGATTATTTGATTTATCAAATTTCCAAATTGATGAGGTAAATTGTAACCAACAGTATCAGGTATATTTATTGTTTTAGCACCAGCACCAATCGCCTCTTCGATGACCTCACACAAAAAATTTAAATCCGATCTTCCTGCGTCTTCAGGTGAGAATTCAACATCGTCTGTAAATGTTTTTGCTAGACTGATCGCATTTATCGCAGTTCTTATAACCTCTTCTGGCTTCATTTTTAATTTCTTTTCCATATGTATAGGAGAAGTTGCAATAAAAGTATGTATTCTTGGAGATTTTGCATCTATTAATGATTCTGCAGCTATTTCTATATCTTTATTAAGAGCCCTTGCCAAAGCACAGATACCAGAATTTTTAATATTCGTAGAAATTTCTTTTACTGCTTTGAAGTCACCTTGGCTTGCAATTGGGAAACCAGCTTCTATTATATCAACTTTCAATTCTTCTAAGACAGCTGCGATTTGTACCTTTTCATCTATGTCCATAGAGGCGCCTGGACTTTGCTCTCCATCTCTTAAAGTTGTATCAAAGATTATTAAATTTTCTTTATTCATTTGCTAAGGTTTAAAATAATATACTGAGTGTGAGTATGATAATAGTCCAATTAACCTAACAATAAGGATGTGGCTAAATTCAGGTAGCGATTAATCATAACTCAAACTCTATATCAAATATGTAATTTTGCAAGAAAAATTAGAATTTTGTGGGTTTTTTCTCATGAGTAAATGTTTTTTTCTTTTTTAAGAATCGCAATATATACATGCTCGGACCAGATGATGCATATAATATAAAAAACGAGAATAGCACTAAAGGTGGATCAAAAGAAATAAACGATATAATCAATGCGATAACAAATAAAAATATATGTGGTACCTTATGTCTGATATTAAAATCTTTAAAACTATAATAAGTAATATTGCTTATCATTAAAAAGGATAGTAATAATAAACCAATTAAGCTAATCCATTTCATAGTGTCAGTAGTTATGTTAGAGGACTCTGTCATCCAAATAAAAGTGATTATTACTGCTGCTGCTGCAGGGCTAGCTAGTCCTATAAAATATTTCTTATCTTGTGCTTGGCTTTTAGAATTAAATCTCGCTAATCTAATAGCAGCAGAAGCGATATAAATAAAGCATAGTATCCATGGTATTTTATTAGATTGCCAAGTGAAAAGTTCAAATAAGGATGAGGACCAAATATAAACTAGAATAGCTGGAGAGAGTCCAAAACAAATCATATCCGATAAACTGTCGAAGTACTCGCCAAATGATGTTTGAGTATTTGTAAATCTTGCAATTCTACCATCGAGACCATCAAGAACCATTGCAACAAGTATTGCAATTGACGCAGCTGTGAAGTCACTATTAATAGAAGCAATAATTGAGTAAAAGCCACTAAAGAGTGCTCCGGTAGTTATTAAGTTTGGAAGAAGAAATACACCTGGAAGTCTTCTTTTTTTTTCTTCAGTCATTACTTTATTTTTTCATCAACAAGTTTACTATCTTGCATCCATGACATCATATCTCGTAGCTTTTTGCCTGTTTCCTCAATTAGGTGTTCAGAGCCCTCCTGTCTTAATCTATCAAATTCTTTTGAACCACTTTTTATTTCATTAACAAAATCATTTGCGAATTTTCCATTCTGAACATCTTTAAGTACTACTTTCATCTTAGCCCTAACATGATCATCAATCAAGAAGGGTCCTTTAGTTAAATCACCATATTCTGCTGTATTTGATATTGAGTATCGCATTTCAGTCATTCCACCCTCGTACATTAAATCTACTATCAGCTTAAGTTCATTTAGACATTCAAAATATGCCATTTCAGGGGCATAACCTGCATCAACAAGTGTTTCAAACCCTGCTTTAACTAAAGCTGTAACACCACCACACAATACAGCTTGTTCACCAAATAGATCTGTTTCCGTTTCCTCTTTAAAATCTGTTTCTATGATCCCTGCTCTTCCACCTCCTATGGCTGAAGCATAAGCTAATGCAATATCTTTTGCATTCCCTGAATTGTTATTATGTATTGCTATTAATGTAGGCACGCCTTTTCCTTGTAAAAAAGTTGACCTAACTAGGTGACCGGGGCTTTTTGGTGCAATCATGAAAACATCGTGTTTAGCATCAGGTTTTATTTGACCGTAATGAATATTAAACCCATGTGCAAAAGCAAGCGCTGCAGTTTCTTTTAGATTATCCACAATGTTATCTTTAAAAATAGATGCTTGGTATTCATCAGGGGCTAAGATCATAACAATATCTGCTTTAGCAACAGCTTTTTCTACCGACATAACTTCTAGTCCTTCTTTTTCAGCTCTTACAATATTAGATGAATTTTCTCTTAATCCAATAGTTACATTTACACCCGAATCTTTGAGATTCAAAGCATGAGCATGTCCTTGAGAACCATAACCAATTATTGAAACATTGAGATTCTTAATATTGTCTAAATTTGCATCTTTGTCATAATATACTTTCATTTTATTCCTCACTTAATATTTTCTAAACTTTCTATACCTCGACTGATTCCAAGTGCGCCTGATCTAACCATTTCAATAATTTTAATTTTGCCAATTGAGTTTATAAAAGCTAATATTTTTTCAGTTGCACCTGTTAACTCAATTGTATAAGTAGTATCAGTAACATCAATAATTCTAGCCCTAAAAATGTCTGTTAATCTTTTAATTTCATCTCTTTGAGCTTTATTACATTTTAATTTCATCAATAACATCTCTCTCTCAATGTGAGTCTCTTCGGTAAGATCCTTAACGTTTACTACATCTACTAGTTTATTAAGTTGTTTCATTAATTGATTAATTTTTTGATCATTACATAGAGTGACAAGTGTCATTCTTGAGATAGATTCATCATTAGTTGGTGCAACATTTAGGCAATGAATATTATAACCTCTAGCTGAAAACAGACCAGCTATACGTGATAAAGAACCAAATTCATTTTCAACTAAAAGAGATATTATATGTCTTCGTTCATCCATATTATGCTAACTCTGTATCTTCATTGGTTGGTGATAAATGCATTTCATTATGCGCTTTACCGCTTTTGATCATCGGATAAACATTTTCCTCTTGATCAGTTATCACATCTACAAATACTAATCTATCTTTAAGCTTCATTGTCTCAGACAGTTTTTCTTTCAGTTCTGATGGTTTTTCTATTTTTATACCTATATGGCCAAAACTACTGGCCAGTTGTGTAAAATCAGGAATAGTTTCCATGTATGACATAGCATATCTACCCTCATAAAAAAATTCTTGCCACTGCCTTACCATACCCATATACCTATTATTAAGGTTTATGATCTTAATTGGCAGTCTATATTGTAAACAAGTAGCTAGCTCTTGAATACACATAACAATGCTTGCTTCGCCAGTTACACATACGACTTGTGATTTTGGATATGCTAGTTGTACACCCATTGCTGCGGGTAGTCCAAAGCCCATTGTTCCTAGGCCTCCAGAATTAATCCAACGGTTTGGTTTATCGAACTTATAATATTGAGCTGCCCACATCTGGTGTTGTCCAACATCGGAAGTTACAAAAGCATTACCTTTCGTGACATCATAAAGGGTTTCAATTACTGACTGTGGCTTAATAATCTTATTTGATTTTTTATAACTCAGACATTTTTTTGCTCGCCATTTATTAATTTTACTCCACCAACTCTTCAATCTGGTTTTATTTATTTTTTTTAGCTTAGGTTTTATAGCAGCATTTAGTGACTTTAGAATCTTAGTTGTATCTCCAACTAAAGATAAGTCTACTTCTATAATCTTGGAAATTGATGATGGGTCTATATCTATATGGATAATTTTAGCAGAAGGGCAAAATTTAGTTGTATCCCCAGTTACCCTATCATCAAATCTTGCACCTACAGCTAATAATACATCACAATCATGCATAGCCATGTTTGCCTCATAAGTTCCATGCATCCCTAACATACCCAAAAACTGCTTATCTGTGGCAGGGTAACCACCAAGACCCATAAGAGTATTTGTAATAGGATAATTTAAACTCTTAACTAGCTTATTTAATTCTTTATAAGCATTGCCCAATATAATACCACCACCCGTATAAATCATAGGTTTTTTTGCAGAGCATAATAACTTAGCTGCTGTAGATATTTTATCTTCAGATTCTTTCGGGATAGGCTTATAAGATCTAATTTTGACCTTCTTTGGATAAGTAAATTCAATTTTAACACTTGGATCTGTTAGATCTTTTGGTATATCTATCAATACTGGTCCCGGCCTACCGGTTGTTGCTATTGTAAAAGCCTTTTTAAATACATCAGCAATAGACTCTCGACTATCAACAAGAAAGTTATGCTTTGTAACAGGCCTTGTGATGCCAGTAGCATCAGCCTCTTGAAATGCATCACTACCAACATACTGCCTAGATACCTGTCCTGAGATTATAATCATAGGTATAGAATCCATGTGAGCAGTAGCTAAACCAGTTACACAGTTTGTTATCCCAGGACCAGAGGTAACCAAGACAACACCTGGTTTCCCACATGCTCTCGCATAACCATCTGCAGCATGCGTGGCTCCCTGCTCATGTCTTGCGAGAACATGCTTAATCTTTTTTGCATTAAATAAAGCATCATAAATATGTAGCACCGCACCGCCAGGATAGCCGAAGATAAATTCTACACCTTCTTTTTTTAGGCACTCAATTATTATTTCTGATCCGCTTAATTTCATAATTCCTCTACATTTTCACCATGTACATGATACATCTTTTTTATAGAATCATCATTATATAAATATATTATTAGGCGAAATATCTAGTTATATATAGTCTAGATAAGCATCAAAATCTTCAAATATAATATATAGGTAAGATTTAATGACTTCTGATAAAACAATCATTATGGATTTTTTGTTCTCAAACCAGTTATGAGTTAATTGATGATAATGGAAATCAAATGTGAATTCAAAATCCATATCCTCAAATATTTTATTAGCTCTGTAAATATGGTAAATATCAGTAACAATTAACACACTTGCATTGTTTTTAAATTCAAGTTTTTTAAGTTCTCTAGCTTCATCAATTGTGCTCTTATTATCAGTTCCATATATGATGATATTTTTTCTATCGATACCATTTTTATTAATAATGTTTAAATAAATTTCATATGTTTTTTTAGATTTCAATGAATCTGAATAGTCATGAATAAGAGCATTTTCACGACTTAAATAAATATATTTAGCTTTTTTTTCAAAATATAATTTGCTAGCTCTTGATGCTCTATCAAAATTACCAGATAAGATAATGATTGCATCGTAGTTATTCTCTAATACATTATGTCTTTCGTCAGTAATCTGATTTATTAAATATAGAGTACTTACGAAAATAATAATTGAGATTAATCCGATTATCTCTAGTAACCTGCTAAAGTAGAGCAAAATATTTTTAAGTCTTTTTTAATAGAAAATAAAACTTACTACCTTTTTCTTCTGATTTTAACAACTCATTACCTGTCTGATTAGCAAATGATTCAAAATCTTTAACCGCGCCTGGGTCTGTTGATATAATATGTAATACTTGCCCAGCATCCATTGTGTTAATTTCTTTCTTTGCTTTAATGATGGGTAAAGGGCAATTTAACCCACTAGTATCGAGTTCTTTATCAAATTCTGACATCTTATTTCCTTTAAGTTATAATGTTTATGTTCAATATTTATTATTAATATATAGTAATTTATTAATATAATAAATCTATGTTAATTATTATGAAAAAATATTCAAGACTTATTTATCCTCTAATTATAATGATTGTAATGCCTTCAGTGATGGTTGAATCTGCTGAAACGCCAGAATTGGGCGATCCATATAGTCAAACCATGTCATTGAAGACTGAAAATATAATTGGTTTATCATCTTACAAGAGATTACAGAATTATAATCAAATTAATAATAACCCTCTAGTAAGCTCTTACATTAGCTACTTAGGTAACAAGCTAACAAGAAGTATATTGGATGATAGCCGTAAATATACATTTTTTATTGTAAACTCCAAACAGGTGAATGCGTTTGCCATACCTGGTGGCTTTATAGGTATAAATTCTGGCTTAATCACTCTTACTGAAAATGAAGCTCAGCTAGCAGGTGTGGTAGCTCATGAGATTTCACATGTCAAGTTAAGACACTCTGCTGAGATGATTAAAAATTCTAACATGAACAGTATACCAATGTGGGTTGGAATTATGGCAGGTATTTTTGCAGGTAATGCTGAAGCCTCAATGGCTGCAATAAGATTAGGATTAGGTCAATCGGCACAAATGAATATTAATTTGATAAGAGAAAATGAGATTGAAGCAGACGACTATGGTATAGAGATAATGACTAGATCAAATTACGATCTTAAAGAAATGGCAAATCTGTTTAAGAATATGGGAAAGGCTACAGGAGAGATACAAAGAGAATTATCCTATTTATCAACTCATCCTATGTATGAAAATAGAATTTCACATATACAGAATAAATCGAAGCTTCAGAATAAGCCTATAATAAATAGCACAAAAGATTTTTACTATATAAAGGCTATTTTAGAAGTTGAATCTACATCAGATATCAACAATTCACTGAAAAAGCTCTCTCGTGATAGTCTGCTAAATTTATACAAAAGAAGTCTTTTATACTTTAAAAAATCAGATTATAAAAA
>MDTB01028949.1_pt1 | contig 10010 bp, 9 predicted proteins | sample 811161 | NCBI WGS metagenome assembly MDTB01 (sample SAMN05326650, study PRJNA326480) | marine metagenome | isolation source: seawater | place: Mediterranean Sea | collected 2009
AGAGACAATGGCGGCGGTATCGCCTGGGGCTTTATGCACCCGCTGGTACCGGCTACCTGTATCGCGCTGCTGACAATCGGGATCAACCTCATCGTCGATTCAGTGGTCCAAAAAGCGAGCGGGCTGCGAGAAGACCACTGATCTCCCTGGAAGTAGCTACTACTCGGTAGGGATGACCTCGGCGAATCCGGGGGCCCGCAATGATTCCCCGGTAGCGTCTTCCATCATCTTGACAACATGCGGGGTCCACGCGCTCCCGCCATAACGCTCGCGTGAGGCCTTAAACATTTGCTCCACCAGCGTAGTCAACTGCAGTGGCACCTCAAGGTTTCGTCCAAGTTCCGTCACGAGACCAAGATCCTTAAGACCCAGATCGGTGGTGAATCCGGTATTCAGACTGCCGTTCAGGATGACGGGCGCCCAGTCTTCAAATTCACGACTGCTGCCGGAACTGGCGGTAATGGCTTCATAGCACCTGGCGAGATCCAGTCCGCCGCGCTTGGCCAGCATCAGCGCCTCACCCATCGCCACCAGATCGACCAGACATAGAAGATTGGTGATGACCTTGATCAAAGAGGCATTGCCGACCTTGCCCATGTAGACAATCTGGCCACTCAGCGTCTCCAACAGAGACGCATGACGATTAAATAATGCCTCATCACCCCCGACCAGTAACGTCATCTCGCCTCGTGCCGCACGATGCACACCGCCGGTGGCAGGGCATTCCAAAACCCCGATACCTCGATCTGCGGCCAACTCTGCCAGGCGGATCATCTCATTGGCATCTGTGGTGCTCATCTCAATCCAGCAACTACCCTCATGCATGGCATCCAGCGCACCATTATTACTGGTCATCACCTTCGTCGATGCCTCGGGTGAAGGCAAACAGGTAATGAGCACGTCGACCTCGCTAGCCGCTTGCGCGACAGAAACAGCGCGCGTCGCGCCGTGGGCAACGAGTTGTTCTACCGCCGCATCATCAAGATCGAATACCTTTAAGGCGTGACCTGCATCCATAACCTGGCGCGCCATTCTTGCGCCGAGCATGCCAAGACCAATGAATCCACACTGCATGAGATGCTCCCATTGAAAGAAACTGAAAAGCGCTGACACACGCTATGAGACACCCTGAATGAGGAAGAACGTGCCATTACCCCTCACTTAGGGCGCCCGACATCAAACCTTTCCTCAGACGTTAAACCGAAAGTGCATGATATCGCCATCGCTCAGCACATACTCTTTTCCCTCGAGACGCAGCCGGCCCGCCTCGCGGGCGCCCTGTTCGCCTTGGTACTGAACAAAATCATCATACGCAATAGTCTCAGCCCGGATAAAGCCGCGCTCGAAATCGGTGTGAATCTCGCCTGCGGCCTGTGGGGCGGTTGCGCCGCAGGGAGCCGTCCATGCACGGACTTCCTTGGGCCCCGCCGTGAAAAAAGTCTGCAGGCCCAACAGGGCGTAACCCGCGCGAATCACACGGTCGAGTCCCGAACTTTCAAGCCCGAGATCCTCGAGAAAGCCGGCACGCTCATCCGCATCGATTTCCGAGATCTCCTGTTCGATTGCGGCACTGACCACAACAACCTGGGTCTGACGCTTATGGGCATGGTCGATCAGTTGGGTCACCTGATCGTTGCCATTGAGATCCTGCTCAGACACATTGGCGACATAGAGCGCGGGTTTAGCCGATAAGAGGCAAAGCGGTTTGAGCGCTGCCGACGCGTCCGGATCTTGGAGCAACTCCTGCAGTCCCTGCTCCTGGGAAAGCGCGTCGTAGGCCTGGCGCAGGTAATCCAGTTCTCGCAGGACTTTCTTGTCCCCGGTTTTGGCGGCCTTGGCTGTCCGATCGACAGCGCGCTCAGCGGTCTCAAGATCTGCAAGCGCGAGTTCCGTCTCAATGGTGGCAACGTCCACTAGCGGATCCACCTGACCCGAAACATGTGTGATGTCATCATCGCGAAAGGCGCGGACCACATGGATGATCGCGTCTACCTCCCGGATGTGGGCAAGAAAACGGTTTCCCAGACCCTCGCCCTTGGAAGCACCGGCCACAAGGCCCGCGATATCCACAAACTCAATAGCAGTGGGGATGACTTTCGCCGGATTAACAAGCTGGGCAATCGTCTCAAGACGTAAATCAGGGACCTCAACGATGCCAACGTTCGGGTCGATCGTACAGAACGGATAGTTCTCGGCCTGCGCCCCTGCGTGAGTTAACGCATTAAAGAGCGTTGACTTGCCGACGTTGGGCAGACCAACAATACCGCAGCGAAAGCCCACTCAGGGTTGTCCTTTTTGTTGCGTGTGCAGCGTCTTCATCACAGGCTCGAGCTCACCCTTTATCAACGAATCAATCTGTCCTAGCGCACGGTCGACAGCATCGAGCATGGCGGCCTTGTCCTCGGGTGAAGGCTTGCGCAGTACCCAGTCACTCACGCCATCACTGTTTCCCGGATGACCGATACCGATGCGCAGGCGGATGAATTCACGCGAGCCGAGTTTCGAGAAGATATCGCGCAGGCCGTTATGCCCACCATGACCGCCGCCCTGCTTGACCCTGACCGTACCGGGCGGCAGATCGAGATCATCGTGCACCACCAGAACCGCTTCTGGCGCAATATCAAAATAGCCACAGACCGCTGCGACCGAACCCCCACACTCGTTCATGAAGGTGGCGGGTTTTAAGAAGCGGACTCGCTGTTGGCCCATACGCGTATCGGCAAGATCGCCAAAGAAACGTGTTTCAGGACGCCAGGGCAAAGGGCGACTGTGCGCCACAGCATCCAGAAACCAGAACCCGGCATTGTGACGCGTCGCATCGTATTGGACGCCCGGATTACCAAGGCCACAGACGAGTGAAATAGCCGCCATCGCTTTAATCGATCAGCGTATCAGGGCCGACGCAGCGCCATAGAGCAGCGTTATGTACGGCCCAATGAAACCCCGACTGCTAGTCGCTCTTTCCTTCTTCGGCGTCGGCGGACGATTCTTCCCCAGTCCCCTCAACGGCACCACCCTCTTCAGCCAACACCTCTTCTTCCTCTTCGACCACCTTCGGCGCGGTGATGGTTGCGACCGCAGGATCTTCTCCCTCGTGATAGGCGGTCACCGTCAGTTCAACACCCTCGGGCAGTTGGATATCGGAAAGGTGCAGTGACTCGTTCATCCCCAGCGTCGACACATCCACCGCTATGTACTCGGGCAAATCTTTCGGCAAACAGGTGATATCGAGTTCGGTCATGGAATGAGCAAGAATGCCGCCATCCGTTTTGACCCCCGGGGCAACATCTGCCCCCTCGAAGTGCAGCGGTATCTTCATGTGCAATGTTTCAGTTGCCTTGATACGCTGGAAATCCATGTGTAGCACCAGTGGGCGGTGCGGATGCATCTGCACTTCTCGGAGAATAACCTGCTGCGATCCCGCATCTGTTTTGAGGTCGATAATGGCTGAATGAAAAGCTTCTTTCTCAAGGCTGTGCATCACCTGATCGTGATCCAGGGTAACGGTCTCGTTATCCTTGCCTGCCCCGTATACAACCGCCGGAACATGGCTGTCGCGACGCTGGCGCCTACTGGCACCCGTACCGGACACATCACGCGGCTGGGCATTGAGTACATTGTTACTGCTCATTACAAATTCTCCTTAACCTTGCGGTCCTTCGAACCGCTTATTCCATAAATAAAGAACTGACGGAATCGCCGGTGGCGATACGTCGGATCGATTCAGCCAGCAGGCTGGCGACACTGATCTGGCGAATCTTAGTGCTATGCTTTCGCGCCTCGTCAGTCAGTGGAATCGAATTCGTTACCACCACCTCATCCAGTTCGGATTTTTCGATACGCTCGATAGCCTGACCTGAAAGTACCGGGTGGGTGCAACAGGCTTTAACCTGAACCGCACCGGCATCTTTGAGGGCCGAAGCTGCCTCGCACAACGTATTGGCCGTATCGACCATGTCATCCATCAGCACACAACTCCTCTGATCGACTGATCCGATGATATGCATGACCTTGGCTTCATTGGCTCGAGGTCGGCGTTTGTCAATGATCGCGAGCTCTACTCCGAGTTGCTTGGCCATAGCTCGGGCCCGGACCACGCCCCCGACATCGGGTGATACCACCATAAGGTTATCGGGCTCATGCCGCCACAACTCGCCGTTAAGTACCGGTGCCGCATAGATATTGTCTACCGGGATATCAAAGAACCCCTGAATCTGATCTGCGTGCAGATCCATTGTGACCACCCGGTCGGCGCCTGCAACGCCGATCATGTCGGCCGCCAGCTTGGCAGTGATCGCAACCCGGGCGGTACGGGGACGGCGATCCTGGCGCGCATAACCGAAATACGGCATTACCGCTGTGATACGTTCAGCAGATGATCGCCGCAACGCATCAATCATGACCAGCAGTTCCATCAGATGCTTACTCGCCGGTGCGCAGGTGGGCTGCATGACATAGACGTCTGCGCCGCGCACATTTTCCATGATCTCGACGTTAACCTCGCCATCACTGAAGGTGCTGACGAGCGCGCGACCGATACCCACACCAAGCTGGGCCGAAACTTCGCCAGCCAGGTCAGGATTAGCGTTGCCAGTGAACAGCGCCAGGTCCTCTATCGCCATCGCTTTTCTCGCTGCATTGAAAATCGGCCAAGCTTGTCAAAAATGGCTGGGGTGCCAGGATTCGAACCTGGGAATGCCGGAATCAAAATCCGGTGCCTTACCACTTGGCTACACCCCATCAGGCTCATCAGCAAATGCAGGATTCCGGTTGATTCCGTTGGCGACCACGCCACGGAGTGACAACGGCAACTGCTGGAGAAGTTTTTCACCGGCGCTGCTGTCCGCAACTGTCAAAAAGGCCGCACTGCCGCTTCCCGTCATCCGCGCTGCTCCGAACTGTCCCAACCACTGGAGACAGTCTCCCACCTCGGGAAACCGCCTTCTCGCCACCGGCTCCAGATCATTTCGCCGATCACCTTTAAACGGGCCGGGTATTCTGATTCGCGGGGTGTTTCGTGTCAATTCCGGGTCTGAAAATATGGCCTCTGTAGGCACGCGGACCTCGGGCCAAACCACGCAAAAATGCTGTGGGGGCAGTTCCGCGGGGGTCAACCGCTCACCAATCCCTTCTCCCCATGCCGAGCCGCCACGAACAAACAGCGGCACATCCGCACCAAGAGATTCTGCAAGGTCGGTGAGAACATCCTCCGTCAGGTGGGTTTGCCAGAGGTGATTGAGTGCCACCAGTACCGTGGCGGCATCAGAACTGCCGCCGCCCAGACCCGCACCAATCGGAATTCGCTTGGTCAGGTGAATTCTTGCCCCAAGGCGGGTACCGCTTATCTGTTGCAGTAAACGCGCAGCACGGACACAAAGATCATCATCGGGTAACTGCGCGGCCCCATCACGCACAATTGCTCCATCACCTGTGAGCTCAAAAGCAAGCTCGTCTCCAAAATCCAGAAGCTGAAACAGCGTCTGCAATTCATGCAGGCCATCCCGGCGCCGGCCCACGATATGCAGGAAAAGATTCAGTTTGGCAGGAGCGAACCAGGATTTCACTGGTCGATCTCCTTTGCACCGGATGCTGACGCCCATTGCTCGATAAAGAGCTTCACCACCAGCACATCACCGCTCATTTGCTCGCGGGCAGTCAATTCACCTATTGTTTTTTTAGAAGCGCTCAACCGTATTTTTCGAGGAAGCAGGACTTCCTGATGCAAAGCGTATTCACGAAACGTGATTTCCCAGCCTTGTTGGTTAAGGAAAATCAGTCTGCCAGCATCATCGATCTCAAGATCGTGCTCCCCGGGCGCCGGCATCCCACGAACCCAGTAGCCCAGCACTTCCAACGGAACGTGCCAGCCCGTGGCGTCGAGGAGTGCTTGACTCGCGGTGGCGGCAAAAAACTCCACACCTTCGCCATCGCGCAGGCGGGCACCGTCCGGATCGATATCGAGACGGATTCTGCCGCCGCCGAAAGGACCAAAAAGATCGATCTGATCGATGTCTTTATCGAACTTCCAACGCAGATTGGCACTGCCGCCGGTATTAGCGGTACGCACGCCGATGCGCCCGGAAATATCCCATTGGTCCAGCTTCGCGACCTGCGCGTGATGCTGGCGCCACTTTATTTGTGCCCCACCCTCAACTGCCGGCCCCTTGGGTGCAACACTCGCACATCCCGCGATTATCAAGGTCACTATGACAACGACGAGCCCTCGGGCGGTCACTGACCAAATTTCCGCATCGTATCGTTGAGTATCGAATTGTCAGGATCGTTCTGTCTGCCATTCTGCCAAGCAGTAATAGCCTGCTCTTCGTCGCCCAATTGCCACAACACCTCGCCCAGATGCGCCGCGATCTCGGCATCTGGCCGCTGATCCATGGCGAGCTGAAGATACTCAAGCGCAAGATCAAGATCACCCCGGCGATAATGCACCCAACCCAGGCTGTCGAGGATAAAGGGATCACCCGGTAGCAACGCGAGCGCCTTTTCGATCAGTTCCAATGCTTCGATCAATCGATCCGTTTTGTCTGCCAGTGTGTATCCCAGCGCGTTATAAGCATGGGCATTCTCAGGATCGATCTCGATAAGGCGCCGCATATCCTGCTCGTGCTCTACCACGCGGTCCATGATCGCCGTCACCAGGCCTCGGGCATACAACAGATCAGGATGATCTGGTATATCAATCAGCGCCGCGTTCAAAAGTTCCAGCGCGTGATCGGACTGCCCGCTGTCACGCAGTACCTGTTCCCGAGCGAGGTAGATTCGGACCTGCTCATCCTGGGACTTAGGTGTGACATCGGCGAGATGTTTAAGCGCTTCCTCGATGCGGCCAGCATCCGCGAGCACAAATCCAATGCGCATCTGTACATCAAAGTAAAACTCAGCAGAGGCGATCTCACGCAACAGATCGAGCGCCTCGTCATACGCCCCCTGCTCACTCAATATCTGGCCAAGGTAAAGGCGAGCGCGATCTTCCTCCGGATAAGTGGCCAAGAGCATCTCAAAGTACGTCTTGGACTCATCCAGGAGGGCAAGACCCTGGCTCAGAATCCCGGCGGCATACAGGGCGTCGAGATTCTGCGGGTCGAACTCAAGTAGTTTCTGAAACTGACTCAGTGCCGCCAGGTTGTCGTTCCATTCCGCAAGAAGCCTGCCATACGCGAGGCGCAACCGCAGTCGGTCCGGGTAGCGATCCAAAAAGCTACTAGCAAAATCCGCTATCGTCGTATCGTCCTGATTTTCCCTGAGATGGGAAAACTTAAGTAACGCGACCTCCTCCCATCCAGGCTTCAGTGCCAGCGCACGATCAAGGGCCATCTGTGCGGCATCCCGCTCACCAGCATGATAGGCAAGCCAGCCGGCAGACAACTGCACCCACGGATTATCATCAAAGCGGGCAGCGACACGTTCCATCAGTATCAACCACTGGCCGGGGTTAGCGGTTCGGCCCAGGATCTGGGCGATGTACTGCGGCAGTTCGGCCTGATCAGGCAGCGTATCGATCAGCGCAACCAGCGTATCGTAAATTTCCTCTTCGCGATTCAGGGCAATCAGCGCCTGAAGACGCAATGCCAAAGCACTTTCCCTATGATAATCAGGATAAATTGACTCCAGCAGTTCACTTAACTCAAGCGCCTGCGCATACTCTCTCGCTTCCATCGACATCGCGAACGCACGCAGAGTGATCTCAAGATTGGAGGACAGCTGAGCCGCCCGGGTCATTGCGCCTGCGGCAGTCGCGGGATCACCACGCCTGCCAGCGATATCTCCCAGGAGATACTCATAAATAAGATCCTGTGAAAGCCCCGCAACGAGAAGTTTCTCCTGCGTGGCCCCGGGTTTCGACGCAATGCCAACACAGCCCCCAAGCGCCAAACTGGCAAGAAGCCCAAAAGAACATAAACCGCTGAGTTTTTTCACGAAAACCACATTCCCAAGTCGTCGCAGATGATAAACCTCAGAATAGCAGAATCACTGTCGACATAGTGAAAGGCGAATCCGGCCGTACGCATGAATGCAGCACTCGGTACGATCGTAAAAAAATCGCAGTGGCCTCCCTGAAAATCATCCAAAAAACGCATAAAATATTGATTCGATGCATCTTCTCGCCTTAGGCCTCAATCACCGCACAGCCGCTGTCGACCTGCGGGAACGCACTGCGTTTTCGCCGGAACAGTTGCCCGACGCCGTGCGCTCATTGACATCGTCATTAGACGTGACCGAAGCCACGATCCTGTCGACCTGTAACCGCACCGAGATCTATTGTCACCAGCAAAATCCAACCAGTGATCCAGTGCTTGACTGGCTCAGGGACTACGGCGATCTACCCGTCCAAGCGCTCGATGGCTCAACCTATGCACTCCCCGGAGAGCAGGCAGTGCAGCATGCGTTTCGGGTTGCTGCCGGTCTTGACTCGATGGTGCTCGGCGAGCCACAGATTCTCGGCCAGATGAAGTCGGCCTTTTCCGTCGCTCATCAAGCCGGAACTACCGGCAAGATTTTGAACCGACTCTTTCAGTACACCTTCTCAGTAGCAAAACAGATCCGCACTGATACCGCGATCGGAGCAAGCGCGGTGTCGGTAGCTTTCGCAGCAGTCGATCTCGCCAAACGTATTTTTTCACGCCTCAATGAACAGACCGTACTCCTGATCGGTGCAGGCGAAACCATCGAACTCGTCGCGCGCCATCTCAAACAGAATGAAGTGCGTCATATTATCGTCGCCAACCGCTCGATCGAGCGGGCCCAGGCCCTGACCGAGCAACTTGGCAGTGAGGCCATTTCTCTGGCAGAAATACCTGAGCGCCTACATGAAGCCGACATTGTGGTTTCTTCAACCGCCAGTACGCTGCCGATTCTCGGCAAGGGCACCGTCGAAGCGGCCTTGCGCCAGCGCCGTCACCGGCCCATGTTTCTGATCGATCTTGCAGTGCCGCGTGACATCGAACCACAGGTGGATGAACTAGAGGACGTGTTTCTTTATACGGTCGATGATCTGCATAAAGTGGTTGCCGAGAACCAGGTATCCCGGCAGGAAGCCGCCGTTGAAGCCGAAAAAATCATCGACTTTCAGGTGGTACGTTTTATGCACTGGATGCGCTCGCTCGACTCGGTGCCGACAATCCGCTCTCTTCGCGACCAGGTCGAAATGTTGCGCGAAGCCGAACTTGCCGACGCCAAACGCCGACTGGCCAACGGTGAAGATCCGGAGCAGGTGCTAGAACATTTCTCCCGAAACCTATCGCGCAAGTTTTCCCACGCTCCGAGTCAAGCGCTCAGGCAGGCGAGCCAGGACGGTAACGCCAGCCTGATCAGCAGTACGCGCCGACTATTCAAACTCAAGCCATAACCATGAATCCCCAAATGCGGGCCAAGCTTGAGCATCTGCTTGAGCGTCGCGAAGAAATCAACGCGCTGCTGGCCGATCCCGGGGTCATTGGCGACCAGAATGTATTTCGCGACCTTTCTATCGAACTCGCTGACATTAGCCCGGTGGTTGACCACTTTGAGCACTATCAGGCGCTCGATGCAGAATTATCAGAGGCTCGTGAAATGGCTGAAGATGACGACCCTGCAATCCGACGGCTCGCCAATGATGAAATGCCGAGGCTTCAATCCGAGCTTGAGGAAAATGTCCAGACCCTACGCAAACTGCTGATTCCCAAGGACCCCAACGATCAGCGGAATATCTTTCTTGAAGTCCGGGCCGGCACTGGTGGCGACGAAGCCGCGCTCTTTGCTGGCAACCTTTTTCGCATGTACATCCTGTACGCCGAAAAGCGTGGCTGGCGGGTCGAAATCATGAGCCAGAGCCCCGGTGAACACGGTGGCTATAAGGAAGTGATCAGTCGGGTGGCCGGCCGTGGGGCGTATTCACGACTCAAGTTTGAGTCCGGCGCCCATCGGGTGCAGCGTGTGCCCGAAACGGAAGCACAGGGCCGGATTCATACCTCAGCCTGCACAGTTGCGGTCATGCCCGAGGCAGACGAGATTGACGA
>MDTB01074813.1_pt1 | contig 10010 bp, 12 predicted proteins | sample 811161 | NCBI WGS metagenome assembly MDTB01 (sample SAMN05326650, study PRJNA326480) | marine metagenome | isolation source: seawater | place: Mediterranean Sea | collected 2009
TAAATCAATACGGATTAAATGGCGGGGTAGCTCAGTTGGTTAGAGCGCGGGACTCATAAGCCCGAGGTCAGTGGTTCGATCCCACTTCCCGCTACCACTAACTTTGTTTTATCAATTTAAAATCTTCTTTAGCTTTGCTAAGTTCATTGATGGATTTGGCGGAAAGATTTTTCTTCCAGACGTTTTTCTAATTTTTTTATTATACCTTTTCGCAAAGTTATAAACAGACTGCGTTTTTCCACCAATGTTCATTATTCCTTTTTTATTTAACAGTTTTGGAATCATCTTCGCTACATCTTCTTGAAAAATAAAATTAGTTTTAATATCGTAAAAAGCTGATTTGTGTATAAATGGTTTTTCACACATCATTATTCTTAAAATTAATGAATTGTCATACATTTTAACAGCACATTCTCCACCAAGTTTAGAAATTGCGTATTTATTAATAGGGTTAACAGAGTCTTCTTCCTTATAATTGCCTTTTATTCCTGGGTACACATAACCAGTTGAGAAATAGATAAGCTTTATCTTTAATTTTTCACACACTTTTACAACGTTACATGTACCGATTATATTTATATCAATGCTTTTTGAAATTTTTTTATCATGGATATTCATAGGTCGTGACAACCCAGCTACATGTATGAAATATTTTGGCTTTTTAAATTTAAGGTATTTTTCTAATGATCTAAGATCTAGAATATTCATTTGGGTTTTGCTAGGAAAGTGGTAATTTTTTGAATCAACAGTCTTTTTTAATACAGTTGCAAATCTTCCATTTCCTCCACTTACAACAATTTTATTTATATTTTTTTTCAATTTAAATTAGACTAAATTCTTTTATATATATAAGTATATATATAAGCATACTATCAAAAGCACAATGAATAAAGTATTTCTAAATTTAGGTCGTCAACCACTTGCAAATTCATTTTTAAAAAATATTGGAAAAAATGCATTACGAAATGAATTTTTTTATAATTTAAAAATATGCTTTAATACAAAAAATTATTTAGTTTCAATAGCAAAACCGGTTAATCCAAAAAAACAGTATACTGATAAATATGCTCATAGGGCTTCAGAGTCGAAAACTATGAGACTTGCATTTAAAAAGATTGCTCAAAAATTATTTAAAAGATTTAGACCAAAAAAAATCATGGAATTAGGGAGTAATGATGGGGTGTTTTTAAAAAATTTCAATAAAAATTCTGTTATAGCCGTTGAACCATGTAAAAATCTTGCAAGAATAACAAAAAAAATTGTTTAAAACGTATGATGAATTTTGGAATTTGAAACTTGCAAACAAGCTAATAAAAAAAAAAGGTGAAATAGATCTAATTTTTTCTGCAAATACAATTTCTCACATACCTAATTTAAGAGAAACCTTCAAAGGGATTTACAATATTTTATCTAAAAATGGTGTGCTTGTAATAGAAGATCCATCTTTGCTGAAAGTCCTTCAAAATAATAGTTATGATCAATTTTATGATGAACATGTTTATGTTTTTTCATCTATAGCTATAAATAATATAATTCAAGAATATGGATTAAGACTCTTTGATGTCGAGCATTTATCAACACATGGTGGATCAAATAGATATTATATATGTAAAAATAACGGAAAATATAAAAAAAGTTTGAGATTAAAAAAAGCAATTGCAAATGAAAAATCTTACAAGCTTCATAAAATTGAAAGTTATTTGAAATTTTCTAAACGAGTAAATTTATCAAGAAAAAATTTATTTAATTTAATGAAAAGATTAAAAAAAAATAATAAGAAAATAATAAGTTATGGGGCAACATATAAATCTACAACTGTTTTCAATTATTGTAATCTCAATTCTAAATTGATTGATTATGTTACTGATACTACACTAAATAAACAAGGAAAGTATACACCAGGAACTCATATAAAAATAATTTCTCCAGAACTTGGGATGAACAATACTGTTGACTATGCATTTTTAGGCGCTTGGAATTTTAAAAAAGAAATTTTCAAAAAAGAAAAAAATTTCCTAAAGAGGGGTGGAAAATTTATTACACATGTTCCCAAGGTAATGACACTTTCCAAATGAAAAATAAAAATACATTAAGTTGGCTTGGTAATCAGAAAAAAAAACAGTTTTTAAAAGTCGAAAAAATAGATTTATCTAAATTAAATAAGTGGATTTACAGCAAAAGAGAAATCTATCACAAAAGTAAAAAATTTTTTAAAATAGCAGGCATTAGAATTAAATCGAATTTTTACAACAAAAAACATTGGGATCAACCGATCATAGTGCAAAATGAAGTTGGTATTTTGGGAATAATAAAAAATATTAAAACCAACAAATATTTGCTACAAGCAAAAGTAGAACCAGGCAATATAAATAAAATACAAATTTCACCAACTGTTCAAGCAACTAAAAGTAATTATTCACGAATTCATGGTGGAAAAACTATTCCTTTTTTAAAATATTTTAAAAAAAAAAATAAAAATTTTTCACTTCAAACTGAGCAAGCTTTTAGATACTACAATAAAAAAAATTCAAATATTATTACCTATGTTTCTAAAAAAATCGATCTAGATGAAAAATTTAGATGGTTTTCTAAAATTGAAATCCTAAATTTATTAAAAAAAAAGAATTTGATTAATATGGATACTCTCTCAGTTTTTTCATCTTTTATAAAGAAAAAAAAAAATGACTTTCCATTGCACAACCAAAAAAAGCTTATCAATTGGAAAAATTCCTTGAACAAAAAATATTTTCTTAAAAATAAAATAATAAGTTTAGGTTCGATAAAGAATTGGAAATTAACAAAAAAAAAAATTTATCATCAAACAAATAATTATTTTTCTGTAATTGGAATTAAAGTCAAAACCAACAAAAGAGAAATAACGGAATGGAGTCAACCTATTATAATGGGATCAAAGATGGCATTTGTAGGATACTTAATCAAAAAATTTAAGAATACAAACCATTATTTGTGTAGATATATTTTAAAACCAGGATCAAAGATGGGAACATTCACTTGTTCTGTTAATACCTCTAAACTTAAGAATTATGAAAAAAGTAAAGATCTTACAAACTTTCAAAAAAATTTAATTTCTAAATATTTTATTAGGTCAAAAAATATTCTTTATAATAACATTTTATCTGACGAGGGAGGAAGATTTTATCATTCCCAGATCAAATATATGGCTTGTAAATTAGACAAGAAACAAAATATTGACTTACCAGATTGTTATATTTGGTTATCTCAAAACCAAATAATTGATTTAATTAACAAACAAAAAATTGATATAGAAGCAAGATTACTTTTTGGTATCATAAATTTTAAGGAAACAATTTAATTGAAAGTTTTAATTTTAGGCTACTCGAATATAGTTCGAAAAAGAGTTTTAAGCGTTTTAAAACAAAGAGGAATCGAGACATACATTGCTTCAAAATCTTATAAAAAAAAAAATTCATGGAATTAAAAAACAATTTACATCCTACGAACTAGCTTTAAAAAACTGCAAACCAACTATTGTTTATATTTCTTTGCCTAATTCAAAACATTTTGAGTGGGCTAAGAAGTCTTTAAATAATAGATGCAATACAATCGTTGATAAACCTATTACCTCTAATAAGAAACAACTATCAGAGTTAATAAATTTATCTAGAAAAAATAAAAGACTTTTAGTTGAGTCAACTTTTTTTAATTATCATGTACAAATGAAAACAATCACAAAAATATACAGAGATAAAGGATATAAAAAAATTAATGCAAAGTTTATAATACCAAAACCATATAGCAAAAGCATATTAATGTCCAAAAACTTACAAGGTGGAGTTTTAATGGATATGGGTCCATATATTTCATCAATTCCAAGATTATTTAATTTAAAAAGGTTAAAAGAAAAAAAAATTAAAATAACTAGAAATAAAAAAAAATTAATTGTTTCAATAAAATTTTTAATTAATTTTGAAGAGGGTGAGTATCAGGGCACTTTCAAGTTTGGTGGAAAATATAAAAATGAAATTAGAATATCAAATGGTAGAAAAAAAATTATAATTGAAAGAGTGTTTTCACCACCAGATAATGAATTTCTAACCTTGAAGGCAATTTCAAAAAAAAATAAAAAGATTATTAAATTTAAAAAAGATAACTGTTTTAGAAATTTTTTTAAAGAGGTATTAAAGATTATTAGAGAGAGAAAATATAACTTTTATTATAAAAGAATGATATACGATGTGAATTTTAGAACTAATTTGAATAAGAAAATTATTTAATAATTAAGTCTAGACTATTCGCATTTTTATCTTTTATACTAATATTTGGTTTTTTTGTTGGCCACTTTATTTTTAATTTTGGATCATTATATTTGAGTGATCTCTCAGTTTTTGGTGACCTATATTCAGTTAAACTATAACAAATAATATTTTCTTTTTTTAATGTTAAAAATCCATGCGCAAATCCTGGTGGTATAAATACTGAAGTACAGTTTTTATCACTTAATCTAATTGAAAAATGTTTCCCAAAAGTTTTTGAATTCTTTCGTATGTCTACCGCAACATCAAAAATTTCTCCTTTTATGACTGAGATTAGTTTTCCTTGTGGTTTTCTAATTTGAAAATGCAAACCTCTTAAAACATTCTTTTTGGATACAGATGTTATTTGAAATTTAAATTTTTTATTTATTAACTTTTCTAATACTAATTCTCTTAAATATCCTCTTTTATCCTCATGCTTTACGCCACTTAAAATTAAAAGGCCTTTGAATTTTGTTTTTTTAATTTTCATTTAAGAGACTAATTTTTTTAAATAATTTGAATAATCACATTTTCCGTAAAACTGAATTGCATTCAAAATCTCTTTTTTATTTATCCACTTGTTGTTAAAAGCTATTTCTTCTAGACAAGCAATTTTAAATCCTTGCCTGTTTTCTATTGCTGAAACAAAAGCGCTTGTTTTGTAAAAATCTTCTATAGAGCCAGTATCTAGCCATGCACCACCTCGTCCTAAAATGTCAGAGACTAATTTTTTTTTCTTCAAATAAACTTTAAGTAAATCAGTAATTTCTAATTCATTTCTCGAGGAGGGTTTGAGCTTTTTTGAATATTCTACAACTTTTTTATCAAAAAAATACAAGCCAGTAACTGCTAAATCAGAAAAATATTTTTTCGGCTTTTCTTTTATTGCAATTATTTTTCCAGATTTAGATGTTTTCGCCACGCCATATAATTCTGGTTTAACAACTTTATGTAAAATCACTTTGGCACCATTTCTAAGTTTTGTAGACTTAATTAATTTTGATGATAAATTTTCTCCATAAAAAAAATTATCCCCAAGTATCAATGCAACATCATCGTTATCAATAAATTTTTCTCCTAATAAGAATGCATCAGGCAAACCTTTTGGATAATGCTGTTCTTTAAATGATATGTTGATACCGAGGCGTTTACCATCTGGTAAAATTTTTTTATATTGGCTTAACTGTCCTTTGTTAACAATAATCAAAATATCTTTTATTTTTGCTAACATTAAAATTGATAGAGGATAAAAAATAAGAGGCTTATCATATATGGGAAGTAACTGTTTGTTGACTGCTTTTGTAAGTGGACTCATTCTAGTTCCCATTCCACCAGCTAAAATTATTGCTTTTTTAATCATTTAATTATCCCTAGCCTATTCGTGATATCCTTTTTTTTTAAGGATGTATAGTATTTCATATTTTTAAAATACCAGTTAAAAGTATTTTCCAAACCTTTTTTAAGATTTATCTTAGATTTCCATTTAAGTTTCCTAAAAATTTTTTTACTATCTAGAGCATATCGAATATCGTGACCAGGTCTGTCTTTAACAAATTTAATTTTGACATTTTTACCAAGTTTAATTTTCTTTTTTGCAATACTAATTAATATTTTAACAATATCTAAATTATTAATGTTTATATTTGATCCAATATTATAAAATTCTCCTTTTGATCCGTTTTTAAAAACCTTCAATAAAGCTTCACAATGATCATCTACAAAAATCCATTCTCTAGAGTTTTTCCCACTACCGTATATAGGTAAAGATTTGTTGTTTATTATATTGTAAATTAATTTAGGAATTAATTTTTCAGGATGTTGGTTAGGACCATAGTTATTTGAACAATTAGTTATCATTGCGTTGAGCTTATAGGTCCTTACATAAGAATAGACCAAATGATCTGATGAAGCTTTAGATGCAGCATATGGTGAGCTTGGTTTATAAGGATCATTTTCTTTGCTCCGACCTTTTAATACATCTCCATAAACTTCATCTGTTGAAATATGGATGAGCCTAGTTTTTTTATTTTTTTTTGAAAATTCTCTAAATATTTCCAATAAATTAAAAACACCTACGATATTGCTATTTATAAATTCCGCCGGATCATCAATCGATCTGTCAACATGTGTTTCTGCTGCTAAATTAAAAATAGCTGCTGGCCTATAAATGTTAAAAATTTTTTTTAGTTTGGATTTATTATTTATATCTAATTTAATAAATTTATAATTTTTCCTTCTAAAAAAATTTTTTGTATTATAAAAATTTGATGCATAACTTACTTTATCAACATTGATAACAAAATAATTTTTTTTAATTAATAGTTTTACTAGATTACTTCCTATAAACCCTAAACCACCGGTAACAATTATTTTCTTCATTTTTTTTTTTTACAATAATAATTTATTTAAGTATACTCTATTCTTAAATGAAGTTTACAAGTAAAAATCTAACTTTTGTAATTGTCACTTTTAATAGCAGAAAAGTAATCTTTGATTGTTTAAATTCGCTACCAAAAGATTTTCATAAACTAATAATTGAAAACTCATCTGATGAGGAATTAAAAAAAGAAATAGAGCAGAATTATGATAAAACCAAGGTGGTTTTATCAAAAAACATAGGGATGGGAGCTGGAAATAATCTTGGAATTCTTAAATCAAATACACAATTCGTTTATGTATTAAATCCAGATGTTGTATTAAATCAAGACACTATGTCAAAAATAAACAACACAATATTCAATCTAGAAAATTTTGCCATATTATCACCTATATCCGACAATCCACACTTTCCAAATTATAGAGCTAATTTAAATAAAATAAAACTAGAAGATAGCAATGTAATAGAGGAGGTGGAGGAGATTGATGGTTATTCAATGATTATAAACAAAAATTATTTTAAAGATAATATTTTTTTTGATGAAAAATTTTTTATGTATTTAGAAAATGTTGATTTATGTTTAAGTGCAAAAAAAAATGGTGGAAAATTATATATTATTACAGGCTCTAAAATTCATCACTTGGGTGCTAAAGCTGTCGATGATAAATACAGTGAACAGATAGAACTTTCAAGAAACTGGCATTGGATGTGGTCTAAATTTTATTTTAATAAAAAACATAAAGGCATCTTAATCTCTTCATTATTGGGTTTAATTAGTTTAGTAGGTAATTTTATAAAATATCTATCATACGCACTTATTTTAAAAAAAAAGAAAGATATTTATAAAATGAGAATGTTTGGTCTTATAAATGCTATATTAGGTAAAAAGGCTTGGTTTAGACCGGAAATAAATTAATGACCAGGAAATTCAATTAAATTTTCAACCTTAAAACCTTTTTCTATCAATTTATCTGACCCACCCAAATCAAATAAATTTATAACAAATATAAATGCCTCAACTCTACCTTTTGAAATCTCAATTAATTTTGAAGCTGCCTCAGCAGTTCCACCAGTAGCAATTAAATCATCAATTATAAGGACACTGTCTTTTTCATCAATAGAGTCTTTATGCACTTCAATTGTTGCGGTTCCATACTCTAATTCAAAATCAATTGAATGAGTTTCTGCAGGTAATTTATTTTTTTTTCTTAACATTATAAAAGGTTTTTTAAGGATATATGAAACAGCAGAAGCAAATACAAAACCCCTTGACTCAATAGCAGCCACCTTATTAAATTTAAATTTTTTTGATCTTTCAACTATTTGATTTATTGTCTCTTCAAAGGCCTTTTCATCTTTAATTAAAGTTGTAATATCTCTAAATAAAATACCTTTCTTGGGATAATCAGGAACTGATCTTATAAAATTTTTTAAATCCATTTTAGTTTGTATTATATTATTAAATAAACTATCTTTCAAATATGGCAAACAATAAATTAGCAATTATCGGCGGTAGCGGATTATATGATGTTGAGGAATTTAAAAAGAGGGATTTGTTAAAAATAAATACCCCATGGGGAAAACCATCAGATGAAATTTTAAAAACCGATTATAGAAATAAAGAAGTTTATTTTTTACCAAGACACGGAAGAGGACACTTTATAAATCCGTCAAATATTAATTTTAGAGCAAACATTGATGCTCTTAAACAGTTGGGAGTTACTGATATTGTTTCAATTTCTGCAGTAGGGTCACTTAAAGAAAACTTGCCACCAGGAAAATTTGTTATCGTTGATCAATTCATTGATAGAACTTTTGCAAGAAATAAAACTTTTTTTGAAGAAGAAATTGTTGCTCATGTGTCAATGGCTCATCCTACTTCAATTGGATTGATGAATGCTTGTGAAGATGCCATTAAAAAAGAAAAAATAGATTATCAAAGAGGTGGCACTTATGTTGTAATGGAAGGTCCACAGTTTTCTACATTAGCAGAGTCTAATTTATATAGATCATGGAATGCTGATGTAATTGGAATGACTAATATGCCGGAGGCAAAATTAGCGAGGGAAGCTGAGATAAGATATGCCTCTGTTTCAATGGTTACAGATTACGATTGTTGGCATCCGGATCATGAGAATGTTGACGTCCAACAAGTTATTAAAGTTCTTTTAGGAAATGCTGCAAAAGCTAAAAATATGATTAAAAATCTTATAGAAAATTTTGAAAAACATATTGATCCTAAAGATCCAACAAACAATTGTTTAGATGTAGCTATCATAACAGCACCAGAAAAAAGAACACAAAAAACAAAAAACAAACTTAATACAGTTGCCGGTAGAGTTTTAAACAAATAAAAAAAAACCCCCCGCAAAGCGGAGGGTTTTTAATATTTTCTAAAATTAGTATTATTTAGAACGATCTAGCAACAGATAATCCTAAAATTTCAGTATCAATATCTGCTGTAACTTTCGTATTATTTGATGTTGTAACTGAAACATCGTCATAGTCTGTTTCACTGTACTCAAGTTTAATAAAACCGAAACCTGTTTCTTTTTTAAGACCTAGGCCTAATTTAATTCCTTCCAAGTCTTGTTCTACAGTTTTATCTGTTGATGAAACTGATTGAACTGTTGACTCAACATCTGCTCTTACCAATCCTAATGTTCCAAAAACTTTAAGGCCATCTCTTATTTCCTTTTGTGGTTGTACGTAAAATGTTAAATGTCTACTTACATCCGCAGTACCTTTGTTAGTTCCTGTTGTTGTAGAGCTACCTTTTTCTTTTATTGAGCTTTGTGTAGTTGATCTACTTTCAAACTCTGCTTCAAAAGGTATAAAATCTAAACCAACGCTCATGTTGTCATTTAGAGCTTTTTCAAAGAAAATTGAACCAAAACTGATATCGTTGCTAAGATTTTTAGTAGTATCTGTAGAACCGTTGTTATCGATGTCATCTTTAAGACCCGATTTAACATCACCGGTACTAAGAGTAAAACCTACTGAACCAGTAGCATATACAGTTGTAGAAAAACCAAGCAAGAAAATGATGCTTAAAACTAGTTTTTTCATAATGTACTCTCTTTATTATTAATTAATTAATATTATGTGTTTCTTTAACAAAATAATCCTTTTAAGTATAGAATATTGAACCTGAAATATGTGCCCTTAAAGTTGAAATATTTGAAAAACCCAGCAAAAACACACATTTATTGTTGCACAAATATCACATTTTTTAAATATTTTATTAGGGTACCTATATTAGATAATAATACTTTCTTTAACTATAAACTTACGTGAATCGATATAATTAGAAATGAAAATAGCCGGAAAAGAATATAAAACCATTTGGTTTAAGA
>MDTB01098971.1_pt1 | contig 10010 bp, 17 predicted proteins | sample 811161 | NCBI WGS metagenome assembly MDTB01 (sample SAMN05326650, study PRJNA326480) | marine metagenome | isolation source: seawater | place: Mediterranean Sea | collected 2009
TAAGACAGTTTTGTGTTTCATTACGTTCTCCGAGTGTTTGTGTCTATGCGAATGCATATAAAAATATTTAGGTGTTTTAAAGTTAACTAAAGTATGCACATAATATCTTTGCATGGCGTTGTGTGTCATGCAATAAATACAACACAATGATTGATACCCTTGATATAATACGCAATGTAAAGAAGATATACGCCTCAGATGCAGTTATTAAAACAATTGTAAACATGGAAAAAGTAATGGATGATGTAAACTTGTATGCTTACAAGAATTGGTCTTTAGGCGAACTAGTAGACGGACCGCACGTGACCAAATATGACACCACTGCAACCTTTATGTGGGAACAAGTTTCCATGCCAGATCCAGATGCTGGTAAAAGAATATTGAACATAGGTGGCAAAGTGCATTACAAACGTGATATCAAAATGACTCCAAAAAAGATTGAGTCCTATTCTGATTATAGACCAGGCACTAGAAAAGCCAAGTTAGAGGAGATTCCTGTTTGGTTAGTAAAAATTACACTGCCTAATCAAATCATTGAAGACTTTAATGCAGAAACTCAAGTTTCAAAAACAGTGTCAGGTGTTGCTGTAGACCAATCACAACAGGATGCGGCAGAACTATGAAATCAATAAAAAATTTAGAAATGCAAAATCACGTCAGTGAACTTATCACTATTGATAACTTTCAAGCAAAACTAGGCAATGACGAAGATGTGTCAGTTGTAAAGTTTCAAACAGACAACAAATCAGTTGCAGAAGACCTTGTGCATTTTATAGAAACAGGTTGCTCATTTGTGCTTGATGCTGACAACAGTCCTGCAAAAAATGAAGACGGCAGATACAATATATTTGTTGAACTAGAACGTAATGACGATTTGCCAAAAAAGATTATGGAGCTGGTAAGAGATATTGAACAAGTGTCTGGCATGCTACCATGGAAATTTAAATTTCACAAAAAAGACAATGAATACTCACTCAGTGAAGAAACATTATCCGTGATAGTGCCAACATCATCTTCACAATACAAATTTTTAACCGACGACAACATTGAAGAAGACATCAAATCCTTTTTTGAATCATCCTCTATACTACACAGAAGGATCAAAGGTAAACAGTTGACATTAAAAAAAGCATTTACCAATCATGAAATGGTGATTGAATCTTTCAATAGAGATGTGCAAGGCACATACAAAATTGACAGAGAATCCAATGAACAAGCCTCTTATCTCAATCATTGGCTAGGCGGCGGATACTCAGTTGTAAAAGTTGATGATTTATTTAAAATAACTAAAGGCACCAAGTCAATACTTGCAAAACTAAAGGAGTTTTAAGATGGCATCTGAAAACTGGATTAAATCACTAGAAGCAATACTACATCATGAAGGCGGTTACGTCAATCATCCAAAAGATCCTGGAGGAGAAACCAACCTTGGTGTTACCAAAAGAGTGTATGAAGATTTTGGTGGCAATAAAGACATGAAAGAATTAACAAGAGAAGACGTAGAGCCAATTTATAAAAAGAATTATTGGGACCGGGTCAAAGGAGACCAATTACCAGCAGGACTAGATCTTTGTGTATTTGATTTTGGCGTCAATGCAGGCACAGGCAGAGCTGCCAAATATCTACAAACACTTATTGGCACAGTCGCAGATGGCGGTATTGGTCCTAACACACTTAAAACACTTGACTCTTATGTGGAAACTCATGGAGTAAAAGAAACAATAGAGAATTATCAATCAGAAAGACAAAAATATTATGAGAGTCTTTCCACATTTGATACATTTGGTAGGGGATGGACTAGAAGAGTCACTGAAACTACTGCAATGGCTCTGTCAATGATGAAATAATGTTCGGCACTTTTAAACTTGTGATGGTAGGCATCTTGGTCAGTTCACTGGCAGGTGCAGGATTGTATGTTATGAAACTGCGATCTGATAACGCAATTTTAAAAGCAAATCAAATCAAACTTGAAGAAGCTGTATCATCACAGCAAGAAGTCATTGCACAGCAAAAAGCAGACTTTGAAACAATCATGTCTGCAAATAAAAAATTACAAGACACCAGAGACATACTGAAAGCAGAACTTCAAAACTTAGATGACAAGTTTAATAAAACAAATGCTTCAGGCAAGAAACGTGACATAGGTGATTTAGCTGTCAATAGGCCATCATCAGTCGAACGTGTAATAAACCGTGCCTCAGACAATGCACTACGTTGTGTAGAAATTGCCATGGGATCACCACTTACAGAAAAGGAAATAAATGCAGTCAAGCCAAGTGAAATCAATTCTGAATGTCCTTCCCTTGCTAATCCTAACTACGTTCCTGCTCAGTAGTTGTAGTTCAGTAAAGCAGTTAGAAGTTTTCAAAACAGAAGTGCCACGTGCAAAGTTAGATCTTTCTGATCCAGAAGCTCCAAAAATAGATGATCTTAATTGGATTATAATCACATCAGAAAACGCAGATGAAGTGTTTGCAAAGTTAGAAGAAAAAAATATTGACCCTGTGTTGTTTGGCCTCACAGATGATGACTATGAAACACTGGCAGTGAATTTTGCACAGATCCGTGCATACATGATCAAACAAAAACTCACACTTGATCAATATCGTGAATACTACGAATTAGAACCAACTGAATAATGAATGTATTCGTTTTATACTCGCCAGGAACAGGCGGTAGCCACTTAGCTAATCTCATATCAACTGATCCAAATTTGAATAGTAGGTGGAGCAAAGATGATTACAATAAGATGGATGATAACGCTCACACCTCTAATGCAAATCTTTCTAAGCCAATTGAAACTTGGTATAACAAAAACAACAAAAACGTATTTTGCTCACACCTAGGAGAATTTTTATGGTGGAGAGAAAGATATGGACCACAAATTCTTGGAAGAAAATCCTATCAGATTGTTTCCCTCTACAATAACATTGACTTTCCTAAACGCCATAGATTTCCAAGACTACTCGAATGGTATCAATGGGAATACATATATGCTGAGCAATGCGAACTCTACAAAAGACAAAACTTAAGACAAATTCTTAGTGACAAAAACTTATATCATGTGCCTTTGAGTGATCTATGTGATCACGACATAGAAGTTTTTTTGAAAACACATCTCAAACAGTTTAATTGTGATGTGGAATTATGTAAATTTGCACACAAACAATGGATGGAAAAACTTGATATAATTGGATCATAACGGAAATAAGTATTAATATGTGGGAAATGATAGAAAGAATGGCTGCCGATCGTTTGTGGATATACACAGCTTTGATTGGATCGTTGTTTGGATTGGCGTTTTCCACTTATTTTAAATCAACACGCATAGGACTTTGGCTGTATGCAAAATTTGACACAGCCGTTGATTATCTTGTGGATCGCTGGGGTTGGACATGGCTTCAACAGCCTGTAGATGCATGGCGTAAAAAATATCCATATGTAACAAAGAAAATTGATGAACTTGAAGCACGCATCAAAAAATTGGAGAAATAAAATGATTGATTGGATTAAAAACAAAATAAAAGCAAAAGACAGTTTACACGGAGCAGGCATCATCATTGCTTGTCTACTAATAATTGCTTTTGGATCAATGGCAAAAATACTTGCATATGTTGGCATTGCTTATGGATTATGGCAAATTGCTAAGAAAGATTAAATATTAATATGCGTATTGAAGACGACTCAATCACAGAAGATAAAATTATAACACCAGCAGACGGTGGCACAGCATCAAAAAAAGTGCAAGTTGAACTAGAAGTAGACACTTCTGTCAAAGATTTGGGTCCAAATCCTTATGCAAAATTGATTCATCTTGCTCGTGCCGTGGACTCATGGAGAATATTTCCAAGAGTATTCATTACCACATATATCATTTTATTATACAAATGTGTGATATGGTACATGGCACTTGAAACGCCAACCCTAGAACAGTCAGGACTTATCTCAATTGTGGTAGGTGCTGGTGCGGCATGGTTCGGTCTCTACACAGGCTCATCAAAAAAACACGACAAATAACTGTTGTCAATTGACAAATCAACATTATATAATATACTATGGCTATGGATCCATATCAAACTCTAGGTGTTGACCAATCTGCAGACGATCAGCAAATAAAATCAGCATTCAGAAAACTTGCTGTAAAGTATCATCCAGATAGAGGTGGTGATGAGTCCAAATTTAAAGAGATCAATGAAGCATATGACAAAATAAAAACCAACCAAAAACGCCAACAGTATGAAGCGTCTAAAAGATTTGGCGGAGATGGTTTTAATTTTAATTTTTCACAAGGTGATTCTTTAGACATGCAGGATATGTTTGCACAATTTTTTGGTGATGGCTTTAGACAATCAAAGAATTATAGAAGACAACCGCCAAATAGAAATATACAAATTGGCATTGAAATCACACTTGAAGATGTTTACTATGGAAACAGCAAACAAGTGCAGATTGATCAGATCAACAAAGGCATCGAAATAAAAATTCCCAAAGGCATCGCCAGTGGACAAAGTATAAGATACAAAGGTTTAGGCCTACAAAACAATCCAAACATGCCTGCAGGTGATCTACTATGCAAGGTGCATGTGAGACAGCATGAACTGTTTGCGAGAGATGGGTTAAACTTATACGCAGAAAAATCCGTTAGTGTATGGGACGCCATTAATGGAACCACTGTGCAAATGCCAACCATAGAAGGGAAAAATTTAACTGTCAAAGTGCCACAAGGCACTCAACCTGGCAATGTAATGAAAGTTGCTGAGCATGGATTAATAAATGCAGGTGGCAGAGTTGGTGATTACTTTATAAAAATTAATGTTGCTATACCAAAAAATTTAACCAAGGAGGACAGAGATGACATCGATCGAATCTCCAAAAAGTATTCTTAAACTTAACTTAGAAGGGCATCCTTCACTGTTGCAAAAGATTGAACACACTGATATCACACAGGATTTAGAGTGGGACAAAATTTCAAATCTCATGCATGACACTATGAAACAAGCAAATGGACTTGGTCTAGCTGCCAACCAAGTGTCTGTAGGCATAAGAATGTTCACGATGTGGGGCAACAAAACATTTATCAATCCAAAGATTGTTGAACGTTCTCAAGAAACACAACTGCTTGAAGAAGGTTGTTTGTCTTTTCCAAATTTATTTTTGAGAATATCAAGGGCAAAATCAGTTTTGGTTGAATATTATGACGAAAAATTAGTCAAATCAGTTGACAGATTCGAAGATCTATGGGCACAATGTATACAGCATGAATTAGAACATTTAGATGGTGTATTGTTCATTGACCATGTCAGTAAATTTAAATTAAAAAGAGCAAGGGAGAAACAGAGTAAAACAAATGATACAAGCAGACGATAGATTAAAAGGGTTATTTGATGAAGCAATTAAGATTGCTCGTAAAAACAATCACGAATACATCACATTAGAACATTTACTATCTGTGCTGTTGTTACAGCCAGAAGTTGTTGATATGGTCAAAGATAAACCAACAGTAAAATATGATCAATTGTTAAAAGACTTAGCAGATCATATTGGTAACAAAATGAATGATGTAAAAGTAAATGAAGATGTGTATCCTAAAAGAACACAGGCCACTGAAAGATGTGTTAATCGTGCATTTACCACAGCCATATTCCAAGGCACAGAAATGGTTAATGTATTTCATTTGCTGAGTTCAATATATTCTGAAAAGGAATCCTACGCCTATTATTACTTAGAAAAAAACTTCTTTCCAAAACGTATCGTAATTGATCACATGACTGATGTTGGCACAGAAAACATGGAAGAACAAAAAGTGTCCTCTAAGCAAGCCAGTAAGATTTTAAAACAATACACAGTGAATCTCAACGAACAAGCCAAAGCACAAAAAACATTTCAATGCATTGGAAGACAAGATGTGGTTGATGAGATCACTCTGGTATTAGGAAGAAAAATTAAAAATAATGTTATCATGATAGGTGATCCTGGAGTAGGAAAGACTGCTGTGGCAGAAGGACTTGCACATATGATTGTGAATGGAAAAGTGCCAGATGTGATCAAAGATCACATTATATATTCTGTAGACGTTGGATCATTGATTGCAGGATCCAAGTATCGTGGTGACTTTGAAGAACGTTTAAAGGTGTTGCTAGGAGTGTTAGAAAAAAACAACAAAGCTATCATGTTTATTGATGAGGCTCATATGATGCATGGAGCAGGCGCTGGCGGACAAGGAGGAGTTGATCTTGCTAATTTACTAAAGCCACATTTGGCGAGAGGCGATTTAAAAGTAATAGCATCAACCACTTGGGAAGAATATCGCAAACATTTTGAAAAAGATCGTGCCTTGATGCGTAGATTTGCAAAAGTCAACATTGAAGAGCCTTCAGTTGAACACGCCAAACAAATAATGATTGGACTAAAGGATCAGTTTGAAGCATTTCATAATGTAAAAATTACTAACACATCTATTGATGCTTCTGTGGATTATTCTGTAAAATACATTACTGACAGGCAACTGCCAGACAAATCAATTGACGTTTTGGATAGGGCATGCTCAAAGGCAAAAATATTTGATGCCTTTAGAGATGTCGAAGTCAAAGATGTTCAAGAACAAGTTGCCAAGATATCAGGTGTCAAGTTCGAGTCTATTGTGCAAACTAAAACAGAATCACTGGAGAACCTAAACACAAATATTAAAACGCAAGTGTTTGGACAAGATGAAGTAGTGGATAAATTAGTGGACACAGTTTTGGTTGCACAAGCAGGATTGAAACAGGAAAATAAACCAATTGGATCTTTTTTGTGTGTTGGGCCAACAGGTTGTGGCAAAACAGAAACTGCTAGGAGATTGGCTGATGGAATGAACATCCCACTTATAAAATTTGACATGTCAGAATATCAAGAAAAACATGCGGTGGCAAAACTGATTGGTGCACCTCCGGGATATGTTGGATATGATGACGGTGCCACAGGCTCTGGTCAATTGGTAAATGAATTAGAAAAACATCCTAATGCAGTGATATTGTTTGATGAAGTTGAAAAAGCACACAGAGATGTGATGACAATATTGCTACAGGCAATGGACGATGCTGTGATTACTGCATCCAACGGTAAAAAAGTTAGATTGAACAATTCAGTGATATTAATGACATCAAACTTAGGTGCAGAAGACATGCAGGCTAACACACTTGGATTTATGGATAACACCACTCATGATGGTGAAGTAGACATCAACTCATTCTTTTCACCAGAGTTTAGAAACAGGCTGGATGCTGTGTTAAGATTTAAAACATTGTCCAAAGAAGTCATGACAAACATTGTTGAAAAGTTTGTTCAACAACTGGATAATCAAGTGAATGAAAAAGGAATTGCAATTAAATTAGATGAAACTGCAAAAACACAACTCATAGAAGAAGGGTTTGATGAAAAAATGGGTGCTCGTCCACTGCAGAGAGTTATCAACAACAGAATCAAACTGCCACTATCAAAGAAGATATTGTTTGAGTCGTTGCAAGATATTGCACTTACTATTTCATACAACAAAGACAAAGACGAATTCGTCATAGGAGAATAAATGAAATCAAAAATTATTGAATATATGATCAAAAACAATTATGTAACGAACAATTGCATGGTGAATGCCACAATAAATGCTCCAGGCATAGGAGGACAACCGGTCATAGTAACCAAAGATCTGTTGTATGAAGATTGTGCTCAAACACCCAAAGGCACTGTTTACATCAAAGGCTGTGATCCAGAAAATCTACATGAATACATCATAGGAGCATCTAAAGTGCATCAACTTAATGGCATGGATGAAGCAACCATCACAAGACTCTATCCAGAGATGCAATAAATATACGCATGCCAACAGTATCAACAACAGTGCAATCACAAGTCGACGCATCAGATTCAACAGCCGCAACAGTGTCAGATAAAGTCAAAGCAGACGGCTACTTTGGAAATGCAGACGGACTTCATACAGTGGCATACATTTGTTCGTCTGATTTTGTAGGAACAATTAAAATGCAGGGATCTTTAGCAACTGATCCTGACAATGCTGTTGATTGGTTTGACATAGACGACACAGAAGTAGGAGATGGTTCATCTGTGGTTGCTACCACATTCAAAAACTTCACTGGCAACTTTGTGTGGTTAAGATCTTCAGTGACTGTTACCACAGGATCTGTAACCAAAATCCAATTAAACTTTTAGTATGAGCAACATTGTTTGGTTGCACGTGGAATCCACCACAAGATGTAATGCTTGGTGTCCTTTTTGTCCACGCAACAATCAAGGTTTTGGTCTTGCATCACATGTGCAAATAACAGATCTAAATCTCAAAAGATTACAACAAGTGGTTGAAGACAGTCCTAGTTTGCACACAATTCAGTTCTGTGGTAATCTTGGCGATCCTTTGGCAGCCAAAAATTTTGACAAACAATTGGAATGTGTATTAAATTATGACAAAATTACAAATGTCACTGTAAACACAAACGGCAGTCTAAGAACAAAACACTGGTGGAAGCAGTTGGCAGAAAAAACCAAACACATTAATCTTGAAGTATGGTTTGCCATTGACGGCACTGAACAAAATCACAGCTATTACAGGCAAGGCACAAGTTATAACAAAATAATTCAAAACGCAGATACGTTTATACAATCTGGAGGGAGAGCCATATGGCAATTTATTATGTTTGCACACAACAAGGATGATGTGGTTGAGTGCTATAACTTGTCACAAGAAATGAACTTTGCTGATTTTAAAGTGCTTAAAAATATCAGAAGTGACAAAAAAAGTTATCATTACAAGACAGGCCAAGAACTTGCTATCAAAAATGTTGGTTTTGATAATTCTCTAGAAACATTTGCAAGTGATCCTGGTGTCACTGTGTTTGAAAAAAATTGTATGCACCTAGCATATCCTAGCATGTATCTGTCTGCATATGGCAACCTACATCCATGCTGTTATGTTTACAACAAGTCATACACTCCTGAAGATATCAAACATACGTTTGAAACCAAAAAGTTTTATCCAAAATGTTTAAAGCATTGTGGTACTCAGATCAAAACCCGTTAAAAAAACCTTTCTATAACTATTTGCATGAGTTATGTATCAGGCAAAGTGTGGGGAACCACAGAACTAGTTGAACGCAACGGTGTGCTTGAGTTTCACAGAATCGTTACCAAAGCAGGTGGCGTGTGTTCTAAACATTTACATGAATACAAATGGAATGGATTCTTTGTAGAATCAGGATCGCTGTTAATCAGAGTGTGGCAAAAAGACTATGATCTCTGTGATGAAACTGTGCTCAAAGCAGGTGACTACACCAAAGTAAAACCAGGACTGCTACATCAATTTGAATGTTTGGAAGATGCTGTGGCATATGAACTGTACTGGGCAGAATTTCCAGAAAAAGACATCTGCAGAGATACTGTTGGTTTTCAAAAATAACACATTGACACAATGTTTATTTGTAGTAAAATAAATGTATGCAAGATGATATTAAAATACACTGCACTGACAATGATCAGTTAGTGGAAGCACGAATAGTCAATCACACAGACGGATGGTTGACTGTGGCCCTACAACCAGGTGACATCAAACTGGATATGAAAAAAACCAAACCAGGATTATATGTAGGAAATAAAAGTGGATACGAATTTACCTATAAAACATAGTGTCAACTTTAGTGTAACTTACACCCACAATTGGATCAAACATCCATTGTATTTGGAAATATTGGTCAACGATCATTCAATCAATCTAGATGTGTCTGGCCATACACACAATACACTTAACAAAAAAGTGATACTAGCCAAACACAATGTAATAAAATTTAGGTTATTCAACAAAGATAACGATAACACAGTGGTAAACGAGAGTGGCGAGATTGTTGAAGATTCATTCATAATACTACAGAAACTGATTATTGATGAAATTGACTTCACACAGATACTCAAAAGATCAGCAATTACAGGATTGTATAAAAACAGCATCACAGAGTTCGCATTTGACA
>MDTB01154102.1_pt1 | contig 10010 bp, 9 predicted proteins | sample 811161 | NCBI WGS metagenome assembly MDTB01 (sample SAMN05326650, study PRJNA326480) | marine metagenome | isolation source: seawater | place: Mediterranean Sea | collected 2009
AATTAAAAAAAGTAATTATTAAAAATAATATGATTGATAACGTTCATATTCGATTAATTATTTCTAGAGGAAATAAAATCACTCCATATCAAAACCCTAATGCTAATGTTGGTCCAATAAACCTAGTAATCATTCCTGAACACAAAAAAACAGATAATATGATATATTCAGAGGGATTACATATTGGAAGAGTTGCAAATATTAGACCGAACGAAGATATATTAAATACACACTATAATACTCTTAGTAAATTAAATTGCATTTTAGCAAGTATTGAAGCAAATAAGCTTGGATATGATGAAGGAATTATGAATGATTTATACGGTAATATAAGCACTTGTAATTCAACTAATCTTTTTTTTATCAAAAATAATAACGTTATAACATCTACTGGAAAATACTGTCTGAATGGAATAACAAGAGGTAAAGCAATAGAGATTTGTAAAAAAAATCAAATAAAATGTTCACAAAAAAATTTTAATTTTAAAGAAATTGAAAATTGTAATGAAGCTTTTGTTACTGGCACTTTTGCTGGAATAATACCTGTTTCAAAGTTAGAAAATAGAAAATTGGAATCAACGCTATCTAGTTCATTGGTAAACAAAATTAGAATTTTGTATAACAAAGAAATTGAAGAATACATAGGTTGAGATGAAGATTGCTTGTTGGTCTGGTCCAAGAAATATATCTACAGCACTGATGAGGTCCTGGTCTTCAAGATGTGAGACCTATGTCACAGATGAACCATTTTATGCATACTATTTAAAGGAAACAGGATTAAATCATCCTCTTAAAAATGAAATAATTGAAAATTATTCAACTAATTTTAATCACATAATAAAAGATCTTACGTCCAATATTCCAAATAATAAAAAAATATGGTATCAAAAACATATGGCTCATCACATAATTAATTTTAATGATTTATCGTGGATCAAAAATTTTCAAAATAGTTTTTTGATTAGAAATCCAAAGCAAGTGATAAGTTCATATTCAAAAAAAAATTCATTAAAAAATGTTTATGAATTAGGCTATCCGCAACAATTAAGAATTATTAAATATTTAAAAAAGGAGCGAATTAAATTTTATGTGATTGATTCAGAAAAATTCTTAGAAAAACCAGAAAAAAATTTAATTGAGTGGTGCAATTTTTTAGATATAAAATTTGATAAGAAAATGCTTTCGTGGGAAAAAGGACCTCACATAAATGATGGTTTATGGGGCAAACATTGGTATAGTAACATAAATAAATCTGAAGGATTCTTGAAAGCTAAAGTGAATTATGACATAAATTATAAAAACTTTAAATTAATTTATGATGAAGCAAAAATGTATTACAAAAAAATATATAATTTGATTGATTAATTTCTTATTATTCTCAGTATAATTAAAATGATAAAAGGTAGTTTATGAGTGAAGTAGTTTGGCACAAAACAACAATAAATAAAAATGATAGAATTAATTTGTTAACACAAAAACCATTTCTACTTTGGTTTACTGGACTAAGTGCTAGCGGAAAATCAACTTTGGCTAATATTGTAGAACAAAAGCTCTTTAAGTTAAATTATAATACGTATTTACTTGATGGTGATAATGTCAGACATGGATTAAATAATGATTTAGGCTTCGATGAAAAAAGCAGGGTTGAGAATATTAGGAGAATTGGTGAAGTCTCAAAACTTTTTTTAGACTCTGGAATAATCGTATTAACTGCATTTATTTCACCCTTCAAATCAGACAGAAAACTTGTTCGATCTCTTTTCAAAAAAAATGAATTTCTAGAAGTGTTTATTGATAGCTCATTAGAAACTTGTGAACTAAGAGATCCTAAAGGAATGTATGCTAAAGCTAGAAATGGTGAAATTAAGAATTTCACAGGTATTAGCTCTCCATATGAGTCTCCGACTAACCCTGAAATACATGTTATAAATAATGATATCTCACTTGAAGAAGCATCACAACAAATCATTAATTATCTATTAGAAAACAATTATATAAAAAAAGAAAGTAGGGTATAATTTATGAAGTATTCAATGTTTATAGGTAGATGGCAACCACTACATAAAGGACATTTATGGCTTATCAATCAAAGACTTAAAGAAGGTAAAAATATTTGGTTAGCAATTAGAGATGTTAAACCTGATGAAAATAATCCTTGGACTGCAAAAGAAATAGAAAAAATGGTTCACGAAGGTGAGCTGAAAGAATTGATTGCTGATGGTAGAGTTATCACCTCTATTATTCCAGATGTAGAATCTGTCAACTATGGTAGAGGCGTAGGATATGAAGTTATAGAACATGTGCCTCCCACTGAAATTGGTGAAATTTCTGCAACTTCCATTAGAGCTGAAATGAGAAAAGAAGGAAAACTATAATTCTTTTCATTTTATCACAAAGTAATTTCCTATAATATAATTAATAGGTAGTATATATTTATATGAACTTACTACTAAAATTGTGGTCGCAACCAGTATGGATAAAATGGCTTATTTACTTTGGGCTAGTTTACCTTTTATTTCTTGTAAAAGAAGCATTTGCAATAGTTCTCTGGTTTTTATTTTGTTTCCTGCTTTATTTCATTATTTTCGCACAAAATATTTTTAAATCAAGGACATATTATGAAAAAAATAATTTTTAGTTTAGTCATTATATCATATTTATCTTGCCAAGAAAATAGGCCCCATGGGAACCAATATGATCTACCTGAATTAACAAGAAATAATTACTTAATTGGGCAACTGAATGAAAATCGTTCCTCATATAGAGTATCCTATTATGATATAAATATTGATTTTGATATAATTAAAAAATCAATTGATGGATTTGTTAAAATTAAGGCCCAAAGCATTAATGATTTGAATAAAATTCAAATAGATTTAGCAGAAAATCTTAACATTAGTAAAATAATCTACAAAGAAAATGAATTATTTTTTTCAAGAGAATTAGATGCTGTTTTAATTGAGTTTCCAGCAAAAATTCTAAAGAATAAGATTTTTGAATTTACTGTATTTTATAACGGCATTCCTCAAAATGCTGACAACCCTCCTTGGGCTGGAGGCTTTACTTGGTCAAAAGATAAAGAAAATCGTGATTGGGTGGCAGTTTCATGCGAAGGAGAAGGAGCTAGAATTTGGTGGCCTAATAAAGACCATATTACTGCTGAAGGTGATAGTGTAAGGATGGTATATACCGTTCCCAAAGATATGATAGCTATCGGTAATGGTAAATTGAGAAGTGTTTCATCTAATGGGAATAAATCTACTTTTGAATGGTTTGTTAAAAACCCAATTAATAATTATAACATATCAGTGCAAATCGGGAGTTATGTTGCAGTACAAGATACTTTTGTAAAAAATAATACAACTCATTTAATGAATCATTATGTTTTGGACTATAATGAAGAACTTGCATCAAATTACTTTCCTCAGTCTAAAGAAGTAATTCGATTTTATGAAAAATACTTTGGAGACTATCAATGGTATGATGATGGTTATAAACTTGTTGAAGTGCCATACCTAGGAATGGAACATCAATCGGCTGTTACGTATGGAAATGGTTTTAGCATTTATAATGGTGAAAGAAGTAAAAGTTGGCCAATGTATGGTGTAATTGATCCATTAATCATACATGAAACTGGACACGAATGGTTTGGGAATAGTGTTACAGCTTCTGACCCTACACATATATGGATTCACGAAGGAATGCAAGTTTATTCTGAAGCAATATATTTTGAAGATAAATTTGATAGCTATGAAGTTGGGGTTCATTATTTAAATAGCATTAAAGATAGAATAGCGAATAAAATACCAATTGTTGGGAATGAAAATGAAAACCATTGGGCCTTACATGGTGACACTTATATGAAAGGTGCATGGATAATGCATACTCTGCGAAGCGTTATAAATGATGATAAAATTTGGTTTGAAATACTTAAGGAATTTATGACAGAAAATGCAAAAGGTTTTGTAAATACAAATGACTTTTTCAATAAAGTATATGAAAAAACAGGAAGTGATTATTGGTATTTTGCACAACAATATTTTTACTCACCTAATCAACCAGTTTTAGAATATTACCAAACAAATTCAAGCTTTTTTTATAAATGGAATAATGTCAATGATAATTTTACTATGCCCTTAGATTTATTGGTGAATGGTAAAGAGATGAGAGTAATTCCTGAAAAACGATTTAAATCATTTGATATATCAAAGCACTCTCAAATTGAAGTTATGGATTGGAAATTTTACGTATTTCCAAAATTGGTTAATTTAGAAAACTAGATAACTAATCATCTTTATAACTTATAATATCTTCAATGCAAATACTAGCAGTTGCAGGCTTGCTAACGACAATTGAGGCTGCAAAGTTTGCAATTTTTGCTGCAAGCTCTATATCTTTTGTTATACTATATACAAGAGATAAAACAGCAATTACTGTATCTCCAGCACCTGTAACATCAGGTTTTTTAACATGATAGGGGGTGACAGCTTTAACAAAATTATCTTTTCCAACAACAATCATTCCATCTTTCCCTTTCTTTGATACTATATATTTAAAATTGTTATCATGAATTAACTTTTTACATGCACTTATTATGGATTTATCGTCCTCAATTTTAATTTTTGAAGCTTTTTGGAGCTCAACAAGATTTGGTGTAACTATTGTACTATTTTTATAGACAGAGAAATTATCTTTTTTTGGATCAACCAAAATCAATTTTGCACTAATATTTAAATTGGTTACTGCACCCTTGTTATAATCTGAAATGATTACTACATCAAATTCCTTGAAATTAATATTATTGTTATTATCCCATTTATGATACAATTCATTATCTATTCTTAAAATTTGTTTTCCATCCAAATAAACTCTCTTTTTAACAGTTGTTTGGTGTTCTTTTAATACATCTATAAATTCTGTACTTATATTATAACCTTGGAGCTTTGATAATAATTTTTTACCCCAAATATCATTACCTAAAAATCCTGCACATGTTACTTGTGCCCCTAAACTTGAAAGATTCATTGCTACATTTCCTGCTCCTCCTGGAACAAAATACTCTTCGATGGGCTGAATTATTGGAACTGGAGCTTCTGGCGACATTCTAGTTGATATACCTTTTATGTAATAATCAACCATGAAATCTCCAAGCAAAAGTACTTTTAAATTCGAAAAATCCAAGTTCATTTCGCTTTACCTTGATTAATTACAATATTCTGCTTTATTTGTAATGCTTTTTTGTCTATGAAATATTCTTTCTTAATTATGTTCAGATGATTATCAATTTCATATAAAAGAGGTACTCCTGTTGGAATATTTACTTTTGTAATTTCGCTTTCCGACAATTTTTCAATGATTTTTACAATGGCTCTCAAAGAATTGCTATGCGCTATAATTAAATGACTACCTTCATTTTTTTTTATATTTTTAAAATACTGATCCCAAAATGGTTCTAATCTTTGAATAACATCTTTAAGGCTTTCACCTAATGGGAGTGTATAATTTATATTTTGAAACTTTTCTTGTAATTTTGGATTTCGATGGTCATCAACCTCCAATTGCGGAGGTGGTATATCATAACTTCTCCTCCATATCTGAACTTGTTTTTCTCCATATTTAGCAGCGGTCTGAGCTTTATTTAATCCCTGTAAAGCACCATAATGCCTTTCATTTAATCTCCAACTGTATTCAATATTTTCTATTGGAAAATTTATAATTTCAGATACTATTTTTGTTGTCTCAACTGCCCTGCTTAATAAAGAGGTATAGATAGTTTTAATTCTGATTTTTTTTTCAAGCAGTTGTTGACCTGAAAACCTGGCTTCTTCAATACCATTTTTAGTTAAAGATACATCTGTCCAACCAGTAAATTTATTTTGAAAGTTCCATTCGCTTTCACCATGTCTTAGTAAAATTAAATTCATTATTTAAAGAGAAAGCCACCTATCATTTTTTAATGTCCATTTGATAGTCTCTTCAAGTTTATCATAAGCTGAATTAGGCTCCCAACCCATTTTTTTCATCTTTGAACCATCTAAAGCATATCTTAAATCATGCCCAGGTCTTTGTGAGTGGAAATCTACCATTTCATATTGCAAATCTTTACCTTGTGCTTTGGCAATAAACTGTGCTAATTCAAGATTATCAATTTCATCATTTCCAACGATATTAAATTTTTGACATTTTGCACCTGTTTTATCTGGCTTCATTGATGATATATTATAATTGTATAAAAATAACAATGCTTCTGCTACATCATGTGCATGAATATAATGGCGCGATCCTGCAACTTTTTTTTCAGCATCTGCGTGTACAGTTACTGTTTCACCGTCTCTGACTTTTTTGATAACCATTGGTATATATTTTTCCGGATTTTGTCTTTCACCAAAAACATTCATTGTATGAGTAATAAGTGATGGTAGTCCATATGTATTTTCATAAGCTACAACTAATTCTTCACCACCAGCTTTGGTAGCTGAATAAGGATTTGTAGAATTGTATCTATCATTTTCTTTATAATTAATGCCTTTTGGAGCAGGTCCAAATACTTCGTCAGTACTGAAGTATGCAAATCGTTCTAAACTATCCAATTTTCTCGCATAATCTAAAATATGTGCAGTCCCAACAATATTGTCCATGACAAACTCTAATGGATACGTAATTGATCTATCTACATGCGAACCAGCTGCCAAATGACTGATAAAATCTACTTTACCAATGGTTGCTATAATTTCTGGATTAAGCTCAGCCTTTAAATCATGGTGAACTATCCTGACTCTTTTCTGTTCTAAAGTTGGGTAAGATGATACTACCTCGTTAAGTCTATTTAAGTTTCCGCTAAAATCTAGTCTATCTAAAGTAATAATTTCCCAATCAGTATTTCTCAATACTTTATCAATGACATGATGAGCAATAAACCCCGCTCCACCAGTTATTAAAATTTTTTTTCCCATACAGAAATATTAATAGAGTTTTTTAAATAAAATAAACATAAAATTTAATAATGTATAAAAAGCTAATTATTGTTTTCTTATTATTAACTTATTCATTAACGCAAGTTAATACAGAAATATCAATAAATTTATTTCAAAAACAAAATGATTTTGTGAACTTGACCTCACAGCAAAACGGTCTTTACAAAAACCATATTACTAATTCTAATATATCTTTTAAGCACGATTTCAAAACAAGTAGCAGTAATTCAATTAATCTTCAATGGTTTCTAAATGAAGATGAAATTGTATTTCAAAATTTTAGTTTTACTATACAAAAAGAGTATGGAACATTTAAAATTGGTCAATTCCCCAAAGAAAGAATTTATGAGCTGAACAACTTTTCATCTGGTTCAATGGTTTTTTCAGATAATGCAAAATATGTTCCAGGAGTATCCTTTAATACTAATTGGCTAAATGTATATGATTTTCTTGATATAAAAATTGAACTTTATCAAGGGAAATTTAATAGTCAAAACAGTTATAGCGAAGGTCCTTATTTACATTATAAATCTGTACTTCTAAATAAAAAAATTAGCCATAACCTAATTGGATTTTCTATACAACATGCAGTTCAATTTGGTGGAGTGGATCAATTTGGGGAAAAAATTCCAATTAATCCTCGAACCTTTTTTAGAATGATTGCTGCCCAATCTGGAGATGACAGTCAACCGACACAAGATCGTAATTATAAAATTGGTAATGGTCTTGGTTCGTACACTTTTTTTGTATCAAACAGTCTTAAGAATGGAACTTTAGATATATATTATGAACATTTCTTTGATGATAAAAGTGGCGCTAAAATGAAGAACGTGGAAGATGGTCTGTTAGGTGTCATGTATAAAAATCATAATTTTGAATTATTATTTGAAAACCTCAATACTAGGCATCAAAGCGGAAAACAACATCCGCCGGGCGTAGATTCATACTATTGGCATAAAACTTATGCTTTTGGTTGGACAAATGATGAGGTAAGCATAGGTAACTCTCTAATCAAACCAACTTCAAATCGAAAACTTGTAAACAGTTTAACTTCCAAGGTTATATTTAATTCAATGCACATTATTGCACAACTATCATCTTCAAAAGAATACGTTCCTTTCACAGATAAAAATGGAAATGAACCCTATGAAAATGTATTAGAAGTATTAGAAAAATATGATAATTATTTATTTGGAATTAAAAGAGAAATACTTAATAACCAATCCATATCCTTATTTTTTGCAAAATACAACAATAGCAATAATATTAAATTGTCATATCATTTAAGTTTTTAGATAATTATTAATCCAATCAATAACATTTGTTGTTGGTTTCCATCCTAAAATTTTTTTGGCTAATCGATTATCTGCAAGAGTTTCTTTTGGCTCAATTACAGGTTCAATATGAATTGTTTTACCTCCTACTGCTTGAGCAATATCATTTACGCTTTTGTTATCACCGTTTCCAATATTTACCACTAGACCTTGAAATTTGCGCTTAGATTGAGCAGCGAGAATATTTGCATTAACAACGTCTCCAATATATGTAAAATCTCTTTTTTGACTACCATCTCCCCTAACAGTTAAAGGAAGATTATTGAGTTTTTGGTACATAAAAATACCAATTACCAACGCATAAGCTCCATCAATACTTTGTTTTTCGCCATAAACATTAAAATACCTTAAAGAGATTGTTTGAATATCATAGATAAAAGAAAAAGTCTTGCATAAAATTTCCCCATAATATTTTTGGGCTCCGTACGGTGATAATGGATTTATTGGTGCATCTTCTTTTACTGGTAAAATTGTCGTATCTCCATAAACTGAAGAAGAACTGCTGTAAACAATTTTCTTTACTCCTGCCTCTACTGCAGATTGTAAAATATTTAGCGTACCCATAGTATTATTTTTTTCATAAAAAATTGGGTCTTTTATAGAGGGCTGAACTCTAGCAACTGCCGCACAATGAAAGATAGTATCGACCCCTTTAAATATCTCAATGAATTTTGGTATATTTTTTGAATCTGATATATCATAATGATAGTATTTAGCTTTATTGTTACAATTTTCTTTAGATCCTGAACTAAAATTGTCAATTACTATTACTTCATGATTAGTGTTAATTAACTCATCGACAATATTTGATCCAATGAATCCTGCTCCGCCAGTAATTACATATTTCATTATTTACTTTTAATTGAATCTATAATTTGATCAATATCACTTTTACTCAAATATGGGTGCATTGGAAGACTTACTATTGAATCTGAAAGTTTTTTAGAGACCGGTAAAGATTCATTACTATAACCTAGATATTGAAAAGCTTCCATCAAATGAATTGGAAATTTGTAATATACTACAGTAGGAATACCTTTTGAAGAAAGCTTTTCAACTAAATTATTTCTCTGTGTGTTTGAAGAAAGGACAACAGAGAATAAAGCATGTGCAGATTGATAATTCTTAGGGTGATATTGAGCGTTATTTAGAAAATTTCTATAGTAACTATCTACTTCTTTCCTCAATTCTAATTCTTCGTCAAAAATGGTAAGTTTTTCTAAAAGCACTGCAGCTTGGATACTATCAAGTCTACCATTTAAACCAATCATTTCGCTATTATATTTATCTTTTTTGGTTCCATGAATACGAATAGCCTTACACTCTTCAGCTAAATCATTGTCATTTGTAAAAATTGCACCACCATCTCCATAACATCCAAGGGGCTTTGCAGGATAAAACGAGGTAGCAGCAACATCTCCAAATACACCAACTTTTTTATCTCTAATAGAACCTCCAAAACTTTGAGCTGCATCCTCAATGACTTTCAGATTATATTTTTTGGCAATTTTATCAATCAATCTATATCGTGCAGGCAATCCAAATAAATCTACAGGGATGATTGCTTTTGGTTTAAGCTTTCCTTCTTCAATAACTTTATTTATTTCAATTTCTAACTTATCACAATCAATATTGTAAGTTGATTCATATACATCTACAAAAACAGGTGTTGCACCGAGAATAGAAATTACTTCTGCAGTTG
>MDTB01187114.1_pt1 | contig 10010 bp, 11 predicted proteins | sample 811161 | NCBI WGS metagenome assembly MDTB01 (sample SAMN05326650, study PRJNA326480) | marine metagenome | isolation source: seawater | place: Mediterranean Sea | collected 2009
GAAAAAATAGACAAGCTAAAACAGCATAAGCGTAAAATTGATCAGCTTAAAGAAGCATATAGCTTACCGCTTAGAACAATTTTACAAGGATCTTTTAATGAAAAGATTGACATGAAAATGCCAGAAGGTGAACCGCCATATACACCAAATGAAGAAGCGGAGCTTAGCGATAAACCATACCAAAATTTAAAAAATATAATGAATTTTAAATTACATCAATGGAAACGTGAAAAGATTTTTATTGATATGCTTCAGTCGGTTCCGCATAAAGATGCGCCACTTCTAATCGCTATGAAAGATAAAAAACTTACTGAAATCTTTCCTACGATAAATAAAGAATTAGTACAGGAGGTCTGGCCGGAATTAGTATGATTTTCATATGTACATTAGTCTTAATATTTGTTATATTCCTTGTATGGTTTAGTAATAGCGAGGACGCAGACTAATGAATATATTTGTACTAAATGAAAACGCAAAGATAGCAGCTCAACAGCATTGTGATAAACATGTTGTCAAAATGATTATAGAATCGGCGCAAATGTTATCTACCGCCCATCGAATACTTGATGGAAAACCAGAACGGCGACCGTCAAAGTCTGGTAAAACAATGCAACTTCATTATGTTTTACCAGACGATTATCGTGAAAAACATCTGTATAAATCGGTGCATGCAAAACATCCTTGCACATTATGGACCATGGAATCATCTACAAATTATGAATGGCATTGGAAGCTATTCAATCATTTGTGTGATGAATATACACACCGATACGGCAGAGTACATGAAACAGATCACAAGCTTCGCCATCAGCTCATGTTTTTACCAGACAATATTTCACACGGCCCGATGACTCCGTTTCGTCAGGCAATCTTCGATGACTGTAAAGGCCCTGATCCGGTTAAAGCATATCGAAAATACTACCATGCCAAAACATTCAAAATGGTATGGACAAAACGCGAAGTTCCTGATTGGTATTCTTATAAATAATAGTGAACTCGTTCATCTCTTTTTGAGACGGAAGTAGATAGATAGTCTATCGAAGGAACGCACCGTTACGGCGGTGTGTTTGCACCGCCAGAAAGAGAGGAAGCAATGGCACTTCAATACAGAGGTTCATCTGTCAATCCTACTGAAAAAGCGGTGGAAACAAAGAAGTTCACCGCCAATTACAGAGGAGCTACATACGTAGCAAATAGTGGTCATTATCACGAAAAAGCTATCCAAGGGGGTAACTATCGTGGTGCTCAATGGTCGCGCACTTAACATAATAATAACTTTCCCTCAAAGACTATATTTTATAAATAGCTTTGAGGGAAAATATGTTTAAGAAAAAGTCCGATAATAAGGAACTTTCTTTACATGAAGCTAAAAAAATTGTAGCTCGCATTGGTTATAAAAGACAAAGCGAAGAAGACGAGTTACGAGAAGCTGCGCTTATATTATTAAAGGAAGTTCAACCAGATTTTGAGTATGAGCCAGAAGAATCAGCACCCGCGGAAGGCAACGTTCCTGCCGGTGCAGATCAAGTAGCTAGCGCTGCAGCGACAGTGGCTGCAAGCGGAGCAGCTGCGGCGGCAACTACTGCAACTACAGCAGCAACTTCTACAATAGGCACTGCAATTGCCCAACTTCAATCACTTGGTACAGCAGGTGTAATTGCAATGTCCTCTGCAGTTTATTTTCAAGGTGGTGCGGTGTATGACAATGCCGAAACCATTATCGACGAAGTAACACCTGTAATCGAAGAGATTGTAATTACAGGTATGTATCAACCACCCGAAGATTCAGTTTATGCAGTCAAAGACTTGCCTAAGATTGATAACTTTTTAGGCGTCAAAGTCGGTGAAGCTCGAGAGGTCGAGCCTGACAATGATGATGAACCAAAAGAGAAAGAAGGTGCAGATGACACAACATCAGAGGGCAAAACATCAGCAACAGATAGTGAAACATCAGAAGACAAAAATAAGTCTGACGAAAAACAAGCGAAAACCGTAGCTGATAAATCTGATGAAAAAGCTGAAGAGAAACCTAAGAAGAAAAGTCTATTAGGTTCTCTCTTCGGTGATAAGAAAGATGATAAAAAGGAGGAAAAAAAGAAAGATGAACCTGTTGCAGAACAGAAAACCGAAGAAACAAAACCTACCAAAGCCGAGGAACCAGCTAAACCTCAGCCCAAACCAAAAGGACTATTCAGCATTATCGGCAGTGCATTATCTAATGACAAACCAGAGCAGAAAGAGCCCGAGCCTACGGCTCCTGAACCTGTAAGTGAAGAGATAGTAGAAGCTGCATCTGCTAGTGTGAGCGATGCAGAATTAAAAGAAGTAGGAATATCTAGACAAGAATTTGAAAATTGGGTAGGTGACGGCGCACCATCTGATACAACACCATATATGGATGAACCGCTAGAAGTAGAAATAGAAGAACCGGTTGAACATAGCTTTGAACAAATCGAAAACACGTTTTTAGATATATTTGACCAGACAGCACGGGATTCCGAAAGGATGGCAACACCGATATGATGATTTATTTACAACTGATTTTTGATATGATTAAGGAAAACTTAGTCGATTTTGGTATTGCAATAGTAGGGTTGGTAGCTACGCTATCAATGTTTATTCCAGAGGATTCTATCTTAGGTAAATTCTTTGGTATATTTGGATCAATACTTAACTTCATAAAAGGATTATTCGGAAGAAAAAAATGAAAAAATTAATAGCACTTATAGTAGCAACAACAGGACTTGCATTTGGCGGTATTATAGCTAATAGCATTAACTACGACCTAAACATTCAACTAGAAGAAGAAAGTTATGTTACAGGTTGGATGAACGAAACCGCTAAAACATATTATCAAACGCTACTGATCAAGCCGACAGTAAGTGGTGTATATAGTTTCTATAACTATCATAGCGACTTAACAGCATCTTCAGTGGCTTCTCCTTTAAACTCAGAATTAGAAATAGTTCAGGATAAAAGAGGACCGCAAACTTCGCTTGGTCCGATTAGTACTCAAGATACTCAATTATTGATTTACACAAACGAACCGTCAACAATTATCTTTGATGTACCCTTTGCTTTCAATGATGAATCTACTGTTGGGTTTGGGGCTCAACAAACAATGACAAATGAGCAGTTCGCAATGATTGGTGGATTTGATGCTAATATGTTCCTTGAACAAGATGTAGAATATCTAACAGTATTTACTTCTTTCCAACCAGACGCAATAGGTTCAATGGATGTATCTATAACTGGGCCCGGAACACTGGATATAAGTGTTGTCCCAGAACCAGTAACCATTGGCATGATTGGGGTTGCAACTGGCGTATTATTGTTAGTAAGGAAGCGGCGTGAGTTTTAAGTTTATTGCGGTATTATTATTAATACCATTTACCAGTTTCGGTCTTCTTGATGGTTTGATTACCATCAAAGACCATACTCGTATATCTTATGATGACAATCCCTTTTCTAGAACTGCGGGCAATGAAACAAATACCGTATACATCACAAAACTAATTAATCTACAGGCAATATTATTACAAAACGGTAGAACAGATATTGCGTTTATCTATTCACCAAAGATTGATTACCGCGAGCTAGACGATCAAACTCTATTTTATCAAAAAGCAACTGGTAAGTTTCTTCACAGTTTTACACCTAGAACTAAAATTGATTCTAGTTTCAAATGGTCAATATCAGAACGTGAGCCAACTGACCTTGATGTAAATAGCGATATTACTTGGGAGCAGCTAGCAGCTCAGGCTAAACTAAGCCATACGTTTACTCGCAAAGATTCATTATCTATAGAGTATTCACATAAGTCTAAAAAATGGAGCGAGAACTTAAACAATGCCGATGGTGACTTTGAAATGCACAACGTTGAGGCACTTCATATCCACGAAGTACTTAAAGGAAGACTATTCCATAGCATTGGTTCAGCTGCTTCAACATTACGGTATCAGAATAATCGTGGTGGATTTGATGCGATTGACATTGTAAACAAATATATTTATGTAGTAAACAAAACAACCCTTTTAAAGCTGGATGGTTTTTTCGGTCATTTAACTACTATCGATAAGAACGGAGTAAAGACTGGAGGTTACGGACCAGGCTGGTCAGTATCTCTAGATAGTCAAGTAACACGTAATCTAACACTTGGTATTGGCGGATCATACGAAACAACTGAGTCAGCTATTTCATTATGGAATGCAAAAGATATTTACAAAGGTACAGCAAAAATCAGATACAGACTTTCGCCTAAAATAAATGTCACACTCAATGGTGTATTTACCGACAGTAAATATCTAACCGATTATGATCGATACGGCGCTAATCAAAGCCGTGAAGATGTTATGATAGTCGGTATCGGAAGTATCACATACGATATTACAAGAAATCATGCCTTAGAGGCTGGCGGGCAAAGCGTTATTTTAGAGCCTGAAGGATCAGCTAACATTGTTCGAAATAAATTCTACGTTGGCTACCGCTTAACGTTATAAATAACTTTTACTATGATATATACATTTGAATGCGAAAGTTGTGGAGACCGTTTTGAAGCTAATCTGCCTATGTCAGAAAATAAAAGGCCACTTGTGGAACCGTGCCCCCTATGTTCTACACAGGATACGGTTTTTCGGGTTTTTGACTCTATTGGGCACCAACATGACATGGTTAACACGGTCCAAAAACGCGCAGGATCCGGATGGAATGACGTTCTCAAGTCCATCGATAAAGCCTCCGGAAGCGGATCTACAATAAACGCGTAAAAAAGTGCGCATTTGCCGCATTTTTTTATTTACATTACTGCTAAATGTGTAGTATTATATATACATGATTGGTGATGATAAGACTACTGTGACTGGCGCCTCCCTGATGAGGGCCGAAGTAAAATCAATGGTTGCTAAGCTTCTTGCAAAAGAAGACGTGACTATTCAACGTGGCGATTTTCCGACTGCCTCGTTTGATCTAAAAAGCCGGGTACTTAAGCTGCCCCTGTGGAAATCAATTACGAATGCCGAGCTTGACTTGTTTATCGGCCATGAGGTTTCCCATGCGTTGAATACTCCAGACAACGCGGTTGAAATTTTCTTCAACGAATGTCCTGAGACTCCGTTCTCATTGTGTAACGTTGTCGAAGACATTCGTATCGAGAAGATGATTCAGGCAGAATATCCTGGTCTAATCCGATCGTTCAAAGATGGTTACGGTGCTCTTTACGAGAAAGATTTCTTCGGTCTCGGTGAGACTGATATGGCTGACCGCAATCTTATTGACCGGATAAACATCAAAGCAAAACTTCGCGATCTTGTTGACGTTCCGTTTTCAGATGAAGAAATGCCTTTTGTCGAAGAAGCTTTCAACTGTAAGACCTTTGATGACGTGATCGAGTCTTGTAAAAATCTTAAACAGTTTATTGATGAAAATACAGAAGACGAAGATGAAGACGAAAATAAAGAGACAGAATCTTCGGCGCAAAACGATAACGACGATAGTGATAATTCACACGAAGATAACGATGCTATGTCTAGCGAAGATGGTGAGCCTGGCGAAAGTCTAGAAAATGATTCAGGTGAAGATACAACTGAAGATGAGGATCCAGCAGATTCGAAATACGAAGCTGAGAGTCAAAAAAATCTTGAGGAAAGTCTAAACGACGATAGAGCAGAATGTCGTGATGAAGATCTAAATACTATAGTGAACTTTCTTCCTCCTAAGGTTAAACATATGGAAGCTTGCATCGTAAGCTACAGCGATTTGGAAAAAGCACGAGAAGATAATTTTCCTGAAAGCTATATTCAAGAGCGTGCCGATAAATGGATTGATTTCAAACGTACCAACAAAAAATACATTGCCGCTCTTAAACGTGAATTTGAGATGAAAAAAGCTGCGCACCGGTACACTCACGCAACAACCGCTAAGACCGGTCGGTTAGACGTCAATAAACTTCACTCTTACAAGTACAGCGAAGATATTTTCTCAAGCATCACTAACTTAGCTGATGCGAAAAATCACGGCATGTTGTTCTTTGTTGACATGTCTGGTTCGATGCACAACGATGTTGGTACGATCTACCGGCAAGCTATTCTCCTTGCAATGTTTTGTCAGAGCGCAAACATTCCGTTCGAGGTTTACGGTTTTACGGGCGGAAGACACTACAACGACGATAGTGTGTTTGACGATTTAGTCGAAGGTATGATTGACTTATCATGCACACACATTGTACAGCTGCTTACTAGTGACCTTAAAGGTAAAAAATTTGAAAGAGCTATACGAGACACGTGGATAGCTTCAACAATGCATGATAGCTACTACGGCATACCATCGATATACGAACAGTTGTATAGCACTCCGCTTTCAGAAACAACTGTTGTTGCTCATTACATTGCAAAAAGATTCAAGGCAAAATATCGCCCGCAACATCTCATGACAATGTTTCTAACTGACGGCGAAGGTCACACTATAAACGTAAAACACACTGATTATGGATCACGATATGTTGGCCGGCTGTTTGGCGGAAAGCCGATAGAGTTTAAAGCATCATACGGAAACGAGGCTGAAGTCTTCTTAAAAAATTACAAAGAAGTGACCGGATCGACAGTGGTTCACTTCTACCTTACAACCATGAGAGATATGACGTCAAATCGCCAGTATCGTATTGACGATTCTCAAAAAAAAGCTTTCCGTAGAGACGGAACGGCTGTTATTGACGGCCAAAACAGTTATGACCGATCATTCATTATCAAGCGGTCTCATAACACACTCGACAATAACGAATCATTTGCAGAGAAAACAGAAAACATTGACTACAGCGAAAACGCAACTGCGTTACGCCGGGAGTTCATCAAACATTCGAAAGGAAACAAAGGTCAGCGGATCTTCGTCAACAAGTTTGTTGAAGCCGTTGCCTAAGTTGTTGGTACCGTATGACTTACAGAGGAAACAAAATATTTAACGCATGGGAATACAAGTTGTTCGTACCCAAGTACTTATGGACGAAAAATATTGTGTACTTTTCCGGACGACTTTGGTATAATTAATACGTAATTGAGATTGAAAGGGACTAAATTATGAATCATTACGAAACATTGAAGGAAAGCGCCCCCACGGGTGGCAAGTTTAAACGCGCTGATCTGATCAAGATTGGTGCTAACGTTGGCGTATCAGTCAACGACGTCGATCGCGCAATGCGCAAGATGCACAAAGTACCGCGTGGTGCACGTGGTTATTGGTATTCGTTCAGCGAACCAAGAGTATCAACTCCTGCAGCAGAGCCTGAGATGAAGCTCGCAACTGGTGTTGCTTCGATCAAGTCTGACGAAGTGTTCATTCCGACAGTGGTGCCGGAATACGTCAAGTGGGGTCAGTCGAAAAACATCGACGCGATTCTCAAGTCAAAAGAGTTTTTCCCGGTCTACATCTCCGGTCCGTCTGGTAACGGTAAAACGATGATGGTCGAGCAGTCATGTGCACGAACAAAGTCAAACTACGTGCGTGTTCAGATCACTCCTGAGACGGATGAAGACGATTTGATCGGCGGCTTTCGCCTGCTCAACGGTGAAACGGTTTTCTGTAAAGGTCCGGTAATCAAGGCAATGGAGGAAGGCGCAGTTCTCCTCATCGACGAGATTGACCGTGGATCTAACAAGATCATGTGTTTGCAAGGTGTACTCGAAGGTAAGCCGGTTCTGATCAAAAAGACAGGCGAGGTAGTTTCACCTGCGTACGGATTCAACGTGATTGCTACAGCTAACACCAAGGGTCGTGGTTCAGAAGACGGTCGTTTCTCTGCAGCTACCATCATTGACGAAGCTTTTCTCGAACGATTCGTGTCAGCAGTCGACCAGCCCTGGCCGACAAAATCAACTGAGACAAAGATTGTCAAAAACCACCTCAGCAAATACGAGTGTGAGGATGACGAGTTTGCTGACAAGCTAACAACGTGGTCAAGCATAATCCGCAAAACCTTCGAGGTTGACGGTGTCGACGAAGTTGTTTCAACCCGGCGGTTGTGCCACATCGCGAAAGCGTTTTCGATCTTCGAAGATCGGTTGACTGCAATCAACATGTGTATCTCTCGGTTTGACGAAGAGACGACTATCGCGTTTATTGATCTCTACACTAAGATCGATGCAGGCGAGTTAACTTCTGATACTAATGAGGATTTGGATGATATTATTGCGGTCCATGACGAGATTAATTAATTTCCCTCAAAATCGTGTTAGTCCCACGTGCCACTCCTTCGGGAGTGGTTTTTTATCAACAAATAGGTTTACATCAATATGAAAATTTGGTATAATACACACATAATTAACGGAGAAAGTTTACATGCAGATTAGTCAAGATACCATTTCGATGCTTTCAAACTACGCATCGATTAATTCAAACCTTGTCGTTACGGATGACGGCTACCTTAAAACTATTAGTGAAGCAAAGAACATCCTTGCTCGATCAAAAAATAAAGTCGATATTGCTGATACACATTACGGCATCTACGATTTGAATGAGTTCTTATCTGTTCTTAAGCTAATCCCTGACGGCAATGTTGAAGTACATGCAGGCTCACATATCGAACTGACAGAAGGTAAGAGAAAGATTCGATATGGTCTTGCGGATCCAAACATCCTTACATCACCTACTAAAGATGTGACAATGCCTGATGCAGAGGTTGAAATTACTATTACACACGAAGAGCTAAACGAGTTGCGTAAGGCTGCATCCGTTCTTGGTAATGATACATTGCGAATCGCATCTGACGGTTCAGGTATTAGTTTATCGGTAGTTGATTCAAACGGCGCAACAACAAATAAGTTTGAGATCGAAAAAGATTATTCAGGAAAAGCGACATTTACATTTGACTTTCTGATAAATAATTTAAAATTGCTGCCTGGCGATTATGAAGTGAGTCTATCATCCAAGCTCATCTCGGAATGGGAAGGTGAAGACGTTAAGTATTGGATTGCGTTGGAGAAGACATCAAAGTATGATGGTTAATAAGTATATAATGTGTAAGTGCGGCAACATCGTCGAGAAAGGTCGGGTTGAGCTTGGCCTTAAGAATTGTGTCGCATGTGCAAGACGTCTCAACACCCAAAAAGTCAAAGGTCGCATGGTATATTTCCATAAGACCGGCGGTCAGATTGAGGTTATGTCTGCACAATCTTACAGCGAGAATGAAAAATACTTTAAGCCACAAGGCGTCTACTCAAGCGTAAAGAATTTTAGTAAACCCACTAAATAAGGAAGGTATATACCATGGAACTATCAGTAAATGACATCGCTAATACTGTACAGATTATCGATGAGTGTGCTCGCCGTGGGGCTTTTCAAGGCGCAGAGATGCAATCTATTGGAGCAGTTCGTGATAAACTTGCTGCGTTTGTAGATCATCACCGCCCGGAAGAGCAACCAGAGGAAGCGCCTGAACCACCTGAAATCCCTAATGACGAGGACTAATAGATAATGAGTAATAGTGAATTCCTTTGGTGCGAAGAGTATCGACCAAAGACCATAGATGATTGCATACTACCTGACGAGCTTAAGTCTACATTCAAAAAGATTGTAGAGACTGGCGAAATGCACAATATGTTGCTGTCGGGTACATCAGGTCTTGGAAAGACTACCGTGGCAAAGGCCCTTTGTAATGAATTAGATCTTGATTATATCTTGATCAACTCGTCCGAAGATAGCGGCATTGACGTGTTGCGTAGTCGCATACGTCAGTTCGCTTCTTCGATTTCTTTAGGTGGATCTGATTCTCATAAAGTAGTGATACTTGATGAGGCAGACTATCTAAATCCGCAATCTACTCAACCCGCGCTTCGTGCATTTATTGAAGAGTTTTCAAAGAACTGCCGGTTCATTTTTACTTGTAACTTTCGGAACAAGATCATTGAGCCTCTTCAATCACGTTGTGCGGTAATTGAGTTTAACACCACAAAGAAACATTTAGCTGGTCTTGCGGCACAATTTCACAAAAGATTGAAAGTAATATTAGATGAAAAAGGTATCGA
>MDTB01217441.1_pt1 | contig 10010 bp, 11 predicted proteins | sample 811161 | NCBI WGS metagenome assembly MDTB01 (sample SAMN05326650, study PRJNA326480) | marine metagenome | isolation source: seawater | place: Mediterranean Sea | collected 2009
AAAAATGCAATAGACCTGATTGTCCAATAAAATAAAAATGAATTTGTTAGCTAATTTAAAAGAAATAAAAAATTATTTCTTAAAAAAAGAAAATTTTTTTTATCTAACGATTATCTTAATTATTTTTTCTCTCGATAGAATTTCAAAAAGAGAAATTATTAGTAATTTTAATGAAAGCGTTTATTTTGTTAATGATTACATTAATTTTGATTTAATCTGGAATATTGGAATTGGTTTTGGTTTTTTAAGCACTGACTCATCCATATTGTATAACTCGATTACGCTGCTGATAGGAATTGTAATACTGTTCTTATTTTATGTCCTCATTTCTTCCGAAAAGATAGATAAAATAATTTATTCAATTATAATAGGTGGTGCTCTAGGAAATTATTACGATAGGCTAGTTTATAAGGCAGTACCAGACTTTATTGATCTTCATTACAATAACTTTCACTGGTTTACTTTTAATGTAGCAGATATATTTATTTCTATTGGGATAATTGTTTTATTAATTTATGGTTTACTTAAAAAAAATTAGATGAAAAGCTTTAGCATAACATTAGTAGTTTTATTTTTTATTGTTTCGTGCGGTAATGTGGGAAAAGTATTAAGAAATGAAAAGATTACTACAACAGATGAATTTTTAGTAAAAAAAAAAGGCCCTCTTGTCCTACCTCCAGACTATGAAGAAATCCCATTACCAGACACAATTAAGAGAACAGATGAAAATCAAAAAAATAAAATTCAAAAAATACTTAAAGTTCCAAAAAAAGAGAACAATATTTCAAGCAATTCATCCTCAGTAGAAAAATCAATATTGGAAAAAATTCGTAAGTGACTAATAAAAATATAATTTTAAAAAATAATATTCAAAAAAAACATCTAAAAAAAAAATCTTTAACGAATTTATCACATAAATTTGTGAAATCGTTCTTAGAGATAAATAATGATATAAAAAATCAAAAAAAGACTTTAAATATCTTAAGTAATAAATTTAATTTTAATTTTAAGATTAAAAATTTAAAACAATTTGAAAAATATAAAACCATTGCCATTATAGGTATGGGTGGATCTATTCTGGGTTCAGAAGCAGTCAATGATTTCTTAAAATATAAAATAAAAAAAAAAATTTATTTTTTCAATAATCTTGATGAAAATAAAATATCAAACTTTAAAAAAAAAGAAATTTCATCAAGAGTTCTTTTTATAATTATTTCAAAATCAGGTAATACTATAGAGACACTATCTAATACTTTTCTATTAAATATTCTCAAAAAAAATGCAAAAAATATTATTTTAATTTCTGAAAAAAAGGATAGCTTATTATTTTCTCTAGTCAAAAAATTTAATTTATTTTATGTCGAACACAAAAAAAATATAGGCGGAAGATATTCTGTTCTTTCAGAAGTTGGGATAATTCCCGCTTATTTAATGGGAGTAAATATAAATAAAATTAGATCGAAAATCTTATATTACACTAAAGCTAAAAGTAAGCTCTTATTAAAAGAAAATACAATTAAATTAGCAAGTTTAATTAATTCAAAAAAATTTAATAGTTTAGTTTTTTTAAATTATGCCCCAGAGCTAGAAAAATTTTTATATTGGTCTCAGCAATTGATCGCTGAGAGCCTTGGAAAAAAAAAACAAAGGTTTATTACCTATCATATCTAACGCACCCAAAGATCACCATAGTTTACTTCAACTTTATTTAGATGGGCCAAAGGATAAACTTTTTTATATTTTTTCTTGTGAAAAAAATTCAAAAGAAAAAATAAAAATTAATATAGAAAAAAGTTCAAAAAACTTTTTAAATAAAAAAAAACTAAGCAAAATAAAGAATGCTCAAAAGGATGCGTTAATTAAAGTTTTTAATGAACAAAATATTCCATTCAGGGAGTTCAAAATAAAGACTATTAACGAGGAAATACTCGGAAAATTATTTTCCTTATTTATTGTAGAAACAATTATTATAGGTAAATTACTGGGCATCAATCCATATGATCAGCCTGCCGTTGAAAAAGTAAAAAATTATACGAAACAAAAGCTTAGTTAAATATTCCAAATATAATTTTTGACCTTCCATATTGTTTTGTTTCAAGAGTTATAATAAGATCCTCCAGTTTATCTATGGTTCCCCTTTCTCTATGGATAACTAAAACGTGGTTTTTTTTAAAAAATTTTTTTTTTTTAATCATTTCTAAATTTTGTATAAAATTAAAGTCTGCAAATGGTGGATCGAAAAAAAAAAATATCATATTTTTCATTTTTAACCTTAGCTAAGAAATTCTCTATTTTATCAATATGAATTTTACACCTATCAAATATCGATAATTTAACTAAATTTTCTTTTAATATACTGCCCGCGCTTTTTTCCTGCTCAACAAATGTGGCTTTTTTTGCACCTCTAGAAATACACTCAATTCCAAATGATCCTATTCCAGAATATAAATCTAGAATATTTGAATTCTCGACCTTTTTATTAATCACATTAGAATGTTGTAAAATATTGAAAATACTCTCTTTCACCTTATCTTTGAGAGGTCTTGTTTTTGAACTCTTTAAAAAATTAATCGATCTACCTTTCAATTCCCCACTAATAATTCTCATTTTTTTTTATAACTTTCCAGCCTATATCTCTTCTATAAAAACCTTTTTTCCAATTAAGATTTTTAATTTGAAATATTATTTTTTTTCTAATTTTATAAAAATTATTACCAATAGATGTAAAATTCAAAACTCTTCCACCATTTGATCTTAGCTGATTATTAAATAGTTTTGTTCCAGCATGATAGATAAAATTAGTTTTACTTGGTTTAAACTTATTAATGTTTTTTATCCTTAAATTTTTTCTATAAGAGCCAGGATACCCTTTCGCACACAAAACAATAGTCATACTTTTTTGTTTTTTCCATTCTATTTTTGTATTTCTTAATTTATTTGCTATTGCGTTCTTAAATATCTTTAATATATCTGTTTTTAGTCTAGGCAATATTGCTTGACACTCAGGATCTCCCATTCTGATATTATATTCTATTAAATATGGTTCATTATTTTTAATCATCAAACCGACGTATAAAAATCCTCTATAAGGATTTTTTTTTCTTTTAAGGGCCTTCAAGGTTGGTTTAATAATATTTGAAATTATTTTTTTTTCCAATTTTTTGGTTATTATTGGAGCCGGAGAATATGCACCCATACCCCCAGTGTTGGGTCCTTTATCATTCTCATAAACTCGTTTATGATCTTGAGCTGTTCCAAAAAATTTAAAGCTATTTTTGTCAACAAGTACGAAGTAACTCGCTTCTTCCCCTTTTAGAAATTCCTCTAAAACAACTTTTTTTGATGATTTAAATTTACCTTGAAATATTTCCAAAGCAGATTTAATTAATTGTTTTTTTGTTTGACAAATAGTAACACCTTTACCAGCTGCTAGGCCATCAGCTTTAACGACTATAGGTAATTTACAGCAATTTAAAAAACTTATTACTTGATCGATCTTTTTGCAAATTTTAAATTTAGCTGTAGGTATTTTATTTTTTTTACAAATCATTTTCATAAAAGCTTTTGATCCTTCTAACTGTGAAGCAAACTTATTTGGTCCAAAAACTTTTATTTTATTTTTTTTTAAAAAATCAACAATACCTTTAACCAAAGGTTCCTCTGGCCCAACTATCACAAGGTCAATCTTATAAAATTTAATTAATCTTAGAATTTTTTTAAAATCTAATATATTTACATCAACATTGATTGCTAATTGGGATGTTCCAGCATTCCCTGGAAAGCATATTATTTTCTTTGCCAAATTTGATTCTTTGATCTTTTTGCACAATGCATGTTCTCTTCCACCGCTACCAATTAATCCAATATTCATGTCAAAAGATATATTGTATAATTTATTGATGGCAAAAAAAAAGCTAAACTTATTTTTAAACACAATTATTTTGAAATAATCGAAGAAGGAGATTACGTTTTATGTGCAGTTTCTGGAAAAGAAATACAACTTCAAAATCTAAATTACTGGAATGTAGATCTGCAAGAAGCTTATTTTTCTCCAAAAGAAGTTCATGAAAAATTTAAATCAGAAAAAAAGTAATTTTTACTTCCATCTATCATGTGTCCAAATCCATTGATTTGGGTTTCTAATTATCATTTTTTCCAAAACTTTGTTAAGTTCTTCGGTAAGATCCATCTTATTTTTAAAATCCTTTGGTTTAATGTTTTTCTGAAATTCAATTTTGAAATTATTACTCCGATCTCTCTCGATATAAACAGGAACAATATCTAAATCAAATTTAATTGAAAGTTGAGCTGGCAATGTAGTTGTTAGAGCAAGCTTCTTAAAAAGATTTATTTTTTTACCCTCGCTAACTCTTTGATCAATCATAAGAGCAATGCTATATCCTTTTTTAATATATTTTATTGAGTCTCTTACTCCATTAATACCTTTTTTAATTTGATTTTGACAAATATATTTCTTTCTCAAATACTCCATAAATGGATTTAAAAAAATATTATTTAAAGGTCTATAGATTGTTGCTAAACGGATATTTTTTTTTGTTATTTCCATAGACATTAATTCAAAATTAGCAAAATGCCCTGATATAAATATAACAGGCTTTTTTTCATTAAAAATCTTCGATAAAGACTCTGTATTCATTGTATTTAAATGAGTTCTATTATTTCTAAAGTAATCTAAGAAAATGTATTCTATAAATGTCATTCCATAATTTTTCCACATTCCTTTGACTATTTCCTCTCTTTCAAGCGAGGATATTTTGGGACTATAAATACTAAAATTTTTTTCAATTACCTTATCTGATTTGAAAAACGGTCCTATCAATGAGAATAGAAAAGAAAATAGTTTCCTACTAATTTTTAAACCCAAGACTCTTCCTGTTAAAAAAAATATATAAATTAAAATTGATTGAACAAAATAATTAATAATTTTTATCATATACTTTTTTAATTTTTCTAATAAGTCTATCTTGATTATCTATTTGTAAAATAACTTTAAGATATTTAATAGAGTTTATTTTGTACTCTTCTACTTTAAAAAAATCTTTTTCAGTTGTAATTATTGTATATTTTCTTCTTTTAGCATAATCACAAATTTTTTGAATTTCATTTTTTGTAAATTTATAATGATCAGGAAAAACCATTTTTTCTTTGATTTCAAGATTATTATTTTCAATTAATTGAAAAAAATTTTCTGGGTTTCCAATTCCTGCTAAAGCTAACAATCTTTTGTTCTTAAATTCATGCAAATTTACCGGTTTATAATTTGAGTAAAAGATTTCTAAATTTTTATTAATTTTTAAAATTTTAGCCTCAAATTTATTATTTTTTAATCCGTTTATTATAACTATGTCAGCTCTTTTCAGGCTATCTAACCTTTCTCTTAAAGGGCCGGAGGGAATAACCTTTCCATTTCCAATTAATTGATTGCTGTTAAAACATAAAATATTTAAATCTTTATGGATTGAGTAATCCTGGAATCCGTCATCTAGAATTACACTGTCATATTTTCTGTCTTCTGATTTTTTGATCCCATCTAACCTATTTTTAGCAAGTATTAAGTTATTAAAATTATTTATAATTAAATTATGTTCATCTGAGTGATCTTTATAATATTTTCTTAAAATCACTGGATTAAACCCTAATTTTTGGAGTAAATTTCCTATTGAAATAGAGGTGGGGGTTTTTCCGGTTCCCCCAATATAAATATTACCAATACAAATAATTGGAATATTAAACTTTCTTGTTTTTACTATCTTTTTTTTTATAAAAACTACAATTAATATAATAATGGTTATTGGGGCCAATAAAATTGATGCTAAACTTTTTTTTTCATCCCAAAATTTTGGCTTTTTCAAAATCATTTAATAAAAGTGTTTATATGTTGCATTGTATTTTCTAATGTTCTTCTGCCTAGTTCATCAATAATCATTGCGTTAGCGTTTTTATGTTTTGAGGGATCTTTCAAATCTGCAATCAAATTATCACTTAACTCATTAAATGTTTTTATTTTTTTGGATATATTATTTTTTTCCAGAATCTTATAAATTTCCTCGAAATTATATACATATGGCCCATGGTAAATTTTACATTTTAATTTTGCAGCATCAATTGGATTTTGGCCAGAATCATTATGTAATTTTTTTAAAATTGATTTTCCCATAAAAACGCTTTTAGCGTATTTAAAATAATTTTGTAAAATACCAAATGAATTAATAACAATTACCTCTGAATTTTTTAAAATCTTTTCGTTTTTACTTAACAGCTGAGTCTTCAAATTTAAATTATCAGATAAGGTTTTTATATTTTTTGCTCTTTCAATATGTCTTGGAGCAATTATGGTAACTATATCTTTATATTTTTCCCTAATTTTTATATGTGCTTTTAAGCAAAAAAGGTCTTCACCTTTGTGCGTACTAGCAGCAAACCAAAATCTTTTTTTTGATAAAAAATCTGAATTTACATCTTTAATTTTTTTTTCATCTATCTTATTTATAAGCTTTATATTCCCATTAAAATAAACTCTTTTATGTTTCATTTTTTTTAAATAGTTTTTAGTTTCATTATTTGAAGCAAGACATAAATCGAATGAATTAAAAATTTTTCTAGCTGTTTTTGGAAATATTTTCCATCTATTAAAAGTTTTTGCTGTCAATCTTGCATTTATAAGAGCCAAGGGTATTCCCTTTTTCTTTGCAATTAATATTAAGTTCGGCCAAATTTCAGAGTCTACTAAAAAAATTTTATTTGGATTCCAATTAATTAAAAACTCTTCAATCAAAAAACCAATATCCAAAGGAAGAAATCTATGATGTATATTTTTAGTACTTTTAAATTCTTCCTTAGCCAAATTACTCGAACTTAAAGTATTAGTAGTTATTAAAAATTCAAAAAAATTATTTTTGTTCAAATTATCAATAATTGGTATTATACTTTTAAATTCCCCGATGCTTGACGCATGAAACCAGATCAGCTTTCTATTAAATTTTTTTTTTTACTTTAAAATGTGAAAAAAAAATCTTTTCTTTAAATCTTATTTGATCCTCTTTATTAATTAGCTTACGTACATAAATAAGTATTATTAAAAAAGGATAAATTAAATTTATAAGGATTCTATAAGTAAGAATCATTCTATCTTAATTGTTTATTATATAAGGATTTATATTCTTTACTATTATCAATTAAATAGTCGTGATTTCCAGTATCTATCACAGAGCCATTTTTCATAACAAAAATTTTATCAGCATTATGTATAGTAGAGAGCCTATGTGCTATCACTAAAGTTGTTTTATTTTTTGTTAAATTATTAATAGCGTTTTGTACTATCTCCTCTGATTCTGCATCTAATGAGGATGTGGCCTCATCCAAAAGAATGATCGGTGACTCTTTCAAAATAGCTCTTGCAATTGATATCCTTTGTTTTTGACCTCCTGAAAGTCTAATCCCGTTTTCTCCAATAATAGTGTCATATCCTTTAGGTAATTTTTCAATAAATTCATGAGCGGCTGCAAATTTACAAGCCTTTAAAATTTGATCCATTGTAGAGTCGCTTTTTGCGTAAGCTATATTATTTTTAATCGTATCGTCAAATAAAATAATATCTTGACTTACCATTGATAGATTTTTTCTAAGTGAAGAGAGAGAAACTTCTTTTATATTTTGTCCATCAATTTCTATTGATCCATCTTGAGGATCGTAAAATCTTGGAATTAAATTTATTATTGTGCTTTTACCTGCCCCACTATGCCCTACAAATGCAACCATTGTATTTCCTTTTATATCTAAATTTATGTTTTTAATTGCTTTCTCATTGTTTGCTTCATATTTAAAACCAACATCAATAAATTTTATATTAGAATTTTTTAAATTTAATTTTGGATTTCCACTTTCCTCTTTAACCTGAATATCTTTATCAATAATTTTACTTATTCTCTTAAATGCCGCAGCTCCTTGATAAGCTACCATATTTATAGTAGCTAGTGATCTAATCGGTTGGTAGGCAAGCATCATAGCAGCTAAAAAAGAAAAAAAATTATTTACACCTAACTCCCCTGAAGCAATGAGTTGTCCCGAAAAAATTATAAAACCTGCTATCATTAAGCCTGTTAATGTTTCCATTATAGGTGTAGCTCTAATCAAAACACTTCCAATTTTGATATTTTTTTCTACAACATCATCAATCACCTGATTAGCTTTTTCACTTTCCTCAATTTCTTTTTGATAAATTCTAATCATTTTTGACCCCTTAAATATTTCAGACAAGAAAGAAGCTAAGTTTCCAGTCGACTCACCTGCTTTTGAAGTAGCCTTTCCCATTCTTTTACCTAGTGATTTTGCTAGACCACCCGCTAGTGGCATCATTAAAATTGCAAACAAAGATAACTTCCAATTTTGGTAAAACATTACTGAAACAAGAGCAACAACTGTTAAAGAGTCTTTAATCAGGTTTAACACACCAGTGCTAACAAGATTTTGAATTTGATTTGCATCAAATAAAATATTAGATATGTATTTTCCTGAATGTCTATTATCTAAAGTTTGTATATCTGATAATAAGATATTCTTTGATATTTTTTTTTGTATCTCACCCGCAACCTCCTGCCCAACTCTGATAATATTTATTCTAGCCAGATATAGAGATATTCCCTTACTTGAAAAAGCGATTACAATAAGGACAGGTATTAGCCATGCATAAGTTTTATTTTGTTCTACAAATATTTTTTTAACAGCAGGATCTAATAACCAAGCTATCCCAGCTGTACTAGCAGCAACAATTACAGATAATAATAATGCAAAAAAAATTTTATTTAAATGTTTTTTTACATATTCTTTAAATAATCTTTTTAATATTAATTTTAATTCTTGAAAATTCATTTAAAATTTGATTAATAAAATACTTACTAATAGCACAAGACCTGAAAAGTTATTAAATTTAAAGATTTTTAAACAATTTTTTGGTTTTTTCTCATTAAATATTAATATTTGATATAGCAGGCTTAAGACAAATATTGTTAAGAATGTAGAAAAAACATTAATACCAATATTGTCTCTAAATAAGTATAAAATCATAATTATAGTGATAAAATACGATGAAGCTAAAAATAATTTAATATTATTTTTAAATTTTATTGAGGTTGATTTAAGGCCAATAATTTCATCTTCAGACATATCTTGAGCTCCATAAATTGTGTCATAGCCCAATGTCCAAAATATGGCTGATATATAAAGAATGATAATTTCTTGTGTTAAGTTATTATTAATAGCCGACCAAGCCATTATAACCCCCCAATTGAAAGTAATTCCTAAAAATAATTGTGGCCAATAAGTAATTCTTTTCATCAAAGGATAAGTGAAAGCTAACAACATTGAGCTCATTCCGAGAATAATAGTAAGCTTATTAAATTGTAATAAGATTAAAAATGCTAAAATGCATAAAATAATCACATAAATTAAAGATTTCTTAACCGATATCTTGCCTGCAGCGAGCGGACGATTTTTGGTCCTATTAACTTTTTTATCGAAGTCTTTATCTATGATATCGTTAAAAATACATCCAGCACTTCTCATTAAAACTGAACCTAAAAAAAATAATATTAGGTAATAAACAAGCAGTTTTGAGTCTTGGTTAATATAATAAGCATATGCTAATCCCCAAGAGCAAGGCCAAAACAAAAGCATAAAACCTATTGGCTTGTTTAATCTGGTCAGTTCAACGAATATCTTTAAATGTTGCATGAAATATTACTTGTAAATATCAAACACTAACTTCATAATCAATTTGATTCGAAATGGACATAGATTATACAGTTGCTGCACTGATGTTTCCCGCAATTCCTTTAATGATGACTATGTATAGCAATAGATTTCATACACTAAGCGCCTTAATTCGACAAATTCACGATCAATATACTTTTGAAAAAAAAATTCCTCCAGAATGGGAAAATCAATTACATGTTTTGAATAAAAGAACTAATTATCTCAAATACGTTATGGGA
>MDTB01008676.1_pt1 | contig 10009 bp, 9 predicted proteins | sample 811161 | NCBI WGS metagenome assembly MDTB01 (sample SAMN05326650, study PRJNA326480) | marine metagenome | isolation source: seawater | place: Mediterranean Sea | collected 2009
ATTTTTTTATTTTTTGATTTTCTAGATAAAAGACTTGCTGAAGCTTGACAGTATATACATGATTTTGTTTGATATCCAAAATCAAGCACCTTTTCATTTTTTATTTTAAGAGTAATCTCAATTTCATCACCACAAACTGAGTTTTTGTAAGTCAATCTATGTGAATAATTTTTAACTAATTTATAGTTTATTGTATTTTCAGCGATTTTTAATACCTCTAAATCCATTTTATTAATTATTAATTTTGGTAAATTTTATTAAATAAAAATTATATTGTAGTATTGATAAATAGCTATTAAAAATTCATAATGTTTAAATTAAAAAATGACAGTGTGGCAATACCTGTTGTTTTAGTTGCAGGAATTCTTTGGTCTTTTGGTCCGCTTGTAGTCAGATATATGGATCAGCCTAATTTGGTACCTTGGCAATATTTGTTTGCAAGGGGTATTACTATTTTTATTTTATTAAATATTTACTTATTTTTTGAAGAAGGTTTTACCTTTTATAAAAATTATTTTAAAATTGGAATTTCAGGAGTTATTGGTGGCATAGGTTTGGGTATGGCCATGATTACTTTTATTTGGTCTATAACTAACACTACAGCAGCAATTACTTTGCTTTGTTTATCTGCAATGCCTTTTATAACTGCCTTGTTAGGGTTTTTGTTTTTAAAGGAGACTATTTCAACAAATGTATGGGCAGCAATTATAACTGCAACTATCGGAATAGTAATAATGGCCGTTGGAGATTTTGAAAGAGGTTCGTTACTTGGTTTATTATTTGGATTAATTTCAGCTATTGGATTTTCAATATTTTCAGTAACTTTAAGATGGAGAAAAGAAACACCAAAGTTTACCACAGTTGCATTTGCTGGAATTTTTTGTGCAGTTGTATCAGCCATTGTAATTTTATATTCACAAACTTCTTTTTTATCATCAAGCCTTAATCAAGGTTTATTTGCTGTCCATGGTACCTTGGTTTGTTTAGGTTTAATTCTTTATTCAATTGGTTCTAAAGTGATCCCAGCTGCAGAGTTGACGCTGTTATCATTAACTGAAGTAATAGGTGGAATATTCTGGGTTTGGCTTCCAATATTAGGTATTAATGAAGTTCCATCGAATACGACAGTTATTGGCGGTTTTTTAATTTTTTTGGCAATCATTTATTATAGTTTAATGATAAAGCACAACAGAAGGTTTATAGCTCTAAATTAAATTATGAGCGTTAGTAGAACAATCGTTAATAGTTGGAATGAATGGGATCCATTAAAACATGTAATTGTTGGAAGAGCTGACGGTACTTGTATACCCGCCCCCGAACCTGCTTTAGACGCTAAAGTTCCCGATGACTCCGACATGAAAGGCCAACACGGACCAAGGACAAGCGAGAGTATTAACAAAGCAAACGAATTACTCGATAATTTTGTATCCTTGTTAGAAAGTAGAGGAATAAGAGTAGATAGACCAACACCAATTAAACAAAACCAAAAAATTTCAACACCGGATTGGGAAGTTGAAAGTATGTTTGGCTGTATGCCAGCTAGGGATATAATTTTAACAGTCGGCAATGAAATGTTAGAAGCTACAATGAGTTATAGATGTCGATGGTTTGAGTATCTTAATTACAGACCATTGTTGCAAAAATATTTTGTAGAAGATCCAAATATGAGACATGAGATAGCTCCAAAACCAAGATTAACTGAAAACGATTATAGAAAAGATTATTTGTCTGAAAAAATAGGTGTACAACAAAGGCTTAAATGGACAGAGGAAAAATTTTTCGTAACTACAGAGGAGGAACCGTTATTTGATGCTGCAGATATTTTAAGATTTGGTAAAGATTTAGTTGTTCAACATGGTTTTACAACCAATCTTAAGGGAATTGATTGGCTAAGAAGACATTTTAGAGATCATAGAGTACATGCGGTTAACTTTCCAGGTGATCCTTACCCAATACATATTGATGCAACTTTTACTCCAATAAAAGAGGGTTTAATAATTAATAATCCACAAAGAAAAATACCAAAAGATCAAAAAAAACTATTTGAAAATAACGGTTGGGAAATTATTGACGCTGCACAGCCAGCTCACAATTCACCACCACCATTGTGCTATTCATCAGTTTGGTTGTCAATGAATGTACTCGTGTTAGATCAAAAAACAGTGTGTGTTGAAAAAAGTGAAATTTATCAAGCAGACCAATTAGATAAACTTGGTATGGAAGTAATACCTGTAGATTTAAGAGATGCTTATGCATTTGGTGGTGGTTTGCACTGTTGTACAGCTGATGTTTATAGAGAGGGGAAACTAAAGGACTATTTCCCAAAACAATAGTTAATTTGGGTTATTTTTTAAATAATCAATATAATCGACTACGTCATTAAATTTTTCATCATCTATATCTTTATAACTTTTATTAAACTTTGCTTTTATGCATAAAGCTACATGTGCATACGGATTTCTACCTTGAGGATGGTTTGGGTGATTAGGTAATTTATTTTTTAAAAAATCTCCTGCCTCTTGAATCATTTTCCAAATCTTGACAGAATTTTCTTTTTGCAGATGACTAGTTTTTTGTTGTTTTATCTATACTAAAATCTTTTAATCGGTTTGATAATTCGTCTTTAACTTCTTGTTCTTCCAACTCTAGTTTTCTAAGACTTTCTAATTCTCGCATTCTTAATCTTTGTTCTTTTAGTTTTTCCTCCTCTTCTTTCATTTTTTGCTGTTTATCAAATTTTTCTTCCCATTCTTTAATTTTAATATATTCAATTTTCTTTTTTCTTTCCTCTTCTTCTTTAAGAATTTTAATCGCTTTATACTTCCTTCTTTGTTCTTTTGTTTCTTTACTCTTTTGTTCTTCTTCCCTTACTTTTAAATCTATATCTTTTCTATTTTGCTCTTCTTCTCTTATTTTAAGTTCTTTTTCTTTTGATCTTAATTCTTTATTAAATAAATTTTGGTCCTCTTCTTTTTTGATTAATCTTTCATTTTCGTTTTTAAGTTTTTCATCTTTTGACTTTAATTCTCTTTCCTTATTTTTTAAATATTCTTCTTTTAATTTAAATTTATCGACATCTTTTTTAAATTGATCCTCTCTTATATTTAATTCTTTTTTTTCTTTAATAAGGTTATTATTTTCCTCAATTTTACGTAATTTTATTTCCTGAATTTTTTTTTGTTCTTGGTTTTTTTTATAGCTAGAATAAGCACTGCTTATGGACTGAGCAGTAAAAGACGCAATTTTTGATAAATTACTTTTATTTTTCGATTTTAAATTGTTTTTTTTTTTTTTAACCATTTTTTAATAATCTTATTTCAGCAAAAAAAACTCAAATTAACAAGTGTAAGATTTATTTTTTTTAAGGTTAAGCTTATGATTTACACAACTTGAAGTAGATAATTTTATTTAAGTATTTTCTTTTTCAAATACATTCTCGTCTTTTTTTTTAATCACAACACCTTTTCTTTTTAGCATTTTTTTAACTTTTTCTGAGTAAGGTTCATCAATATGCTCTGTTACAGGGTTTAGCTCCATTCCCAACGGTGTAATTGTTTGTGGCATTGGCGTGAATTGGGAGTCTGGGTTGTCAACAGCTGCTCTAATTTTCATTCTATAAACTCCAAAAATTCCTATGGACGCATGGAAAAGTATTAAATATACGAAGAAACCATTAGGACCCATAAAATCCATGAAAAATGAACATAAAAATGGACCTATCATTGCACCTAATCCAAATGCAAATTGTAAACCAGCTCCAGCAGCAACAAATTTTTCTTTAGGTATAAAGTCGTTTGTATGCGCAAATATTAGAGCAAACATTGGAAGACTACAAAATGAAAATAGTATTACAAAAAAGTAAAACCAATATTTTGGAGTAGCTAAACCTTCAGGCATATATATTTGCGATGAAGCAAAAATTGCGCAGAAAGCAAAGAAAGATGACCCGAATGTACAATAAATTATTACCAATCTTCTATCTAATGCATCGGATAATTTACCTATTGGCCACTGAGAGATTGCACCAGATATTGCAACTAAGAAAGTCACAATTGATATTTCAAAAATACTAAAATTCATTGATGCTGAATAAACAGCTAGCATAGAAAATAAAGCTGAATGTGTAGATCCACATAAAAGTGAGCTTACCATTCCAAAAGGGGAGGTTTCATAGAGATCTTTTAGCTTCATACCTAAAATTCTTTTAAAAGTAGGAGGTTTTCTTTTTGTAAGAAGTATAGGTATAAGGGAAAGTGACATTATTAGGGATACTAAAATAAAAGGTTGAAAATTTTCAGGTTTGCTAAAGTTAATGAAAAACATTCCTAACGCCATTGATCCATATAAAACAATCATATAAATAGAAAGGACACTTCCCCTATTTTTGTTACTAGATCTATCGTTTAACCAACTTTCAGCAACTGTATATAAAGAGACCATACTGAAGCCAGTAACTATTCTTAAAATAAACCATGTAAAAGGATTTACTATTATTGAGTGTAGAAGGATTACAACTGAAGCAACAGATGCAAAAGCTGCAAATACTCTTATATGACCAACACGCGAAACTAAATTAGATATGGTTTTTGCACCAATAAAATAACCTATAAAATATCCAGATAGCATGAAGCCAGTTGATATTAAGCTAAAATCCTCTTTTACCGCTCTTATGCCTAACAAAGACCCTTGATAACCATGAGCAAGCATAATTAAACCCATACTTAAAAAAAGCGCCCAGGAGTTATTTATAATTTTACTCATTTCAGCGTCATTATTCTTTTTATTTAAAAAAGCAAGTAGTTAATTTTTGTTTATGTTTTTTTTATGGCTAGAAAAGAGTGTATCGCGATTGTAGAAATTATTATTATTCCTCCAATTATCGTCTCAAGACTAGGTCTTTCGTTTATAACCATCCAAACCCATATTGGACCAATTATTACCTCTAATAAAAAAAATAAATTTACCTCAGCTGCGGTAATGAACCTAGGCGCAATAGTTACAAGTACGAATGGTATAGCAACACAGAATATACACATTAATGGAACTATAATAATATCAAAGTTAACTAGATTAAAATCTTTTACAAAAATAAATGCGAAAGCCGCAGTACCAAATTTTCCGATTACAGCTGCAGGGACTAAATCTCTATTTTTAGCAAACCTTGCAAGGTTTGCATTTATTGCAAGACCAAGTGCAGTAATAAATCCAAATACATCGCCTAAAATATTTCCTAATTTAACAGAGTCATAAAAGATAAATGTTACAGATAAAAAAGTTATTATAATTGCAAGCCATGTTTTTTTATCTGGAGCTTCTTTTAAAAAATAAGCTCCAAGAAAAGCAGACAGCATTGGGGCCATAGCCACCATTATAAGAGTATTAGCCACACTGGTATTTTGAATAGAAATTATAAAAGTAACATTACAAACGGAAAAACTTATTGCATAAAATATTCCGGTATACCCGATATTTATTAAAGCTTTAATAAAATTTGTTTTATAAAATAGAATTAAACCAAAAAGAACAACAATAAATGGAATAAAACCTCTATAAAATAATAATCCCCATGTTTCTATGTTACTTAATCTTATAAAAAGGGAGTCCGGTGTAATAAATAAAACACCAATAAATGCTAATAAAGAGCCCTTTTTTTGATCAGATAGATTTTGCATTTATGTATTCTTCCACTTGTTCTGATGATTTGAGTTTTTCTGAACAAGTTTGATTTTTACAAACCAAGATAAAACATTCATCACAATCTTTGTGAATAAATGTTGCCTTTTCGAAGTATTTTTTAAGCAATTTATTTTGTATTGCTTCAAAATTCTTGTCTTTACCAAAAAAGGAAAATGTTATGTTGTCATTACAAATATCTAAAATTTTAATATAACTAAACATTTGTGAGTAAGCATTATTAATAGATGAGTGATATGATTTTTTGAGAATATCGATTTTATTTTTCCATGATATTTTTTCTGTAATATTAAAAAGTTTATTACAAATTAATAAAAATATACTATTCCCATTTTGAATGTTATTATCTATAAGATCAATAGGCTCAACAAATAAATCATTACATTTTCTTATATTTTTTTGTAAGACCTGATTTTCCTCATTATAAAATAGGTCCCATGCCTTTTCTAGTAATGCACAACATTGATTTAATGATTTTTTGTCATTTGTGATTTCATAAACACTTACTAACAAAAGACAGAAATAAACATAATCCTCTAAGAAAACATCAATCTCCTCTTTTTTCTTGTCATAACAATGAAACAAGTCATCCTTTAAAAGTTTCTGGATTGTATTGAGATAACTCATAGCTTTTTTAAAAATTTCTTTATCATCCAAAACTATTGAGGACTGTAAAATAGTGTATATCCAATAGCTATTTAAATCTGTTTGACTTTTGTGGTCGAAAAATGGTTTTACTCTTTTGGCTCTTTCGTTTAAAAGTTTACTTTCTACCTCTTTAATATCTTCTAATTCATTTTCTTTCAGTATATTTTCTGATCTTTCAATAAGAATATTACATCCCTCGAAATTACCAATTTCGGATATTTCATATTTCTTTTTAAATAATTCAAATTTTTCTTTTAAAATATTTTTTAAGTGTTGATACTTCCATATGTAATATTTACCTTCAGCACCATCACTATCAGCATCATATGCTGATCCTAACAAGTTATCTTTATTATGAAATTCCTGATGTATAAAATTTATACTTTGTAACAATTTTGATTTAAAATATTTATCTTTAGTATTTTCAACATAAAAATTTAAAAGTCTTACAAATAAAATATTATCATAAAGCATCTTTTCAAAGTGGGGTACAACCCATTTATCATCTACAGTATATCTAGAAATACCACCTCCCAATTGATCATAAATTCCTTTAGAACATATATTTTTAAGAAGTTTTTCAGTTGCTTCAAAAAATGTTTTATTTTTATTTTTTGAATAGAAATAAAATATTGTATCGAAAACATAGAACTGAGGAAACTTTGGTGCTCCTTGAAATCCACCATTGATTTGATCCATATATTGTAAAATTTTTTCTGCAAAAGGTTCTAGATCTTGATTAAGAACAGCGTTTTTAGAATTTATTTCATTAAAAACCATTCTCATTTGTCCAGCTTGTGAAATAATTTTTTCTCTATTTTCTAAATAAACTTTATAAACATTCTCTAAGACTTTTGTAAAACTTGGTCTTCCTTGCGTTTCTTTTGGTGGAAAGTATGTTCCACCTGTGAATGGAACTGCATTTTCGTCTAAAAACATTGATAATGGCCAACCACCTTGTGTTCCAGTTAGAATTCCTAAACTTCTTTGAAAAATATAATCCAAGTCAGGTCTTTCTTCTCTATCAACTTTAATATTTATATATTTTTCATTTAATATTCTGGCGACAGTTTTATCTTCAAAACTTTCATGCGCCATAACGTGACACCAGTGACAACTTGCATATCCAACGCTAAGAAATATTGGTTTTTTCTGAGTTTTAGCCAATTTAAGAGTTTGCTTATTCCAGGGCATCCAATCTACAGGATTATTTTCGTGCTGTTTGAGATATGGACTTTTCTCGTTTTTTAGTTGATTAACCAAAGTTTAATCCTGAGAATGACTAAAAGGCTTTCTAGAAAAAATTCTTTTGACCATTGGCTCAAATTTTCTTAGCGGAAAAGATTTATAGTCTGGATCAAAAGAAGCCTGGTCATATTTTTCACAAAAATTAACACACGCATGATAATATTTATGATCTTTATATTTGTCTCTTTTATTTCTCTCTCCTCCAAAGTGATGAGCGTAGTAATACGTTTGAAATTCTCCATGTTTTTCAATTATCCAATGAGTTTTTTCTGATACATAAGGTTTAAGAACTGAGGCAGCATACTCCGAGTGGTTCATAGGCGCTAACTCATCTCCTATGTCATGAAGGAGAGCAGCAACAACCATTTCTTCAGTTTCTCCAGCTTTTAGTGCTCTAGTGGCACTTTGTAAAGAATGTTCTAATCTTGAAACTTTATATCCCTCTAAAGTGTCGGTTAGTCCAGACATAAACTTTAAAATTCTTTCAGCAGTTTTACTTGCATAATCTTTCTCATGCTTATCTAGTAAAAGATAATCATCTTTTGTACCTTTTTTCATTTCTGTAAAACTTACTTTTTTCATTAATTATTGGATTTAGTACTTAGTAGTGATAATTGCGTAACTTTATCCTCACCCAACTCGTCAATTATTTTTACTGGATAATCTCCTGTAAAATAATGATCAGTAAGTTGAGGGTAATTATCATTTCTTTCTTCAAATCCCATTGCATTATAAAGCCCTTTTATTGACAAGAATTTCAAAGTTTTCGCTGAAACTATTTCTCTTATTTCATCTACAGATTTATTCGCAGCAAGAAGTTCTTTTTTTGTAGGCATATCAACTCCATAAAAATCAGGGTATTTTATTTCTGGACTTGCAATTCTTAAATGCACTTCTTTAGCACCTGCATCATAAAGCATTTTCACTATTTTTGATGAGGTCGTCCCTCTTACAAGAGAGTCATCAACTAAAACAATTTTTTTATCTTTAATGACTGAATAATTAGCATTAAGTTTTAATTTAACACCTAAACTTCTAATTTTTTGAGATGGCTCAATAAAAGTTCTTCCTACATAATGGTTTCTTATCAAACCTAAATCAAAAGTCATTTTCTTTTCCTGTGAATAGCCTAATCCTGCTGCATTACCAGAGTCAGGTACTGGTACAACAAGATCAGCCTCAACATTATCTTCTTTTGCTAGTTGTGCACCAAATTTTTTACGATATTCGTAGGCTGTTTTGCCATTTAAAATACTATCTGGTCTTGAAAAATAAATATATTCAAAGATACAAGGTCTTATTTTCTTTTGAGGAAAGGGTTTTATGCTTTCCAATTTACCATTTTCTATTACTACAATTTCTCCATTTTCAACATCTCTAATGTATTTTGCGCCAATTATATCTAAAGCACATGTTTCGGAAGCTAACACATGACAGTTTTTTAATTTTCCAATCACAAGTGGTCTTATACCAAATGGATCTCTTGCTCCTATTAATATATTTTGTGTTAAAACAACGAGTGCATAACCTCCTTGAATTTGAAATAAAGCGTCAATTACTCTGTCCGCTGTTTTTGATCTTTTAGATCTAGCTATTAATTTAACAATTGTTTCAGTATCAGACGTTGTATAGAAAATTGAACCTTCTTGTACCATTTTATCTCTTAATTTAATTGCATTTGTAAGGTTACCATTATGCGCTACACCGATCCCACCAGCGTTGGTATCCGCAAAGAAAGGCTGTATATTTCTTAATGCTGTCCCCCCCGTTGTTGAATACCTGTTATGCCCAATAGCAAATCTACCTGGCAGAGTTTTAATTACTTTTTCTTTACTAAAATTATCACCAACTAAACCGAAACGCTTTTCTGAATGATACTTTTTTCCATCAAACGATACAATTCCACATCCCTCTTGACCACGGTGTTGCAATGCGTGCAATCCTAAGGCAGTTAATGCTGAAGCATCTGTATTATCACTAATTCCAAAAACGGCGCATTCCTCTTTTAATTTAGGATCATATATCTGAAACTTTTTCTTTAGCATCCTCATATTCTTTTTTGCTTGGAAATTCTTTTACAAGATAATTACTACCTTTTTCAACATATGAAAAGGTAAATGATTTCTTATTATCTATTGGCCATTTATCGGAATTATAAACAATATTTACTGTAGCAAATATACATACTGATACAATATAAGCTTTAACGAATCCAAATAGAAAACCAAAAAAAGCGTCTACTTTTCCCATTCCTGTATAGTTTACAGTTTTCCTTATTCCTTTGTTAATCAAAAGTATTAAAAAAATGATTACTACAAATATTGATATACCTAAAAGAATATCCAAAACATACTCATTATCGATAATATCATTTACGTAAGGTTTTACTTTTGGAAATAAAATTAATGTCAAAATATAG
>MDTB01077440.1_pt1 | contig 10009 bp, 3 predicted proteins | sample 811161 | NCBI WGS metagenome assembly MDTB01 (sample SAMN05326650, study PRJNA326480) | marine metagenome | isolation source: seawater | place: Mediterranean Sea | collected 2009
ACCCGAAGAACAGGTTTGCAAAGACTGTGTTCCCAACCCCAAAGCCCTTGTGCCCAACTGGCGAACATCTGAAGATCTCACTCCATTTTTGAATGAAAAAATATGCCAATATCAAATTGCCATAACTACTCCCGAGACCACCACAGGTGCTTCATCTGATTCTACCGAAGCCGAAGCCGAGGAGGCGTTACAGGAATTTTACTTACAATATTCGACAGAGGCTATTGAAGCGTTTTTAGAATACTATCAAAAAGCAGTTAGTGATTCAAATATTTTGCTAATGAATGAATCTATTGATTATAGAGATTATGATCTGGCTGCCATCCCCCGGTCTCACTTAAAACTTCTATATTCATTTCCTTTTGAAATTCTTTCTTCTCTAGATGATGAAGAATCCGAACAAGATGATGAGGAAGAGGAGGAAGAAGGCGAAGACATTGTTGTTGAATATGAAGCAACAAGAATGAATCCTGATCTGATCCGTATTAGAAAGTCTCTCAATCTTTATACAAGATACGCCAAAGTTTATAGTTTTACTGATGGTGGTTCTTTGAGATTTGTTGAGACTGGCGGACTCTTTAATCTAGAAAACTATGGAGATTTTGGAATCGCCGCAGGTTCATCTATTACTTCCAAATTAATTCCTCAATTAGATAGTTTTTTAATTGAAAAAGGGTTTAATATTCCCGGCGTGGGCGGACTGTCTGGCATCTTTGAAGATAGAGTGACAAAGATTGAATTCACTTTTACACCACAATACAGAGTAAAGAAGTTAAAAGTTTATACTCAAACTTGTGGACAAAAGCCAAAAGTAATTAAGAAATTAAAAAGACTCAACAACAAATCCAGTTGGAAAGATAGAACAGCAGTAGCTTACTTCGCACAGATGAAAAAGATGGAGAAGGATCTAACAGCTAGAGTTCCAAAACCATGGCTAGAGTTTGTAAAAGAGTACACATATCCAGAAATAGATTCAGTCATGAATGCAGGCTATGCAAATACCGATCCTGAAAACAGTGTTGGTTCATGTATCGCATCAAACTTAGCAGCCGAAGGAAAACAGCTTGGGCAAGACATTTTAGACGATGTTTTTGGTATTGGCGATGCAATTGCTTTGCAATTTCACAAAGCCTTGTGTAACGAAGATTATAAAGAATTATTAGAACAAAAAATTAAGTTCGGACAAGTTCCCTCTGAAGCACTTTTGGTGGCAGCGCAAGGAAGAGATGTTGACCAAATAGATGCCGCCCGATTTGTTCCAACTGGCGAGGAAGATGAAGTAACTAAAAATATTGGAGCTTTTGCTATAGAGCAGGCATTCAAAGAGTTAGATGAAAATGACCAAGTTTTTACTAATTTTTGTGCTCTTCTCCTGAATGGTGTTGTAGGTGGCGGCGATCTTACAAGACAGCTTGATTTATTATGGGCCAATGGGCTTGACAAAATTCGAGTGTGTGGTCTTTTTGATTTAATGCTCGATGCCCTTCAGTGTCTCTTTAAGGGGCTAACTCTTGAAGAAGCATTAGCAAGTATGCTTCAGGCAGCACTAAAGGCGATGTCTCTTGAGAACTTTGCTGATCTTTTTGTAGGGTTGCCACCAGATAAACAGCAAGAGTTAGATGCCCTAGTTCAGAGAAAACTAGAAAGCGGAGACATATTTAGGCCAGATTCTCAAGCACAAAGAGTTTCGGATGAAGCTGCATCGGGCGAGAACGCAAGAGTAGATGTAGATGAAGACCCGGCTCTATTTGGCAAAATACAGATAAACAAGCCATGGGAAAATCCCGAACTCATTAGTGAACAAAATTCAAAGCTAATGCGTGAAAATTCCTATAGTAGCGAATCGCCATCAGGTATACCACCTGCTAACACAAGAAAATCAGATGTTGGTGACGCTACTGTAAAAGCACAACTTCAGAATGCAGGGTCTGAGCTTAACCCTGCTCTAATCATGGACGCATACATAGCTGCGCTTATTGAAGTTTACAGCGAAAATCTTCTAGATCTACTTGATATTCTAAACAAGTTCCCCGGCGCCCAGATAATTTCAAAGATTATAGCTTTGATAGACTGTCCGATGCCGCCAATTTTTGATCCAAGTTTGATGGATTTCCTGAAAGACATTGAACTCCCATTCTGTCGCAATACCCAACACATTGGGCTTCCAAGATTAGAAAACCCATTTGCATACTTACCAAAACTTAAAGATTTATTCAGGCTTTTGTTTATGATTATTAAGATTGAACTCCAAAAGCTTGTTATTAGGATTATTATTAAGCTAATTGTGAAAATCTGTGAATTAATTGGTAATGCAATATGCAAGGCACTCGAAGCTGTGGGCGACATCGCGGCGGCACTACCTGCAATTGCAACCGGAAGAAGTACTTTTAAGGATGTGATTAGAGAAACAATATGTGGTCCCGGCGCTGACGAAGAACAAATAGACGATACAATTGTAGATATGTTTGAAAAGATGGGACCGGGGGGCGCCGCCTTCTCCGATAGAGCGGCGGTAATGTCTTTTGCTGAAGATATATCAGCCACAACCAGCAGAAGAGAACTCACTAACGCCGTCTTGGGTGATCCATCGGAAACCTTCCTAACCGTTATGCAGAGTCTCCTTGAATTCGAGCATCCTGAATTCGGAGAGGCGTTTGGCAGTAGGGAAAACATTGGTTCATTTTTCGGCAATATCGGAAATCTAATGCCTGCCGATGCCAAACAAGCACTAAAAGACTTTTCAGCAGGTCTTTCTGAAGATGATGAATTGCCTGCAAACCCAACCCTATGTGCGACTCGTGAACAGGTAGAGGATTTCTGTAATCTTCGTGCTGGACTACTTGAAGGAAGGGCATCCCCAGAGCAAATAGCAAAATTGTGTGATAGTGCCAGAGATACATTTAAAAATGATATCGAAGATCTTGCCACCATATTAAGTGACGGTATTCCAAATTATCTCAACAATAACTTACCACCACTTATCTCAGATCCCGGCTGTAACAACGGGCTGCTTCCGTTTGAGCCAGAGGAGATTGCTAAGGCAACAACTAAGTCCCTCGATGGCAACATGGAGCAATTAAAAATTGCTTACACCTATGACATGATTGGAAATGGGCCATTTGAAAGAAACTGGGGTTTCATAAATATGGTGTTATCCGACACACAAGGCAATCCCTATACATCTCACTTAAGAAAGTCTGCCAATTCAGGTCGTATACTTAAAAAAGATTTTGTTGATTTTTATGTGGATCCCAGCAAGGACAATGCCGACGACGATACAAGATATGCAAGATTATCACGACAGCATGGCGCCTTTCCGGTCAAAGTGGGAGAATGGCTACAAGAGGAGATGCCAAGACAAATTGCTGCTGGCAGCTTTGATTCAAATAATGAAGAAAGGGACAACAAAACGTTCAAAAAATCTTTTGAAGCTCTGAACTTCACTGGATTATTTGGAGATGTAAACTTGTTAACAATACCAGATTATGGGTATAACACAGATGTTAGTGTTGACTTCGGCGCCGAAAGAGTAAAGTTTACTAAAAAAGCAAGAAAAGCATCACCAGACTTAGAATTACAATTTAGAGATAACGCCAAAGGAACAGGTAAATTCTCATATGGCTTTGATTTAAAGCTTTTCCTATCAGACATTATTAAAGAAGATGGCGAGTTCAAAAATAGACCAGATGATAATTGTCGTATTTTAATTAGAAATGTTGTGAACACCAAAGCAAAAGTCCAAGCTGGAGATGGTTCATATGAAGACAAAGGCGAAGATTCTGATCCCAGAGCAAAAAATGAAGAACAATCAATATTGCGCTGGAGAGCCTATGAGTTCCTTGCTGTAGACAACGGATTAGATGGAATTGATATAACAACTTATCCAAGATTTTACGAGACAACACAAAGAATTAAAAACAATATTCCGCAAATATATTTGCTCCAAGATTTGCTAGAAAAAAATGGTGCCGAATCAATACCATCACCCTCTGCAATTAAAAGAACTCACGATTCTATTATGGATTCATTTTTCCAGACATTCGCTGAAGAGATTTATACAAATGACTCTGCCTTCGTTTATGGAGCGGCACTTGATGATCTTACATACGAAGATATAGAATATCTTGATCCAGACACAGGGCAACTCTACGAAGACTCTGATTACTCTAACGAGGATGCTGTGCTTGGGGTCAGTAGAGATCAATTTAACAATGGTGATGATGCAAGGGTTATTTATCTCGACCCAGCTAAATTTGGTGGTAATTATATTAATCCACCTTTACATATCAAGCCTGTTAAAAATGATGGCTGGTTGGGGCTGATAGATGTCATGTTCCCAGAGATTGGCCCCTGCAAACCATATAAAGCTGACTTAGTGGACTTTGGTTCCATACAACAAAGAATTAATGACACTTATAGCTCTATTCCCGAAGATGAAAGACTTAAAACAGATCCAGATTGTGTTAGGGAGGAGCCCTACAACAGAATTCTAGAACGGCCATCAAAGGCTGGTATTGAGGGCATAATCAGCGCTGCAGTGAGAATTTACGCCAGCCTTCACTTACTAAAATCTCTTGCAACGTATACCAAGTTTAAACCCGACTTTAGTAATACTTTCAGTAGAATCAACGCCCAGTATATCATTCAATTAATGGAGGAGGGTTTTAAGGATGCACAACCAAGTAATTTCTTTGAGTTTCTCAACCCATTTAAAGATGAAGAGTTCTGGTATGCGTTTTTGGAACAATCGGTACAGACGTATGCAAGACGCTATGCAAGCGATCAGCTTACAGATCCGCCTGCTGAAGTTGTTGATGCTTTGACAAGAATTGAAGAAGTAATCAAAAAGCATAGAAACATCTACAAAGACACATATACATCTAATGATGATAGAACAATCATTGGACTTAAAGATGCAAAAGATATGGGTGATGCTTCATTTTTGCAAACTCTAAAAAATTATAGAGCAGACAAAAATCTTGAAGTTATACAAGAAACAGAATCGGATGCCAAAATTATTTTGCAAGAACTGGTAATCGAAGAACTAAATTTCATGGGTGATGTTTTCATGAAAAACTTGGAAGGAACCACCTTTGGAGAGAATGATATGATTTCTAGTTTGCCAAAATACATACTTGAAAACTTAACTATGGGTTCTGAACTTGACATAGATAAAGAAATCAAACAAGAGGTTCAAGATTTACAGACTGAAGGGGAAGATTTATACACCGGCGGTGGTGAACTTATAACTATGGAAGGCGAAGATTACATTGGGTACTATCATGTTCATATTGATGAAGAAGGAGATCCAATTTATATGGAGGGCTCTTATCACTCCGAAGAAGATCATGGTATGCTAAGAGTGTCCGCCAAGAAAATAATTGTTCCAATTGGTGACATTCAGTGGCTAGGTTCAGCGTCAGCGCCCAATGCTTCTAAACCTTTTAAGATTGAAAAATATATAAGACTTGGAGAAAATTACTACTCAAGCAACGAAGACGCAAGAGCAGCAATGGCCGCTCTGACTTCTAGACCTGAGCAAACCAACATTTCTGATCTATTCCCTGGTACCATGGAGCTTGTATATGATGAAGACGGTAACGAAATTGGAATTACTGGAGAGCTTGATGCTCGCTATGGAGTTCAGTTTTCAATCGCAGAGGGTATTTTAGCAAGTGTCGAGGTTGATGTTTTAGATCTGCCAGTATCAGAATTTCAACCTTTAGAAGCAGACTCTATGCTGCTGCTATGTTTAGTTAACAATTTGCTTGATGAGCCTGATTTTAAGGCAGTCGTTAATTATATTTTTCCTTTAAGCAAGATCTTATCTACTCTTTCCATATATAACGATTTGGCATTTGTTCCATCAATCGGAGAAAAAGTTGTTCCTCAAGGCGATAACGATCCCCCCGGTAAATTTATTATTGCGACATCTAATGATGATGGGACATTTTCAACAACACTGAGTCCGGGTCGCGAAGGATGGCTTACGGCGGAAGACAGATATCCTGGCTGGTATGCTGGCAATGGCTTTTTTATGTTACATTATGATAAATGGGATCAAAAAATTCTTACCAAATCTAAATTCAGAATTAAAAAGCTTTTTAAAGGCTTTTATAATACAAGAGATTTTAATCCTGAAGGCGATGATGGAGATTCGCCCGGAAAGGCTTTCTTGGCAAGCATGAGGGCGTCATTCAAGCCAGCAACGGGACAAAGATTATTGCCGTGGTGGAAGAAAAGAATGATGAGAACGAGCCCTTTCAATGCAGATGGCGCGCTGTGTGATAAAAAAGACTAGTAAGTAGTATTTATAGAGAGGGTCGATATGTCATCAATAGCAGTTAGATTACCTTTAACACTAGATAGTGCAGATGGTTTTGGTATGCTTAAAACTATTAAGACCGTCATAAAGCAGAATTTAAAAATGCTTATTTTAACTGAGCCAGGAGAAAGAATCATGGAGCCCGAATTTGGGGTTGGAATGAAAAGATACTTATTTCAAAATTTTTCTGACGACGTTTATTCCGAAATTGATTCAAGAATAAGAGAACAAGTCGCTGAGTATTTACCAGATGTAGCAATCAAGAGAATAAACTTTTTTCTCATTGAGCCTGATTCTAATAACATTGCTTTCAAATTAGAATATTCGATACCTTCTATCGCAGTAACTGATTTGCTAGAATTTACTATTTAATATCGAGGAATTAATCTAAATGCCACAAGATCCAAAAAAGAAGATACCAATAAATTATACCAATAGAGAATTCGATGGCATTCGCAATGATCTTGAACAAATCGCAGAGAGATTTTATCCTGATACTTTTCAAGATTTTAGTGAAGCATCATTTGGTTCTATAGTCTTAGATTCAATTGCATATGTCGGAGATCAGCTTTCTTTTTATCTTGATTACAATGTTAACGAGATGTTTCTTGATACTTCTTTTCAATTATCAAATGTCTTAAGGCATGGTAGGATTATGGGCTACAAAAACCAAGGTAGGCCATCTACCTTTGGCGTAGTATCTCTTTACATAAGAATTCCCGCAGCCACAGTTGGTTTGGGTCCCGATACTGCTTATTTACCAGTATTAAAGAGGGGTAGCAGATTCACTTCCCAATCTGGTCTCAATTTTGTTCTAACAAATAATGTTGATTTCTCAGATCCAAAAAACGAAACTGTGGTTGCAAATGTTGATTCTTCGACGGGGGCTCCTACCTTTTTTGCTATCAAGGCATATGGAAATGTTGTTTCTGGTTTTTTCAAAAGAGACTTAATTGAGGTAGGCAACTTTGAAAGATTTAAATTATTGGAAGTGCAGTCTGCCAATGTGGCTGAAATTATATCGGTTACGGACTCTGAGGGTAATGAATACTATGAAGTAGAAAATCTATCTCAAGATATAATTTATAAAGAGGTACCAAATAACAACTTTAGAAATGAAAATGCTCCATCAATTATGAAGCCATTTTTGGTTTCAAGAAAATTTATAACATTTACTGAACGGAGTAGAACTTTTATACAGTTTGGCTCAGGAAATCCAAACGAATCAGATGTTGTCGCAGATCCTCAAAAAGTTGCGTTAGACTTGTTTGGGAAATCATACGTTACAGACACCACCTTTGATCCAACAAAACTTTCTAAAAATCAAAATTTTGGAATTGTGCCAACAGACACTTCTGTTGAAATTATCTATAGGGTTACAAACCCGTCTAATTCAAACACAGCAGTTGCAAGTATAACAAACGTTTCAAATGCTAATTTTGAATTTCAAGATAGAACAAATCTTTTGACTTCTAGAGTAGATGCTGTTATAAGCTCGCTGGAAGTCTCAAATGAAAAACCAATTACCGGCGATGTCTCTTTACCAACTGCTGGAGAGATAAAAAGAAGAATTTACGATTCTTTTGGAACCCAAAACCGTGCTGTTACACAAGTGGATTATGAAAATTTAGCTTACAGAATGCCAGCAAAATATGGTTCTATAAAAAGATGCTCAGTCCAGCGAGATCCAGATTCACAAAAAAGAAACTTGAACATGTATATTGTGTCTGAGGATTCTTTTGGAAAATTAATCCTCTCTAGTGATGCTATCAAAAATAATTTAAAAGTTTGGCTAAATCAGCATAGAATGATAAATGACACAGTAGATATTATTGATCCTTTTATAATCAACATTGGGGTTAACTTTGTTGTCTCATCAAAACAGGGAGTCAACAAATTTGATTTATTAGAGAGGTGTGTAGCGTTGATTGGTAGCAAATTTGGGCAGCCTTTTTACATCGGTGAAGATATAAATATTTCAGAAATGTATCAAGAGATTGCCAAGATAAATGGAGTCCATGAAGTCATCAATGTTAAACTTGTTGGCAAAAATGGCTCTAATTATAGCGGCAATTCCATAAACATAAATCAAAATTTATCTCCTGATGGAACAAAATTGGTGATTCCCAGGAATGCTATTGTTGAAATAAAATTTCCTGACGTAGATATAAAGGGGCAAGTTAGATAATGGCCATTAAACGTTATGTCGCAACTGCAGACAACACTATTTCAAATGCTTATAAAGAAAACCTGCGTACCCGAGCCACAGGTTCCAACATGGGGCAAGCAGATGTTAGCGAAGTTTTTTCAATCTATGCTAGACAATCAACCTCATCAGCAGAGCTTTCTCGTGTATTAACACAGTTTAGGGTATCAGATATTTCATCCGACAGGACTGCAGGCATTATTCCTGCTTCTGGTAGTGTGAGTTTTTATTTACGTTTATTTAACGCAGAAACATCAAAGACTGTTCCAAAAAACTTTACTATAGTTGCACAAGCAATATCAAGATCTTGGTCTGAAGGCGACGGTTTGGACCTTGAAAATTATAAAGATATAGGTGCATCCAATTGGATCTCAGCTTCACAGGGTACACCCTGGACTAGCCAAGGCGGCGACTACCATGTGTCTCCAAGATACACTCAAGCTTTTGAAACGGGATTGGAAGATATCCAGATTGATATTTCTGAACTTGTTGAGCAGTGGATTGCTGGCACTAAAGACAATTATGGTGTTGGTATTCGTCTGACATCTTCTCTTGAAGATTCTACAACCTCATATTACACCAAACGTTTTTTTGCAAGAGGAACTCAATACTTCTTTAAAAAACCAGTTATTGAAGCCCGCTGGAATTCATCCAATCAAGATGACAGAGGTGACTTTTACTACAGCAGTTCTCTGGCGCCCCCGTCTGACAACCTAAACACAATTTATCTTTACAATTTTGTTCGCGGAAGACTCACTAATATACCAGTGATCAACACTGGCAATATATTTGTTACCTTATATTCTGGCTCCACTTCCCCCGAAGGAAGTAAAATAGTCCTCCATGATGGAAACACTAATGTCACTGGCGGCCATGTATCAACAGGAATTTACTCTTGCTCCATATCGGTCACCTCTGCAGCAACACCATTAAAAACAATTTTCGATGTATGGCACAACGATGGCGTTGTGCAATATTTTACCGGCGCTATTAAGCCGGCAAAACACTATGCTCTTGGTGCTTCTACTGGCAACACACGTTATGTCACAAACATCAAGAACCTAAGAAACAAATACTTCTCTGAAGAAGAGGCTCGTTTCAACGTTTACGTGCGAAACAAAAACTGGTCCCCAACTATTTACACAGTAGCGTCTACGGAAATACAAAACACAATAATTCCTAGCGCATCATACAGAGTTTATAGGGTTTTGGATGGATATAATGCTATACCACACGGCACGGGCTCGGACTTACAAACAATACTCTCCTATGATGTTTCAGGAAACTATTTCAACCTCGACATGTCGCTTCTTGAACCGGGATACGAATATGGCATCAAGCTCGCATTCTATGATTCACAGAGGCAATCTTGGATCGAGCAAGACCAAAAATTCCTATTCCGAGTAGAAGATTATGAGTATTAAAGACCTATTTGAACGTTCAGCAAACTACGTCTCTGAAACAAATCAGAAAGATGC
>MDTB01211513.1_pt1 | contig 10009 bp, 7 predicted proteins | sample 811161 | NCBI WGS metagenome assembly MDTB01 (sample SAMN05326650, study PRJNA326480) | marine metagenome | isolation source: seawater | place: Mediterranean Sea | collected 2009
ATTACTTATCTCCAAAGCATTAGAAATTATGAAATCTTTTCTAATAGATACATCATTACCCATTAAAGTATGAATAATTTTTTGATCTCTTTTTTTGTCGCTGGAGTATTTGACTTGAAGCAAATTTCTTTTATCAGGGTCTAATGTAGTATTCCAAAGTTCGTCTGGGTTCATCTCACCAAGACCTTTGAATCTTTGAATATTTAATTTTGATTTTTCATCTGATAATAATTTTTCAAATTCCTTAGTTCCTTTTTTTAATTTTTTTGAGCTCTTAGAATTGTTTATGATAAAATTTTCCAAGCTTTTTTCATCCTTAATATAAATACTTTTTCCCGACTTGTTTATTTTAAACAAGGGTGGTTGAGCTAAAAAAATATTTCCGTTTTCTATAAGTTTATTAAATGGCTTATTATTAAAAAATGTTAGTAATAGCGCTCTTATATGAGATCCGTCAACATCTGCATCGGTCATAATAATTATTTTTCCGTACCTAAGATCATCTAAATCAATTTCCTCAGCCTTTGGATCAAGACCTAAAGCATTTATTAATGTGACGATTTCATTTGATGAGATCATTTTTGATAGTGCCTTTGTTCTACTTTCATTTGAGCTTCCATTTCTTTTTGGATTGCCTTCCTCTACATATGTGTTTAATATTTTTCCCCTTAAAGGCAATACCGCTTGAAACTCTCTGTTTCTTCCTTGTTTTGCAGAGCCACCAGCAGAGTCTCCTTCTACAATGAATAATTCAGTTCCATCTCTTTTTGAATTTTGACAGTCAGCAAGTTTGCCTGGTAAACCTGTGAGCTCAAGTGCTCCTTTTCGTCTAACACTTTCTCGTGCTTTTCTAGCAACATCTCTTGCTTGTGCTGCTTGAATTATTTTCAATAAAACAATTTTTATTATACTGGGGTTTTGGTCAAACCAAGTAGATAACTTCTCATTCATAAAATTTTCAACAATGTTTCTTACTTCAGAGGATACTAATTTATCTTTTGTTTGAGAGGAAAATTTGGGATCAGGCATCTTGATAGATAATACGGCGCATAAGCCCTCTTTAATGTCATCTCCTGTAATAGAAACTTGGTTTTTTTTTAGTATATTGTTTTCGTTTACATACTTATTTAAAATTCTAGTCAGTGAGCTTCTAAAACCTAGGAGGTGAGTTCCCCCATCTTTTTGAAATATATTGTTTGTGTACGTATGCATATCCTCTGAGTAACCTGAATTCCATTCAAGAGAACATTCTATATTTATACCATTTTTATCTCCCTCAAGATAAATTGGTTTTTTAAAAAGGTCATTCCCGTTTTTATTTTTAAGTTTTTCCCTCTTTTCATTTAAAAAATTAACAAATTCTATTATTCCACCATCGTATTTAAATTCCACTCTCTTCTCATTTTTTAAAGTTTTATCGAAGACAACTAAATTTATACCTTTGTTTAAAAATGCCAATTCTCTCATTCTTTTTTGAATTATTGGGCTGCTGAATTTAGTTGACGAGAATATTTCTTTCGAAGGTAGGAATGTAATTTTAGTTCCTGTATTTTTTGATTTTCCAACTTGTTTTAATGGTGCCTTTGGGTCCCCATTTCTAAACTCTACAAAATACTTTTTTCCATCCCTTTCGATTTCTAATTCAAGTTTTTCAGACAGCGCATTGACAACTGAGACACCAACACCGTGTAGCCCCCCTGAAACTTTGTAGGAGTCATGGTCAAATTTTCCCCCTGCATGAAGTTGAGTCATTATAACTTCTGCCGCAGATTTTTTTTCTGTTTTATGAAAATCAACAGGTATACCTCGACCATCATCTGAAACAGTTATGGTTCCATTTTTATTAATTTCTACAGATATAGTTTTACAGTAGCCAGCCAGTGCTTCATCAATTGAATTGTCTACTACCTCGTAAACCATGTGATGCAGACCAGTTCCGTCATCGGTATCGCCAATGTACATGCCTGGCCTTTTTCTGACTGCATCTAAACCTTTTAAAACTTTTATTGAGTCTGCTTTATAATTTGAATATTGTTGTGTTTTTGTCATGTTTTTATTTTTACGGAAAACAAAACTATATCATTTTTATATGTTGAGATAAAACAGGCTATAAAATGGTAGCCAAATTAGTCTCAATATCATTGATTAATTAAGCAATCTTTTTTTTTTGTAACTAGAAATTTAAAAAAGTACATTTATCTATTATTTAATGGCGGAGAGAGTGGGATTCGAACCCACGAAAGAGTTTCCCCTAAACACGCTTTCCAAGCGTGCGCCTTAAACCGCTCGGCCATCTCTCCTCAGGGTGAGCAAGAGATTCAGGTGGATAACCAAGAAAGACTAATCAAATCCATAAGTTAAGATTAGCACTAAAGATTCTACGGATCAAGTAACAATCGACAATCAACTGAAGTCCAAAGAGTCATCGGTACTATTGCACATTCTCAGTCTCTCAAAGTGAGACTTAGAATATTGGAGACTTAAAGAGCGCGTTAAGGGAGGTAAATCATTACAGAGATTAAATTCTTAGTGTAAGATACAGACAGTCAGTCTAAAAATTTAAATCTAATTTTTTCTCACAATTAATTTAATGGTGATCAATCTTTATGCTGACTTTTTAAAAAGAACTTTATTATTACAAATATTAGTTACTGTCTTATTGAAATAAACAACGTTTTTCCTTAAAGTAATTTTTTATTTTGTATTAATGAAATTTTCAATTGTTATTCCAGTATATAATGAGTCAAAAAATATACCTCTGTTAATAAATCAAATTTATAAAGTTTTAAAATCCAAAACTTTTGAATTGATTCTCGTTGATGACAATTCGACCGATGGAACAAAAAATATCATGAAAAAATTTCAAAAAAAAAATTTAAAATATTTTATTAGAAAAAAAAAGAGAGACTTGACGAGATCATGCGTTTTTGGCTTCGAAAAATCAAAATATAAAAACATATTAGTTATGGATGGTGACTTGCAACACAGGCCAACTGATATAATTAAATTGGTTAAAATTTATGAAAAAAACAAAGCAGACTTTGTAGTTGGTACTCGCAATTTATTTAAGAGAAAAAAACACAATCTTAGTTTCTTTCGTTTAAGCGCGTCTAGAATTTTAATACTAATTGTAAACATTTTTTTAGGCTATAAAACATCAGACCCTATGAGTGGATTTTTTATTTTTAAAAAAAAAATTTTTTCCCGCAATAAAAAAAGGCTATATAACAAAGGCTATAAGATTTTAATGGACCTAATTTATATAAATATGAAGAAAACAAAAATTTTTGATGTTAATATAAACTTTGACACCAGAAAAAAAGGTGCAAGCAAAATGGACTTTAAAGTATTAATAACTTTAATTAATATGTTTATTTATAAAATCTATGGAAAAATTTTTAACAAACTTTCTTAAAACCAATTTTTTTAAATATTATTTAATTTTTATTTTTATTTTCTCAGTAATATTTTTATCACAAAAATTTTTATATCCTACAGATTGGACCACATCGGAATGGATGATAAATTATCAAGGCGGTTTTGTGAGAAGAGGTTTGATGGGTGAAATATTGTTTAACCTTCATAAGATTTCGAATATACCAATAAGATATTTAGTTTTTTACTTAGAAATATTTATTTTACTAATTTTTCTTTTTTTAATTTTCAAGTTTTTACAAAATATTTCCTTAAATAAATTATCAATTTTTTTATTTTTTTGCCCTATTTTTTTAATTTATCCGGTGGCAGAAAATGAGGTAATAGCAAGAAAAGAATATATCCTATTATCAATTTATATAATTTATTTAATGCTACTATTAAAAAATAATTACCTATTCTTTCTTGTAATTTTAATATTTTTACCACTTATGAACCTTATTTGGGAAGGTGCGGTATTTTATATATTTTTTTTTATTTTTAGTTTTTTTTGTAAGAAAAACTTAAAAACTAAAGAGCTGATATATTTTATATTTTCTTACTTACCTTTCCTAATAAGTTTGTATTTTGTGATAATTGCTAAGTCAGATCCAGTTGGTTTTGAAAAAATGTGTTTATCGATTAATGAGGCGTGTTTTGGTGCAATGTTTTGGTTAGATAAAACTCTTATACAAAACATGGAATTTACGATATCTAAATTTAAAATAGAATATTTAATACGATATTTGTTAATAATTTTAATTTGTTTTTCACCTATTATAATTTTTTCATTTTTTGACGATTTTAAAATAACTATAGGGAAATACTCAGTAAATAAAATTTTATTGAAATTATATTCAATTCAAATCTTGTCTATTTTGTTATTTATGTTTGCTCTTGATTGGGGTAGGTGGATAAATATTGGATACACTTTTTCAATTTTAACTTTATTTTTTCTAATTAAAAATTCAAATATAGATTTTGATAGTAACAGGTTTTCAAGATTTTTTGAAAAATTCTCTATTAATTACAAAAAAAGTTTTTATTTTTTATTCTTTTTATATTGTTTTACTTGGAATATGAAAGCAATTATGACCGACGATATCGGATCTTTTCCTTATTATAGGATAATTACGAAATCTTTAAAAATTATTGGATCCTACATCTAATATAGAATCAGATTTATTAAATATTGTTATCATAAAATATCCAAGGTTGTTCGGAAAATTTGGTGTATTTTTTAAACCAAAAAGATAAATATCTTTCACTAAGAAAGGCATATAATCTTTGTGTATCGTACACACCATCTAAGTTTTTAAATCCTAAAGCATTCTCACATCTTTCAAGCCAAGGAAATAATTTTGAAAACCATTTATCTAAAATCTCGCTTTTTGTTATAAACATAATATGTGGATTAAAGTAAGTTCTTTTTGATAAATAATCATTAAATTCTTGCTTATCATCTATATCCATTTGATCTAAAGCCGCACGTAAAAATTTACTGCCGTGGTGCATTTCAAAATGAAATTTGACTGTTTGTTTTTTTGAATTAAAGAAAATTCTTGGGTCTTTAATCAAACTTTTCCATCCTCTTTTTAACATTTTAATTTTTTTTACATTATTAACATAAACTTTATTACAAATTATTGACTCGTAATTCTCCCATTTTTGATCAGGCTCTAACAGCAAATGTTCCTCTAAATTAGATTTATTTATTTTTTTATCCCTAGAATCATTTTTTATCCATAATCTTCTTTTTTGACAGAAACCTATCCAATTATTATTATCTAAATCCAGTTTGTTTTTCCAATACCAGTAATGAAAAGTAAGCTCTGAGTAATATTTTTCCTTATGAAAGATGTTTTCACCTTTATCGCATCTTATATAAGAAGATGGAAAATCTCCAATTGATACACACCCAATATTAATTGGCAAATTTTCAAGATGAGGTACAGGCTTATTTGTCACACAATATAACTCAAGTTTTGTTTTCATTTTTTTTTTATAAAACAAATATTATTAAAACTTCCCTTTAAAATTTCAATTGTGTCATAATTTGATAAAAAAAATTTTTTTTCGTTTTCTGAAATCAATGTTGAATGAAAATCTTTATTAGATTTAATTGAAAATAATATTTCTTTTAATGTCGGGTGTTCATTGTTTAAGTTCATATCCGACCTTGTATCAGGGAAATCTAGTTCTTCAATAACATATATTCCACTTTGTTTTAATTTTGGAAAAATTTTAAATAGGCTTATTATTTGATCTTTATAATAGTGCCCTGCATCTTCTATAACCAGATCATATTTTTCTTCATTTTTTAAAATTTTTTTTTGTATCTGATCTTCAGAACTATTATCTAAATAATAGTTCTTTATTCTTTTAGACCTATACAGAAACAAATCTGGATATAAATCAACGCAAGTAAACTTGCTTTTAGGTAAATAAAAATATAAAGCCGCAACTGCATTTCCTCTAAAGCTTCCGATCTCGAGGATATCTAAATGAAAATTTTTAATTTTTGATAAATAATTTTCATAAAATTTATGGTAGCTATGACCTTCAACTTTTTCATTATTTTTTTTAATTGGTTTTTGATACTGATTTATAAATTTTTTACCTTTATCACTGTTAAAATGATCGAATAAATAATCAAGATTCTTTTCAAACAAATGCCGATTTTTTTGAGAATAATCGTCTAAGTCCATATTCTTTTTGTCAAACAATAAGTTGATTACATAAATTAAAGGTAAAAAAAATTTTAATAAGGTGTATCTTATTTTTTTTGCTTTTAATAATCTATGTTTATAAAAAATTTGAACAAATGTATTATATTTCATAATTTTTGTTTATTAATATAACTAGTATAACTTATGCATATGTATTAAATAATTTAAATTAAAATGTTTAAATTTGTCAAAAAAATAATATCCGCTTTAGGATATAAATTAATAGAAAAAAAGCTTTATAAGAACTCTGAAAATCTTGAGGGCTTAAATGTTATCAATACTAAGCATGTTCTGAGAAGTTTATATAAAAATAATCTTGTAAAAAAAATTGTTCAAATAGGTGCAAATGATGGTGTGAGATTTGATGAACTGAGAAATTTCTTAATCGAGTTTAATACTAAAGCGCTATTAGTTGAACCTATACCTGAATATTATTCAAACTTAAAAAAAAATTATAAAGAACATAAAAACATTGTATTAGAAAACTCTGCAATTTCGGTAAATGAAGAAAAAAAATTAATGTTTAAAGTTGATGAGAATTTTCATAAATTTTACGATGATCACGTTTATGGTCTTTCCTCCTTTGAAAAAAATCATTTGCTAAAACATGGTGTTAGTAAGAAACATATAGTTAGTGAAAAAATTAAAGCTATAAATATCAAAGATCTACTAAATAAGCATAAATTTTTAGACCTAGATTTGCTTTATGTTGATGCAGAAGGTTACGATGGGAATATTATTAGAGAATTTATTCAAAAAGTAGAGGCAAGACCAACAATAATATTTGAGTTTATACATATTGATCATGATGTTTTTAAAGAAGTTATTAAATTATTAAACCAAAACAATTATAAATTATTTAGGTGTGGTGAAAACATTGTGGCCTTTAACAAAAAGTTGACTTTAAATTTATAGTTCAATCCACTTTCTATATTTATCAAAATTATCCACTAAAACTTCTGGAAATGTTTGGTCAATTTTCTCTTTGAAAAAAGTGTCGTCTCTGCCGATGATATCTTTTTTATTTAAAAGTTTTTCTTCTATGTTAGATAAATTTAGGTATTTTTCATCAATCCTGTCATTAAAATGGATTGGATCATTTGTTTCACATAAATTTTTATATTTATACAGTAATTTTTCTGGTGTTTTAAGGTTACAAAAGTGCCAACCTCCGTTATCGATTATGTTATTTAATCTAAATTTATCGATTCTCCAGAATGGCCTTTTTTTGAATTTGAGATCTCTAAGCCATTGAGGTGATTTCAAATATTTTTTTACACATATCCTAGTACCATACCAAAATGGATTTTTTTTACTTCTTAAGTTAAATTTATAATAGAAATGTTTTTGCTTTAATACAGCAAATCTCATTCTTTTATCAAAATTTTTTAAAATTTTTGGATTTGGAATCTCATCTAAATCAGAAACTAAAATCAGATCATCATTTTTAGCTTCTGAGACACCCCTTAAAATACAATTCCTTTGATAATTTTCTCTAAGGTATGGATCCTCACCATCTGGAAGATCTGTTACCTGAACATAAATTATTTTTTTTTTAAATTTTGAATAATTATCTATGTTAAAAGACAATTTTTTTGGATTATTTTGCCATGTTTTGTTACCTTCAATAATTACAAAATAGTCAACATAACTATCAAGTATATTAAACCTTAGATCTAAAAGAAGATCCTCATCCCAATAAGAAAAACAATCGTAAATCATAATTTATTCTTTATTTATTTTGAGTACACCTATAAAAGCTTCTTGCGGAATTTCTACTCTACCAAACTGTTTGGATCTAGCTTTACCTTTTTTTTGTTTATTCAAAAGTTTCCTTTTTCTATCCCTAGCACCACCACCATGGATTTTTGTAAGAACATCTTTTTTAAAGCCCTTTATAGTTTCTCGAGCAATAATTTTTCCTCCTATTGCAGCCTGTACAGGTATCATAAAATTATGTCTAGGGATCAAGTCTTTAAGTTTTTCACAGACTTCTCGACCAATAATTTGTGCAAAATCTTTATGAACCATCATAGCAAGTGCATCTACAGGCTCAGAATTAACTAATATTCCTAATTTTACTAAATCACCTTCTTTATGTCCCATTATTTCATAATCAAAACTTGCATAGCCACTTGTCATTGACTTAAGTTTATCATTAAAATCGAAAACTACTTCATTTAAAGGTATTTCATATTTCAATACTGCTCTATTACCAGAATAATTTAAGTTTTTTTGAATTCCTCTTTTATTTTGGCATAGTTTCATTATAGACCCCAAATATTGATCTGGTGTAATTATTGTTGCTTTTATCCATGGCTCTTCTATCAGCTTTATTAAAGTTGGGTCGGGTAAGTTAGAGGGATTTTGTAAATTTTCAATTTTACCATTATTTAAATGAACTTTATAGACAACTCCTGGAGTTGTAGTTAATAAATTAATATCAAATTCTCTTTCAAGCCGCTCAGTAATTATTTCAAGGTGTAGCAAACCTAAAAAGCCACAACGGAAACCTAGCCCAAGTGCCGAGGATGACTCTGCCTCATAAGAAAAGCTGGAATCATTTAATTGTAGTTTAGCTAAACCGTCTTTTAATTTTTGATACTCTGAACTATCAACTGGAAATAAGCCACAAAATACCACTGGTTTACTTGGTTTAAAACCAGGTAAAGCTTTTTTGAGAGGTCTTTGAGCTTCACAAATAGTATCACCGACTTTTGTATCAGATAAATTTTTAATTCCAGTAATAATAAATCCTATTTCACCTGATTTTAGTTCATCAATATCTTTCGTTTTTGGTGTAAAAACTCCCACTTTTTCAACAAAATATTCCTGATCAGTAGACATCATTTTAATTTTCATATTTTTTTTTAATGTTCCGTCTATAACTCTCACTAAAATGATAACCCCTAAATAAGAATCATACCAACTATCTACTAGTAAACATTTTAACAATTCTTCCATGTTACCCTTTGGAGGTGGCAGCGTAGAAACTATTTGTTCTAAAATATCTTCTATACCTTCGCCTGTTTTTCCTGAGCAGGGAACAGCATTAGATGTTTCTATGCCAATTACATCTTCAATTTGTTTTTTCGTTCTATCTAAATCAGAGGCAGGTAGATCAATTTTGTTTAACACAGGTATTATTTCATGATTGGTATCTAATGCTTGGTAAACATTGGCAAGTGTTTGTGCTTCAACACCTTGAGTACTGTCAACAATTAATATAGATCCTTCACATGCGTATAGTGATCGACTAACCTCGTAGCTAAAGTCTACATGACCTGGGGTATCAATGATATTTAGTATGTATTCTTTGCCATCTTTTGCCTTGTAATTAAGTTTTACTGTTTGTGCTTTAATTGTGATTCCTCGCTCTCTCTCAATATCCATAGAGTCTAATACTTGATCTTTCATCTCTCTTTCTGACAAACCTCCGCACTTATGTATTATCCTGTCAGCAATTGTTGATTTGCCATGATCAATATGAGCGATAATAGAAAAATTTCTAATGTTATTGAGATTAGGCATTTATGATCTTAATTTTGCGCCAGTTTTCTTTTCTACAGTGCTGACTAATTTTTTTGAGATATTTATCAAATCGTTTTCGTTTAAGGTTTTGTGGTCAGATTGTATTGTCACTTTTAAAGCAATAGATTTTTTGTCTGATGGTATATTTTTTCCCTCATAAACATCAAAAATTTTTATCTCTTTGATCAATTCTTTATCTACTTTTTGGACGACCTCTATTAAATCTTGGGCTTTAGTATCTTTATTGACTAAAAAAGCAAAATCCCTATCTGACTTCTGATAATCTGAAAAAGTTAGACTTTCTTTAGTCTTTTTATTTTTTGCTTTATATTCAA
>MDTB01080092.1_pt1 | contig 10008 bp, 6 predicted proteins | sample 811161 | NCBI WGS metagenome assembly MDTB01 (sample SAMN05326650, study PRJNA326480) | marine metagenome | isolation source: seawater | place: Mediterranean Sea | collected 2009
GATTATCACAGGATTTAATCTTTATCAAAATAAAATTATAACAAACGTAAAAGGACACGTAAAAAAAGGTAAGAATGATTATGAATTAATTATTTATGATAATGCAAATAATTCAAATCAAATAAAAGGCCATTTTTTTATAAAATAAACAGTGATGAAACCTGAAAAATTAATCAAATATGCAATAAAAGCTCAAAAAAGGGCTCATGCTAAATATAGTGATTTTCCTGTTGGAGCTGCCATTTTATGTAATAAAGATGTCGTTGTTTTAGGATGCAACATAGAGTCAAAGGCCTATCCTAGTACGATGTGTGCAGAAAGAGTTGCTATATATTCTGCTATATCTATGGGAATATCTGATTTTAAAGCATTGGCAATTGTATCTAATATTGGAGCAAAGCCTTGTGGACCATGCAGGCAAATAATCCATGAATATCTTCATAATATCCCAATATATACATCTAATGGAAAGAAATTAGACGATTATGAAGAATATCGAATTAACGAATTACTTCCACACGCATTTGGATAATGAATAATAAAATTTTTATTGGAATTGCGGGTGGTACAGCATCAGGAAAATCTGCTATAGCAAAACATTTGGTCTCTTATTTCAATTCTAATATATGCGCTATAATAAAAGTTGATTCTTATTATCATGATTTAAAACATCTATCAATGATTAAACGTGAAAAAAACAACTTCGATGATCCGCAATCAATCGATTTCAAGCTTCTATTAAATCATTTAATTGCACTAAAACAAAATAAATCTATTCATGTTCCAATATATGATTATAAAACTCATACTCGTAGCAGTGAATATAATATTATAAAAAATCAAAAAATTATTATTATAGAAGGTTTATTTGCATTTTATGAAGAAAAAATTAAAAATATGTTAAATCTTAAAGCGTTTGTTGATACAAATCAATCTACAAGATTAGAAAGACGCATAAAGAGAGATTTAAAGAAACGAAAAAGAACATATGAGTCGATAATAAAACAATTTAAAACAATGGTAGCACCGATGCACAATCAATATATTGAACCAACTAAATTATATGCAGATTTAATAATTACCAAAGGAGTAAAAAATACTGTTGCTATCAATAAACTTATTTCTAAAATTAAGCATATGCAAAACAACTTAAATAAAATATAATGGCCATATTTCCTAAAAACTCAGGATGGATTGAACTTATTTGTGGACCAATGTTTAGTGGTAAAACAGAAGAATTAATTCGTAGATTAGTTAGAGCACAATTTGCAAAACAAGAAGTTGCTATTTTTAAGCCAAAAACAGATAATAGATATAGTGAAGACTATATTGTATCTCACAATAAAAGAAAAATTAAATCAATTATAGTCGAATCATCTGAAGAAATTTATAAATTTAAAAACAAAGCAGATGTTTTTGGAATTGATGAAGCTCAATTTTTTGATACAAATGTAATTGATGTTTGTAACCAATTAGCAAAATCAGGAAAGAGAGTTGTTATAGCAGGTTTAGATAAGGATTACGCAGCAAAATCATTTGGTCCTATTCAGCAATTAATGGTTGATGCTGAGTATGTTACAAAAGTCAATGCGATATGTATGTCCTGTGGAGACCCTGCAAGCTTCACTCAAAGAATAAGTACAGAGAAAGATTTGGTTGTAGTTGGTGAGACAGATAAATATGAGGCACGTTGCAGGAAGTGTTTTCAATTATAATTAAGGAGAAATAATGGAAAGACTGATTGGGATATTAGGAATATTTACAATACTAGGAATAGCTTTTATTATGTCTAATAATAGAAAGAATATTAATTTAAGAATCGTAATATGGGGGCTAGGTCTTCAATTATTGTTTGGGATTTTTATTCTTATAACTCCATTTGGAAAGCCTATATTTTCATGGTTTGATAAATTAATAAAAAAACTACTGAGCTTCTCAAATGAAGGCAGTGAATTCTTATTTTCTTCATTTATAGATGGAAAAATGAACCCTGCTGTTATAAATTTTGCATTTTCAGTACTACCGACAGTAATATTTTTCTCAGCATTAATGGCAGTATTATATCATATTGGTTTAATGCAAAAAATTATTCGCTTTGTTGCATTAATTATGCAAAAAACAATGAAAACAAGTGGACCTGAGACTACTAGTATCTCTGCAAATATATTTGTTGGTCAAACTGAAGCTCCTCTAGTAATCAAGCCTTTTATATCTAAAATGACGAAATCAGAATTAATGGCAGTTATGACAGGAGGTTTTGCAACAGTAGCGGGTGGTGTAATGGCAATTTATGTAGGTATGCTAGAAAACATACCGGGGATTGCAGGACATTTAATGGCAGCATCAATTATGAGTGCACCTGCTGCCTTAGTAATAGCAAAAATAATGTATCCGGAATCTGACCAAATAGATAGTAATGATAAATTTACTCAACTATCATCTAATTTAAATGAACCTGTAAAAGGCAACGTATTAGAATCTTTAGGCAATGGTGCTACTGATGGTTTGAAATTAGCTGCAAATATTGCTGCTATGCTAATTGCATTTGTTGCTTTAATAGCATTATCAAATTATATATTAAATATCTTTGGAACTTCATTAGAAGATATCTTTGGATATCTTTTTATGCCATTAGCATTTTTAATGGGTGCTCCATGGTCGGAATCACATATATTAGGCAGCCTATTAGGACAAAAAATTGTTTTAACAGAATTAATAGCATATATGAATCTTGCTGATATTCAAGCAGGAACAAATCCAGTATCTGATAAAACTTCAATATTAGCAAGTTATGCTCTCTGTGGCTTTGCAAACTTTGCTTCAATTGGAATACAATTAGGCGGCATAGGATCAATTGCTCCAGAAAGAAAAAAAGATTTGGCGAAACTTGTAACTAAAGCAATGTTTGGTGGTGCTTTAGCATCATGGCTAACTGCAACAATAGCTGGAATATTAATTTAAAAAGGATTATATGAGAATTTTATTATTAGGTCCTCCTGGTGGAGGTAAAGGAACACAAGCAAAATATCTGGAAAATAAATTTAATATACCTCAAATATCAACTGGAGATATGTTAAGAGAAAATGTCAAAAATAATACCTCATTAGGTCTAGAAGCCAAAATATATATGACTAAAGGTGAGCTTGTTCCAGACATAGTGATTCTTAATATGATGAAAGATAGAATTAAAAATAATGATTGTAAATCAGGATATATTCTAGATGGATTCCCAAGAACAATTCCACAAGCTGAAGGATTAACAAAAATGCTCAATGTATTAAACCAAAATCTAGATAAAGCTATATTATTAAAGGTAGATGATGAAACAATCGTAAACAGAATGTCTGGAAGACGAGTTCATCCATCCTCAGGCAGAGTATATCATGTTTTATATAATCCCCCTAAAATAGAAAATAAAGATGATTTGACTGGAGAAACATTAATAACAAGACCTGATGATGAAGAACACACTGTTAGAAACAGATTAAAGGTATATCACAATCAAACTTATCCACTCATTGATTATTATTCTAAACTTAACATATTAATTTCAATTGATGCTCATGGTAGTATTGAACATATTAGTGATAAAATTAATATAGCTCTAAAAAATGTATAAACTAGCTATCACTGGAGGAATTGGTGCAGGGAAAACAACTGCAAGTGAATATCTAAACTCAAAAAGTGATTCCATATACCTATTTAATGCTGATAAAGAATCAAAAAAATTATTAAAAAGAAGCCTATTATTGCAAAATAAAATTATCACCGCATTTGGATCAAATGTTACATACAAAAACAAATTAGATATTAAGAAATTAGCTGAAGTTGCATTCTCAAGTAAAATTGATCAAGAAATATTAAATGGTATTATGTGGGCCGAGGTATTTATTCTAATAAATAAAAAAATAGATAAATGCAAGAAAGATAAAAAATCACTTTTCATATTAGATGCTGCTATGATTTTTGAAGCTAAACTAACATATTTATTTGATTATACTTTAGTTATCACTGCAACAAAAAAAACCAGATTAGACAGAGCTATAAAAAGACATAATATTCCACTAGAACAAATTAAAAATAGAATGTCTCTACAATTAAGTGATAAGAAAAAAGTAGAATTGTCAGACTACAGTATAATAAATAATGATTCAATTGAATCATTATTTATCAAAATAGATAATTTTTACAATAAAATAATAAGTAAGTAACAAGTCTTATTTAACCAATACTATTTTTTGTTTACTTGAAAAATTCTCAGTATCCATTTTAATAATATATATACCGCTTGCAGATAATCCTGCATTCCATTCTATACTATAACTACCTGCATATTGAAACTCATCAATAAGTGTTTCTAGCTTCCTGCCTACCAAATCATATATAGCAATTGATACCTTAGATTCATAAGGTACTTTATACTCTATGTGTGTTATGGGATTAAAAGGATTCGGATAGGCAGGAGCCATACTAAATTCATTCGGAATCATACTATTATTTTTCTCTATTAAAAAAGTACTTAAATTCGTCCATAATGGAAACGAACCCTGTATATTTATAACTTGACCTAAATTATTATATACTTTAAAACTAGGACTATCATTTAATTCACAATAGCCTAAAGTTGCATCTGAGTTATCATAGCCCATAACTGGTACATCCGTATAAGAGCCTTCCCATCTTGCAGAACCAACTAATCGATTACCATTAAAAGCTAAAATCCAGTCACCTTTTTGAATTTTATAACCTTCTACTTCAACATCATCAAAAAAGTAAAATGCTTGTTTTGAGGATTGATTAAACTTAAACTCATCAGGCGTTTTATATTTGTTAATAATATTACTTTTTCTATTTGATGAAATATTTTGATCTTCGATTTCCCAACTAAAATCTATATTGTCTAACGATGAATTTTTCACCCAATATCCTTTTAAATTTCTAAACCCTGTATTAGCTAAACTACCTACCCATCCTGATTGAAGCTTTATTGCAGCCATTCCTTCTGTAATAATATCTGTAACTTGGTCTTCCATATAATCAGGGAAAGCTTGACCTAAAGAAGCTCCATCATCACCAATATATGATATAAGATTCCAACCTTCATGTAAATTATAAACTAAATCTTTATTAGTAGGTAACGCTTCAACTTGTAAATTTTCTGATTCACTTTTTATGCTAATCCAATAACCTTTATCCGCTTCAAAATTTGTCAAGCTACCTTCCCACCCAAATCCTGGTAAATTAGCCATAGCTAAAGACTCCGTAATCACTTTATCAACATTACTCACTATAGGCGAAAGCACAGAAGGCACATATGAATCATCTGGTATACCTAAAAAGCTAATTAAATTCATATCTTCATGAAAATCAAAGTTCATTGTTATATAATCAGATAAAGGCTCTACATTAATAGTGAAATATTGTAGTGAAGGAGCAGCAAAATTTTCTCCTCCATCAAAAACTTTTAAAGTTATAGGTCCAAAAATACCATATATATCTGGAGTCCACGTAAGTAACCCATTTGAGAAATCTATATTCATGCCATCAGGAGCATTAACAAGCTGATATGTAAATTGTGTGTCATCTACATCATAAACCTGTATTTGGTATTCATACAAACTTCCTTGTAATCCAGTTACTATGGGCTCTGAAATTATACTAGGTGGATCATTAATTGGAGCTACAGATATAGCATAACTTTGAGAATCAAACAATGAATCTTCTTCATTATCATATACATATACTGTAAAAAATCCTGATGTAAGCACTCCTTCTAACGGAATCCAAGTTAAAATACCTTGTTCAGTAATTTGCATATTATCAGGTGCGTTTAACAAATTAAATGTATATTCATCACTATCTACATCACTAACACTGATTTCATAAATATAAACTTCATCTTCTATTGCATTTAAACTAGGCTCAGAAGTTATCTCAGGAGGATCATTAACTGGATTAACATTAATTTCAAATTCTTGAACAGATGGATAATCTATGCTTGATATAGGATTTTCTGTATCCCAAACAACCACAGAAACAAAACCTGAAGAAAGCACTCCCTCATCAGGTATCCATTTAATGATACCTGTATTAGAGTCTATCTCCATACCTTCTGGACTCATTAAAAAATTAAAATAAAAGGCTTCAGAATCTGGATCATAAATCTCAATATCATAAATATATTCTTGTTGCTCATATCCTAATGTTAATGGCTCAGATATAATAATAGGACGATCATTTACGGGTAAAACATCTACTAAAAATGATTTATCATCTATCAAATTATTAGAATCACTTACGCTAGCATTTACAGTTAATTGACCATACCAATTCTCAAAAGGCGTAATTGATATAATATTATCATCAATAGATATATCAGCATTCTGATTATCTGAAAGATACGCATTGTAATACAATGAATCTCCATCTATATCTTCAGCAGAAAGTTCAACCTGCAAACTAGAATCTTCATTTAATGTTTGATTTTCTATATCATATAATACTGGTGGATCATTTAAAGGTAACACTTCAAGATTAAAAATAGTTGAATCTGAAAATTCTGCATCACTTACTTCAACTGTAATTTGAATATTACCATTATAATCTTCTTCAGGAATAATAGTTAATAAATTTCCAAAAACTACAATACTACTTTCAATATCTGAATATGCACTAAAACTTATAATATCTTCATCAACATCAAAGCCAGAAAGACTGATTGTAAAATTAGAATCCTCATTTACTTGTTGATTATTTATTAAATCTATTGATGGAGAATCGTTAACAGGAACTACACTAATAAGAAAATCCGTATAATTACTAAATTCACCATCACTAACACCAACAATAACACTTATATCATCATTAGAATCAAGCTCTGGGATAACACTAAGCAAACTTCCATCTATAACTATCTGAGCATTATCACTAAAAGCTTCAAAAGTTAAATCATCACCATCAATATCAGTTGCTGAAAGATTAATATTTAAGATAGTGTCTTCTTGAATAGATTGTGGTTCAATATTAATTATTTGAGGTGGATCATTAGTTCCTTTCACTGATACCAATACATTTGCTTCATTTGAATAAAATTCTTGATCAAATACATTAAATGTAAATGAGTCTTGACCGGTAAAATTTATATTAGGTGTATAAAGAAAACTCTGCCCAATAATTGATACACTTCCATTTGAAGGCCCAGATAGAATTGAAACACTTATTTGACTATTGTCATTATCAATATCAGAAAAAGCTGCTTGAATAAGCTGCCCTATATCTTCTTCAACATCAAACTCCAAATCACTGGCAACAGGAGAATCATTACTCTCAATAACAGTTATATTGAAACTCTCAGAAATAGAAAGCCGTCTACTTCTATCGTCTGCAATAATTGTAACTTCAAAAGGCCCACCACTCTTATTTGCTTCAGATATTATAATTATTTCATTTTGATTTAATCTGACGTCAATTATTTCATTATCTTCAAATAATAAACTATATTCCAAATTGTCCTGATCAATATCACTAAAAACATTAGATATATCTAATACATAATCCTCGAAATCTTCAACTAAGTTTAAATCAGATATAGAATTCTGAATTTGGGGAGCATCATTAACTGGAACAACAAATATTATAAAATTTTCGATATCTGTTAAAGAGCCATCACTAACAGAAACTGTCACTTCAACCTCACCATTAAAATTATTTGAAAAAGGAATTGTTAATAAGTTACTTGATAATGACCAATCTTGATTTGATGGATTAATATCTTGTAAATCATAAGATAAAACATCTTGGTCAATATCAGTTGCTTTAATCTCATATACAAAATTTGAATCTTCATTTATAAATTGATTATCAATTATTTCAATTAAAGGAGAATCATTCGATTGCTCAATCGTTAATTTAACTTCTGCTTCCAATGATATGTCAGTACCATCTGAGGCTATATAAGTAAACGTATCTTGACCATTATAATCTGAATTAGGGGTATATGCAAAAGCCCAATTTAGTAAAGTTACTGTACCATTTTGCGGCTCCTCAGCAATACTAAAAGTAAGCTCATTTAATTCAACATCAGTTCCTTGAGGAAAAATACTAACAATACCATCTTCAATCACATTGTAATTTAAATCTTCTACTAATGGAATATCATTAATCGATTGTATATTGACCTGGAAAGTATCATCTACAGTACCACCCTGTCCATCATCAGCAGTAATAGTGATATTCCCTAAACCAAAATAATCTTGTGAACCATAAATGCTTAGTAGATTGTTATTAATTTCAGTTTTAATATTGTCATTATCTGAAACTACAGAAAAACTAATAGCATCAAAATCTACGTCATTAGCTTTTAAAGTTATTAATATAGACTCATCTTCATTCAAATCAATATCATCTAAACTATCTATAACAGGTATATCATTTACTGGTTGAACGTCAACATTAAAAAGCTGAGACACACTTACATCACCATTTAATTCTGATGCCGTGACAGTTATAGTAGAAATACCACTATAATTTAAAGGTGGTATTATTGTTATATTCGGTTCACTCAAAGCCCCCTCAGTACTTACATTTTCTATTTCAAAATCAAACCCTCCTACTGATGAAGACACACTAATATCTAAGCTATGATCAATATCAAAACAACTAATCGACTGAACAAGAGAATCATCCTCATTTATTGTTTGATCAGAAATATTATCAATTGAAGGTGGATCATTAACAGCAGAAACAGTAATAGAAATTATTCCTTCTTCAGATTCCTGATTAGAATTGTTTGGATTTGTTATTTTGTACCTAATTTCATCATCACCGTAAAAATTTGAATTTGGAGTATAAATTACAGTCCACTGAGCTACTTGATTTGTAGAACTTTGTACAAATAATGGATTCGAAATTGATCCATTATTTGGAAGATGCGTAATTTCTACTTGCTCTGTTCCATCTTGAGGAAAACCCATTATATCAAATCCAATTACACTAATATTATTCTGAGTATCCTCCATAATTGAAACATTGTCATCTAAAGCGCTTGGAGCTGAACGAGAATCTAATCTAGAATCATCTAGAATAAATGTAATAATTTCAACTGAAGACTCTGATAAATTATCTTTGACTTTATATATTACATAGTCAGCTGCTAAAGCTGGATCTGATGCAACATATCTATAATATTGTTCGTCTGAATCTCCTATTTTTAAAATACTCCCACCCATTACCGATACGAATTCAATATCTGAATCTGAAGGAGGGACAGTGTTAAAATTTAATATATCACCATCTGCATCAGATATATATTCAGATAAATTAAATGTTACAGTATCAAAATTAACATCTAAAGATATTGATGTTGCCTCCGGTATATCATTAACCGATAATACATCAAAAGAAACCGTAGCTGTATTTGATTCATTATAAGAATCAGATGCAACAAAACTAAAAGAATCATTGCCATAAAAATTTGAATTTGGGGTATAGATTAGCAATGGAGGTGTTCCAGATATTGTTCCATTACTACTGTCATAAAATAATTGATACGTTAAATCATCATTCTCAGCATCAAATGATAACAAGGTAAACTCTATTGAACTATCTTCATTTAAAACTAAATCTAAATCATTTGAAAATGGTGGTTGGTTAGATTCTTCGACTTGAAGTAGATACTCAATGCTAGTTGATGTTTCTGAATCAGATAAATTTAAAATTACTAGAGAATTTCCACCACTATTAAAAGTTGGTGTTCCAGAAAGATAGTTATCAGACAATTCAAGCCATCCTAAACTATTGCTTATAGAAATTGTAAGATCATCTAAATCATTATCTATATCGTTAAATTCTATGATTTGTGAGTATTCAGCATTCTCCAAAGCTATATTTAAACTAGAAGTAACAAAATAAGGTGCATCATTTACTGGAAGAACGGTTATGGATACTGTTTCACTATCATTTAAAGAACCATCTGAAACTGATACCCATAAATCAATAGTTCCATTAAAA
>MDTB01013158.1_pt1 | contig 10007 bp, 14 predicted proteins | sample 811161 | NCBI WGS metagenome assembly MDTB01 (sample SAMN05326650, study PRJNA326480) | marine metagenome | isolation source: seawater | place: Mediterranean Sea | collected 2009
CTAATCCCGCTAATGGAATAATTGCTTGTTTAATCATTTAAATGTTTTACTTATTAAAAAGTTTTATACAAATGAAAATTTTACTAAATAATAATGATTTAAATGAGGCATTATATGGTGTTTCTAATTTAGGATTTGTACCGACTATGGGTAGTTTGCATAAAGGGCATATATCCTTGATTCAGAAATCATTGAAAGAATGTGATAAAACATTAATTAGTATCTTTGTAAATCCTAAGCAATTTAATAATAAAAAAGATTTTATAAATTATCCACGTAATATTAAAGATGATTTGTCTATTTTAAAAAAAATGAAAGTTGACTTTTTATATCTTCCTAAAAAAAAAGATATTTATGATTTAAGAAATATAACAAGAATTTATATCTCGACAAAAGAAAGAATACTTTGTGCTAAATATAGAAAAGGTCATTTTGAGGGTGTTATTGATGTTATGCATCGTTTGACTAATAAAATTAAACCTTGGAAAATCTTTATGGGCGAAAAAGATTTTCAACAATTACATATGGTCAAAAAGTTTATTGAAAAAAAACATAAATCAAAGGTTGTTCCGTGTAAAACTGTCAGAAATAAGGATAAGGTTGCTTTATCTTCAAGAAATTTACTCTTAAAAAAATCCGATTTGGCTATTGCAGGAAAAATTGCTAAAAAATTAATTTCTTTAAAAAATCAATTAAAAAAAGAGAAAAATAAAAAACAATTTCTTTTCTTAAAAAAAAAAGAAATTGAAAAGTTTTACAATATTAAGATTCAATATCTTGAGTTAAGAAATAAATTTAATCTTAAGACAACAAACAAAACAAGAAATGCAAAAATATTTGTAGCTTATTATTTAAAAAATATAAGACTTATAGATAACTTCTAATAATTAGAGGAAATAAGCGCCCACTCCTAGAAAAGATACAAAGCCTATTACATCTGTAATTGTAGTTACAAATACACTGGAAGCAATAGCTGGATCAATATTTATTTTTTTTAAAGTAACAGGTACTAAAATTCCAAATAATCCTGCTACTACCATTGTTAAAATCATTGAAATAGAAATGATCAGTGAAAGCATAGTATCTTGGAACCATAATTGAACAATTAAGGCACTAATAATTGCAAAAATTATACCATTTAAAATACCTATGTTAAATTCTTTAAATATATTTTGGTTAAAATTATTTTTAGTTAGATCGTTTGTAGCTAGAGTTCTAACAGTTACAGCTAAAGTTTGCATTCCAGCATTACCCCCCATGGATGCTACAATTGGCATTAAAAAAGCAAGAACAACCATTTGCTTAATAGTAGCCCCGAATAAACTAATACAATAAGTTGCTAAGAAAGCAGTAAAAAGATTTAGCAATAACCAGTTAAATCTTCTTTTTGTTTTTACAAATACACCGTCAGTGATTTCCTCGTCACCAACTCCAGCTAATCTTAAAGCATCTTCCTCTGCTTCTTCTTTTAAAACTGTTAAAACATCATCTGAAGTAATCATCCCAACTAATTTATTATTTTTATCAATTACGCAGGCCGAATTTAAATTGTAATTTTCAAAAAGATTACCAACTTCTTCTCTATCCATGTCTACTGGAATTAAGAAAGTAGCCTCATCCATAATTGAAGACATTTCTGATTCTCTTGGATTTCTTAAAACTTTTGAAGATGGAACTGTACCTATGGGTTTAAAATTTTCATCAACTATATATATTTCTAAAAATTCTTCTGGTAAATCTTTATTCTCTCTTAAGTAGTCTATTGTTTGACCAACAGACCAATTGCTTGGAATTGCCGTAAATTCTCTTTGCATTATTCGGGCAGCACTGTCTTCGGGATAACTTAGTCCTTCTAGTAAAGCAAAACGATCTTTTGGTGGTAGTAAACTTAGTATAGAATTCTTATCTTTTTCATCAACATTTTCTAATATAGCTATAGCATCATCTGACTCTAAATTTTTTAAAATACTAACTATAGCTTCAGAGGAAAGATACTTAATTATCTCAGATTGTACAGACTCATTAAGTTCTACAAAAACCTCTGGATCTATTTTAAAGTTATTAAGTTTGATAAGATTTTCTCTATCATTTTGACTTAAATGTTCAATAATATCGGCAGCATCAGCCGGGTGCATTTCTTTAAAAGAATTTGTTATAAATGAAGCATCATCATTACTAATTTTATCTGTAACAACTTTTATATATTCTTTATTAAATTCAAAATTGACTTTTTTATCTTTGATTTTTTTAATTAAAGACATAAATTTCCTTTTATTAAGATCGAACTTTTAATACATAATATAAAGATTACAATTTTTAAATGAACATAGAGATCAAAAAGTCAAAAAAACCTGTAAAATATGAAGATGCCTTGAAATTTATGGAATCCAGATTATTAGATATCCATGAGAATAATTCAAAAGAGCTAATATGGATTTTAGAACACGAGGATATATATACTGCTGGAACCAGTTATAAGGAAGAGGAGATTATTGATAAATCAATTAAAATTTTAAAAACTAATAGAGGTGGTAAAATAACATATCATGGTAAAGGTCAATTAATTTGTTACTTTGTAATTGATCTAAAAAAAAGAAAAAAAGATATTAGAAAATTAATCTCATCAATAGAAAAAACAATAATTGATACTTTAAAAGATTATAACATTGAAACATTTGCTGATAAAAAAAATATTGGTATTTGGTATAATAAAAAATCTAATACCTTAAAAGTTGGTGCAATTGGTGTAAGAGTTAGTAAGTGGATTGCCTATCATGGTTTTAGTATAAATATAGAAAATAATCTTAATAAATATAAAGCTATAATACCATGTGGCATCGATAATAAAGGGGTGACAAATTTAAAAAAAATTTGTAATCAAAATTATAGTGATCTTGAAAATAAACTTGTAAATAATTTTATATCTAATTTGGAAAAATAAGTCTCTTTGTTTTAATTAATTTTTTAAAATAATCTGGTATCAAGGCCTTAAAAGTATATTTATCATTATTAATTTTAAATTTAATCTCATATGAATGTAACATTAAATTTTTATTAATGCCTTTAGATGAATTTGATGAACTATATTTACTATCTCCATATATAGAATGACCTATATTAAAAAGTTGTTTTCGAAGCTGATGTTTTCTTCCTGTAATGGGTTTCATTTCAACTAGACTGCTATTTGAGTTTTTATCTATTACCTTAAAAATTGTTTTAGATTTTTCTATAATTTTCTTTCCATTATCATAACGTAATAAATCATGATTCCATTCTCCATAATTCTCTTCAAGTTCACCATGACATATTGCTAAATAAGTTTTATGAATTTTTCTTAATCTAAAAAGTGATGTAAATAATTGGGCTGTTTCTCTATTTTTGGCTATTATGAAAACACCTGAGGTGTCTTTATCTAATCTATGGACAGAGTATGGTTTTGTTCCATCAAAAACTTTACTTTTAGAAAAAATATCAATTAGATTTTTTTTAGATTTAGTGCCTCCTTGTACAGATACTCCAGAACTTTTATTAAGAACGATAAAATTATCATTATTTTCAATGATCAAATTTTCATTTGATTTTATTATTTCATTTGATGGGTTAAATTTTATTTTTCTTTGTATTATTTTTTCTTTAAAATCAAAGTTGAATAATTCAATTTTATCATTTGTATTTACTTTAATCGAACTTTTTACTTTTTTTTTATTTAACTTAATTTTACCATTTCTCAAACTTTTTTCTATTAAACTTTGTGGAATATTTCCAAATTTAGTCCTAAGCAAACGATCAATACGCATCTTGTTAAATGATGAGTCAACGATAAAATTCTTTATCACTATAAATTAAATTTGATTTTTTTTTGCTATGCTGTAGCTAATTTCTTATCTTCTTTTTTTTCAGTTTCTTTTGTTGAATTTTTTTTCCTTTTATCAATTCTTTTTGCTTCAAGATCTCTATCAACAAATTCTATAATAGCCATTGGTGCATTGTCACCATATCTAAAACCTGCTTTAATAATTCTTGTATAACCACCTTTTCTTTTTTCATATCGTTTAGATAGGTTCTTTTTTACTTTATTTGCTGATTTAGCATCCTGAAGTTTTGAAACTAACATTTTAGTAGTTTGTAAGGTATCTTTTTTGCCCAAAGTTATTATCTTATCAGCTTGTGGTTTTAAAAATTTTGCCTTAGGTAAAGTAGTTTTAATCTGCTCATATTTAATGAGCGAGTTGAGCATGTTCTTTAACAATGCTTTTCTATGCTCTGAAGTCCTATTTAATTTTTTGTTAAACATTGCATGTCTCATTAAATAGCTTCCTCCAATTTTTTAGACATTTCAGCAATATTGTCTGGGGGCCAATTAGGAATTTCCATTCCAAGATATAATGACATTCCTGTTAAAACTTCTTTTATTTCATTTAGTGATTTTCTACCAAAATTAGGAGTTCTAAGCATTTCTCCTTCAGATTTTTGAACTAAATCACCAATATAAATTATGTTATCATTTTTAAGACAATTCATAGATCTTACAGATAATTCTAACTCATCAACCTTTCTTAAAAGATTTTTGTTGAACTCTGGTTCTGTAGAAACCTCTTTTACTGGTGCTTCTACTGGTTCATCAAAATTAACAAACATCCTTAACTGATCTTGAAAAATTCTTGCTGAATAAGCTACAGCGTCTTCAGCAGAGATAGATCCATTGGTTTCAACTTCCATGGTTAGTTTATCATAATCTAGAGCTTTACCCTCTCTAGCCGTACTAACTGAGTACGAAACTTTTTTTACTGGGCTATATAAAGAATCAATAGCAATTAAACCTAATGGTGGTTCTTCTGGTTTGTTTAGTTCCGCAGGAACATATCCTTTTCCAGTATTAACATTCATTTCCATATGAAAGTTAGTATTTTCATCTAAATTACAAATTACTAAATCTGGATTTAAAATTTCAACGTCAGTAACTGGTGTAATATCAGAAGCTTTAATTTCCCCTGGGCCCTTCGCGTCTAGAATTAACTTCTTGGTACCTTCAGACTCTGATTTTAAAGCTAAAGATTTTACATTCAAAACAATATCAGTCACATCTTCTCTAACACCTTTAATTGATGTAAATTCATGAAGAACACCATCTATTTGAATTGATGTAACAGCTGCCCCTCTTATGGATGATAATAAAATTCTTCTTAAAGAATTTCCTAATGTAAGACCGTAACCTTTTTCTAAAGGTTCAGCTATTATAGTTGCATGAGTAAGATCTTCACTCATTTTTACATCTAATTTTGATGGTTTAATAAGTGACTTCCAATTTTTGATGTTTACATTTTCAGTTTCCATTAAACTCTCCTTTTTTTTGGTGGTCTTGTTCCGTTATGAGGCATGGGTGTTGTATCCTTAATAGATAAAATTTTGAATCCTCTTGCCTGTAATGCTCTTAAAGCAGTTTCTCTACCTGATCCAGGTCCTTTAACTTCGACAGAAAGTGTTTTCATTCCATATTCTAAAGCTTTAGATGCAGCAGAATCTGCTGCTATTTGAGCGGCATATGGTGTGGATTTTCTTGAACCTTTAAATCCTTTTTGACCAGCTGAAGCCCAAGAAACAACATTACCATTTGTGTCGGCTATAGAAATTATCGTATTATTAAACGTTGATTGAACATACGCAATTCCATTCAAAATATTTTTTTTTATCTTTTTTTTTTTTGAATAAGAACTTTTATTTAACTTTTTGGTAGATTTTTCACTTTTTTGTTCTTTAACATCTACTTTTTCTAATTTAGCCATTTTTATTTTTTTAGTGGAGTTAATTTTTTACCTGCAATTGCAATAGCCTTGCCTTTTCTGGTTCTTGCATTACATCTGGTTCTCTGTCCTCTAACAGGAAGTTTTTTTCTATGCCTACTCCCTCTATAACAGGCTAAATCAATAAGTCTTTTAATACTTAGAGAATAATCTCTTCTTAAATCACCCTCTACTTTAAAATTTTGATCAATATATTCTCTTATTTTTAAAATTTCTTCATCAGTTAGTTCGTTTACTCTTTTCTTATTTGGAATATCTAAAGATGAACAAATTTGTTTTGAAAATTTATCCCCAATACCATAAATATAAGTTAATCCAATTTGGACTAATTTATTTTGTGGAATGTTGATACCTGCAATACGAGCCATAAATATGTGGTAATTTTTTAGACTTTTATATAAGAAGATCTTTTAAAGTCAACGTCTTATACATTAAGAAAAGCATCAATTTTAGCTGTAATTTCATCAATTTCGTACGCTCCATCTATTTCGTAAAAATTTAGATTTTTGGAATAGAAATCTAAGACAGGTTTTGTGGTTTCCATGTAAGTATCATACCTTTTAACAATGGTATCCAAGTCATCATCTGATCTTTTTTCTAATGTTTTTCTTTTCTCTATTCTCTTTATTATCGTGTTCTTATTTACATTAAGAAAAAAAATAAAATCGATTTTTTGTTTGGTATGGTTTAGTAGTCTTTCAAGGTTTTCTGCTTGACTTAATGATCTGGGGTACCCATCAAATATCAATTTATTTTTTTTTTGTTCATCAAAGATAACATTTTCAATAAGTTTATTGACTATTTCATCATTAACAAACTTTCCTTCATCCATATCATTGATTATCTTTCTACCAATTTCTGAGTTTTTTTGAATTTCATTTCTTAACATATCACCTGTTGAAATTTGAAACCCATTTAATTTTTTTACTAAATATTTTGCTTGAGTGCCTTTTCCAGCGCCAGGTGGTCCAAATAAAATTAGATTCACTTTATCTTATCTACCAAATTTAGTTTTTTTAACAAGTTGTTCATACTGAGAACTCATTAATCTCGTTTGAATTTGTGTAACGGTATCAATTGCAACAACAACAACAATCAAAATTGATGTCCCACCTAAATAAAATGGTATTGGATAATTTGCAATTAAAAATTCTGGCATCAAACAAACTAAAGTCAAATATAATGCACCAATTGTAGTTAGTTTAGTAAGTATATTTTCTATATATAAAGCAGTACTTTCACCTGGTCTAATTCCTGGAATAAATCCACCATATTTTCTTAAATTATCAGCAGTTTCGGTTGGATTAAAAGTAATAGAAGTATAAAAAAAAGTAAAAAAAATTATACCTGAAGCGTATAGAAGCATATAGAGTGGTTGACCTTGAGTGAAAAAAGAACTTATATTTAAAAATGCCTCGCTTTCAGAAAAATTAAAATTTGAAAAAGTTACTGGTAATAATAGTAAAGCTGAAGCAAATATTGCTGGTATAACACCAGCTTGATTAATTTTTAATGGTAAATGTGAAGATTCTCCTCCATACATTTTATTCCCCATTTGTCTTTTAGGATAATTGATTAATATTTTTCTTAAAGCTCTTTCCATAAAGACTATAAATAAAATAGTTAAAATTAATAAAACAAATATTGATAATAACATAATAGTTGATACGGCACCTGTTCTTCCTAATTCAAAAGTTGTTACAAGTGCTCTTGGTATTTCAGCTACAATACCAGCAAAAATGATTAATGAAATTCCGTTTCCGATTCCTCTTTGTGTGATTTGTTCTCCCAACCACATCAAGAAAATTGTTCCTGCAACTATAGTTGTTACTGTAGAGACTTTGAAAAATATTCCTGGATTTATAACTAAATTTGCAGAGCTTTCTAAGCCAACAGCCAATCCATATCCTTGAACAGTAGCTAATAAAACAGTTCCATATCTAGTTATTTGAGTTATCTTTGCTCTTCCTGTTTCTCCTTGGGATTTTAAATTTTTAAAATAATCTGAAACGCCTGTTAAAAGCTGAACAATAATAGAAGATGAAATATAAGGCATGATACCAAGTGCGAAAATAGCCATTCGACTAACGGCTCCACCAGCAAAAACGTTAAACATTCCCAGTAAACCTTTTTGATTACCCTCCATCATTATTTTTAATTGTTCAGGATCAATACCTGGTAATGGGATAAAAGTTCCAAATCTATAAACTGCTAAAATAGCTATTGAAAATATAATTCTATTTCTTAAATCACTTGTTGAAGATGATGAACTCATTATTATAAATTATTTTTTTAGCTGAATTGATCCACCTATTTTTTCCAGTTTATCAATCGCTGATTTAGATGCATTATCTGCCTTGATATTAATCCTAACTTTGATTTCACCTGAGCCTAGAATTTTCAATTTTTTTGAATTTTTTTTAATTAATTTTAATTTTTTAAGCAAATCAGTATTTAACTCTTCTTCCTCTTTTATTTTTTTACTATCAATAAAAGATTGAATTTTATCTAAATTTAAAATAGCAACATCTTGTTTAAGTATTGGATTAAAACCCCTCTTAGGTAATCTTCTATATAAAGGCATTTGGCCACCTTCAAAACTTTTAATAGAAACACCTGACCTAGATTTTTGACCTTTAACACCTCTTCCAGAGGTTTTACCTTTACCAGAGCCAATACCTCTACCAACTCTAATTTTTGGTTTTTTAATTTTATCCCTATTATTCAAACTAATCATTAGCCTCTCTGTCCAATTACTTCAGATATTTTTTTGTTTCTAACATTTGATATATGCTTAGGGGAATTTTGTTTCAATAAAGCTTTCATAGTAGCTCTAATAACATTGTGTGCATTAGAGGTACCCATAGATTTAGCAACAATATCTTTAACACCCAAAACTTCACAAACAGCTCTAACAGGTCCACCTGCTATGATGCCTGTTCCCTTGGATGCTGCGCGTAATACTATTTTTCCAGAACCATCTTTTGCTTTAACATCATGGTGTATAGTTCTTCCTTCTCTTAAAGGAATATGAACTAATTTCCTCCTAGCCATTTCATTAGCTTTTTTAATTGCATCAGGTACTTGTTTAGCTTTTGCATGTGCTATACCGATTTTACCTGCTTGATTTCCAACTACTACTAGTGCTGAAAAACCAAATCTCCTTCCACCTTTTACAACTTTTGTTATTCTGTTTATATGAACAAGTTTTTCTAAGATGTCATCGTTCTTTTTATCTAGATTTTTTTCCATAATTAAAATTTCATCCCATTTTTACGAAGAGTTTCAGCAAATATTTTAACTCTTCCATGATATTTATATATTCCTCTATCAAAAAAAATTTTAGAAATCTTTTTATCTAAAGCCTTTTTAGCAAGTTTTTCTGCAACAATTTTAGACAATTCTGTTTTATTAACTTTTGATACAGACTTTATATCTTTTTCTATTGATGAAGCGGACAATAAAGTAATATTTTTCTTATCATCTATTATTTGTGCAAAAATATTTTTGGATGATCTAGAGATACTTAGTCTAAATCTCTCATTTGAAGCAACTTTTTTAACTTTATTGCTAACTCTAAACTTTTTTCTAATACTTGTATTTAGTTTCATTATTTTTTCTTTCCTTCTTTTTTAAGGACATGTTGACCTTTTTCTCTAACCCCTTTGCCTTTGTAAGGTTCAATTTTTCTTAAAGTCTTTAATTTTGATACTATAGAACCAACTAATTGTTTGTCAGATCCAGAAATTTTAATTGTTGTTTGCTTTTCAACCACTATTTTTATTCCATCTGGTATATCAAAATCTATATCATGACTATATCCTAACTGTAAATTAATTTGTTTACCCTTTAAAGCGGCTCTATATCCAACACCAACTAATTCTAATGTTTTTTCATAACCCTGACTTGAACCAATTACAGCGTTGTTTATCAAACTTCTATTCATGCCCCATAATCTTTTAGTGTTTTGGTCTATCTTTTTAGGTTTTATGGAAATTTCTTTTCCATCCTTAATATCAAGATTAAAAGTTTCTAAATCAATATTTAATGTTTTTTTTCCTAATGGTCCTTCAATATTCAAAATATTCCCTGCAAGGGCTATTTTTACTTTTTCTGGTATTGCAATACTAATTTTTCCAATTTTCGACATTAAAACACCTTACAAATTATTTCTCCACCAACTTTTTTTTTTCTCGCATCTATATC
>MDTB01055088.1_pt1 | contig 10007 bp, 8 predicted proteins | sample 811161 | NCBI WGS metagenome assembly MDTB01 (sample SAMN05326650, study PRJNA326480) | marine metagenome | isolation source: seawater | place: Mediterranean Sea | collected 2009
CACCTCAAATGTGTCTTCATAGGACTCGAATCTATTTAAGTTCAATTCTTCAAATCTCACATCAATATAATTTCCATCAAGTTGATTAATACCGACTTGAAATGAAAGCCTGGTCCTAGTGGAATTTTTTTCAAAGATCAAACCTATATTTTTATTAGTTAGAATTTGCTCAGTTTTATTATTTAAATCATCAGCAAACTGCAAAATATTATCAAAATCATTTTGATTTAAGTCAGATATATTCAATAAACTTTTCATATTAAAAATGAACCTTATACATCAATAATGCCTACTAATAAATTTAAATTCAGAATTTATAGGTTTTGTGTCTTTTCTATATAAATTGACTGACTTGGGAATGCAAAATTTAATCCAATATTTTCAACACAATTCTTGATTTTCATTGCTAATTCTTCTTTAATTTCTAAGTATTTATCCCAGTCTTTTGTAGATGTAAAACAAATAATCAAAATGTCTATAGAACTATCATTGAATTTCTCAATTCTGACAAATGATTTGTAGTTATCGTCAACCATAAAATCGTCATTGTCTTTCAAGTAAGTGGATATCATTTCAGTAAGTTTTTTAATTTGATTTAATGTTGAATTATATTCAAGACCTATGGTCCAATTAATTCTTCTATAATTTCTATTAGTGTAATTTAATATTGGCGCTTCAGCGAAAATATAATTTGGAATAGTTATTGGAGTTGAGTCAAATTTTCTAATTAATGTTGACCTAAAACCTATATGTTCTACTGTTCCTTCAGTATGGCCAGGAACATTAATAACGTCACCTATTTGAAATCTTTTTTCTAGTAATATCATAATACCTGAAATTAAATTTTTAAATAAATCTTGTGCTCCTAAAGCCACAGCTACACCAAATAAACCCAAACCTGCGATCACAGGCCCAATTTTTATACCCCATACCTCTAGTACTGCAACGGTGCCTAAAAAAATGATTAAGTATTTTAGTGATTTAACTATCCAAAGAACTAATCCTTTAGATAAAATATATTCTAGTTTATTAAATAAATTAGAAAATGGAATTAAAGCTTGATGGATTAACCAAAAAACAAAAATTGTTGACAATGTGTTATTGATTTTTTGTAAGTACAAACCAAGAGTTGACTCGATGTCAAAATATAATGTTATAGCAAGAAAAACAACTACAATTGGTAAAAGTCTAAAAGGGGGAACCAGTGCATCAAATAATTTATCATCAATTTTATTACCAGTTTTAAATACTATTTTTTTTACCTTACTTACTAGAATTCTAGCAACAACGCTTCTTATTAGTAAAGATACAATTATACATACAAAAATAATTGCTAAGTTGCCTAAACTCACACCAAATACTCCATCACTAAAGACTCTTATGATTTGTAAATATAAATTATTGATAAAATCCATTATATTTATTATTAGATCTTTTTAGATTCATTCATAGAATAAATGATAACTATTATTGACAAATAGTACAAATTGTTAATCCAATTATTAAAAAAATTACCAGATGGTATTAAAGGAAAAAAGTTGATGATGAAACCTACTGAAGCAAGTAAAAATAAGATATTTGGATTATTGGAAAATAAATTTTTAAAAAAAATTGATATTACATAGATAAATGCAGTTAATAAAAATATAAAACCAATAAATCCCATTTCTCCTAATAATTGAACATACAGACTATGGGGATGAATATTACACATTAATTTAAAGTCATTGTACTTTTCGTCTGGGCAATAAACTCTGAACATTTTTGGACCCTTTCCAATTATTGGACTGTCTTTAAACATTTCAATAGATACATAGGAATAATTTAAATATGGGTTCACCTCAGGATCTAGAGATATATTTCTATCCAAATCTTGGAGAGTTCTGTCATATAGGTTTTGATTCAAAGTTATATTTGTTGTTATAAACAGAATTACACTAAATAAAAAAATCAAAGATAATTTAAAATACAATTTAAAAAAAATTAAAAAATATAAGAAAATCAAAATTAAAAGCAAAATTAAAGCTGTTCTTTCACCCGAGTATATTATGAAGAAAAAAGATAATAATAAAATAATTACTAGTAATAATTTTAATAATTTTGATTTGAGAATATTTTTATTTAAAAATATAAAGAAACAAAATATAGGCAATATTCTTACGATAAAGCTTCCAACAACTTCTTCATCCGAAAAAAGTAAACGTAATCTTCTAATTCCATCTATAAAGTCCATATTTAAAAATAAAATTAGCTGTATTAACGAATAAATTATAATTATACACAATGAAAAAAAAATACTTTGTAAAAATAATATTTTTAATTTTGGATAATTTATAAATAAATAAACAATGAAATGTGAAAAAATTATAAATCTAAAATAAAATAGAGAGTAATCTAATGAAAAAATAATATTCTTAGAGAGAAGAGACGCAATGATAGAAAAGCAATAAAATGCCCATAAAAATATAATTTCTTTGTAAAAAATTATTTTTATTTTTTTTTTTAAGTAAATAATTAAACCAATCAATGCAATGGTAGATAAAATAAGATCAGGTAAAAATGGACCTGTGATTATTGAAATTGGAAAAAAGAAAATAAGAATCGAGACAAAATTTATAATTTTCAAATCTGAAAATTTAAAACTATTTTTTATTGTATTTGATGTAATCATCATTAAATATTTCTATCAAATTTGAATAGTCAATATTCGTTAAATCACTTTTTAAAAACTTTAAATATTTTTCATAATTAAGAGATGAAACTCTTTTTTCTTGAGAAATATAAATATTATTATTTTTTGTTTTAAGAGCTTTATTATCGACTAATAATTCTTCATATAGTTTCTCTCCTGGTCTTAATCCTACATATTCAAACTTAATACCATCAATATTTTCCTCTGTCTTTACCTGTCGGCCGTATAGATTGACCATTTTTTTAGCTAAATCTAAAATTTTTATTGGTTCTCCCATATCAAAAAGAAATATCTCAGATCCGTTTGTTAAAAAAGATGACTCTATAACTAAATGTGCTGCTTCAGATAATGTCATAAAGTATCTTGTTACTTCTTTATGTGTAATTGTGATGGGTCCACCTGATAAAATTTGCCTCCTGAGCAAAGGTATTAAAGATCCAGAAGACTCTAAAACATTACCAAACCTAACTATTGAAAATTTGGTTTCTATTTTTTTTTGATTATATTCTTGTTGGTAATTATCAATAATAGACTCTGATAACCTTTTTGATAAACCCATGACGTTAGAAGGTCTAACAGCTTTATCAGATGAAACAAAAATAAATTTCTTAATTTTACTTTTTACTGACTCCTCAGATAGACATAATGTACCCAAACAATTATTTTTAAACGATTGATAAATGTTATGCTCCATAATAGGGACGTGTTTGTATGCAGCAGTATGAAAAATTATATTAATACGATATTTATATATGATGTATTTAATAAAATTTCTGTCGTTAATATCACCAACAACAAATTTAATATTATTATAATTTACATCCTCTTGAGTATTGTAGATATTATTTTCGGATGAGTCTAAACAAACAATATTTATATAGTTAAATTTTTTTGCAATTTGTTTTATGATAGCAGAACCGATACTACCTGCACCTCCAGTAATTAAAACTACATCATTTTTTTTGAAATCTTCTGAAAATTTTAAATCAGTTATCCCCCTATAGATTATATCATTTAACTCTACTTGCTGAACATCTTCAACATTGAGCTGATTTTCTGAATTGACTGAAAGAATTTTAGCTTGGAATTGATCAAGGTTCAAAAGTAGATTTTTAATGATTGGATTTTTGAAATATTTATCATCAATAATAATCTGATCTATTTTTTTTTCCTCAAGAAAATTTAATAGCTGATCTAAGTCTCTAATTTTAATACCAAGTATATTTTTATAATTAAATTTGATATTTTTGTCTACAAATATGGATGAAACGTTGAATCGTTTTGTATATGCAGATATAAGATCGTAAATGTTTTCATTGAAACCAATAAAAATAATATTTTTTTTATCATTTTTATAATTTAAAAGTTTGGAAATTAAAACTCTTGAAGATATGTAAAATATCAAAAAAATCAAAAACGTAAGCAAACCCAAAGATCTTGGATATCCAATTATTTGAAAAAAGACAGGAAATGCAGACCAAATTACAAATAAATAAATAAATGGAAATAATAATTGCTTTGTATGGCTTAATGAAAAGTACCTATGAGATAAATCTTTAAGTTTGAAAATAAAAAAAATAAATAAATATATTACTAAATAAAAGAATAAATATTTTAAAACTAAATTATTTGAATCTAACTTCTCTAATCTTATAAAATAGGCAATGTTGCTGGATAATAATATTAGAAAGATATCAAATGATAATATTAAAAATACTCTCAAACTTTTGTTCATAGTTTACTTTCTAAATATTTTTTTAAAAAATTTGTCATTTTAATAAGATTTTTATTATTTATTGTATGATCAACTTGTAAAGAAAGTGAATTTTTTCCAATGTATTTTGCGTTTGGGCAACTGAAATTAAAATTTTCTTTAAAATATTTTTCATTATAAATTTCTGGACATGAGCCCTCTCTTATATTGATTTTTTTGCTCATATCTTTTAGGATAATATCTCTTGATAATTTTTTTGAATTATACGACTCATTGAATAAAAAATTGAATCTATAATATACATTTTTTGTATTTGTTGGTGTTTTCAAAAATTTAAGACAGGGGATTGATTTAAGTTCATTATATATGTATTCAGAATTTTTTTTCCTTAAGTAAATAAATTTATTTAAATTTCTTAATTGATAAAGACCTGCATAAGCCTGTATTTCTGTCATTCTTGCGTTTGTTCCAATGCTGTCATGAAGCCATCTAAATTTATAATTATTATTATCTTTATTATTAAACTTCCTATAACTTTTTCCTATATCCTTTAAAGCCCAAATTTTTTCAAAAAGTTTATTATTATTAGTTGAAACCATTCCACCCTCACCAAGGGTACTAATAATTTTATCATTACAAAAACTCCAAACACCTATGTCTCCAAAAGTACCTACATATTTTTTTTTAATACTTGCGCCATGAGCTTGAGAGCAATCTTCAATAACTTTAATATTATTTTTTTTTGCAAAATGAATTATATTATTCATATCACACGGTAAACCACCTAAATGGACGCAAATTATACATTTTGTTCTTCTTGTAAATTTTCTTTTTATATCTTTAATACATATGTTTTGTGTAGAGGGGTCTATATCAACAAATATTGGTTTTAAATTATTTCTTATGATACAAGAAGCAGATGAATAGTAACTTCTTGGGGTCACTAATACTTCATCATCTTTGTTAAAATTAAATGAAGCTAGTGCTAATTCTAAACCGACAGTGCCATTAGATACAGCCACAGAATGTTTTATTTTATGAAAATTCGAAAATTTTTCTTCAAATTTTCTTCCATATTTTCCAAATAAATAATTTACCCTTCCGCTAGAAATTATTTTTGAAATACCCGCTATGAGAGCTCGATCATAAATTGGCCATTTTGAATACGGTAAACTCATTTTATAAATGGTATATGATCTTCAATAATTTGTTTTTTTCCAAAAATAATTCCAATCAAATACTTAAGTGTTAAGTATAAAACTAAAAGATCTAACTTAAGACATATATTTTTAGAGTAAAAGACATCATAAGTAAATTTTTGTTTCCAATTACTAGTGTTCTTTAATTTAATCTGAGATAATCCAGTTATACCAGGCATAACATTGAATCTTTGATTTTGAAATGAATTATAATGATCATCATATTCTTTTAATAAAGGTCTAGGGCCTATTAGTGATAAATCACCTTTTAAAACATTAATAAGTTGTGGAAGCTCATCAATCTTATATTTTCTTAAAAATTTTCCTAAATTTGTAATTTTATTTTTTTTAAAGGTTTGAAATTTAATTATTCTGATTACATTTTTTTTATAGCCTGACCTTGTTTGAATAAATAATGGGTTAATTTGATTAAAAATAAAAATTGAAAAAAATAGAATTAGAAGTGGTATTAAAAGAATAAATAGTAATAAAATTGATATCATAAGATCAAAAATTCTTTTTATTAATATGTACTTAATGTAAATCATGTAATAAATTTAATTATGGAAAAAAATATACTCATATTATCAGCTGGTAGAAGAGTAGAATTACTTGAAATTTTTAAAAAATCTTTGAAAAAAAATAGTTTAATAAAAATTTTCACGGCTGACTCGTATCCAAACTTTTCTCCTGCATGTAAAATTAATAAATACTCTTTCAAATTACCAAAATGTGGTGAAGAACGATACACTAAAGAATTACTCAAAAAATGTATAGAAAATAAAATCTGTGTAGTTATTCCAACAATAGATGATGAATTATTAATTCTTGCCTCAAAAAAAAAGATTTTTGAGAAGTACAATATAAATTTGGTTATATCAGATTTAAAATTGGTAAAAAAATCAAGTAATAAGCTTTTAACAGAAAATATTTTTAAAAATTTAAATATTAAATATCCTAAAATATATGATGTAAATAATTTGAGATTTCCATGTATAAATAAGCCGATAAAAGGATCCTCTTCAAAAAATATAACAATAGTGAAAAGCTTTAAAGACCTGTCTTTAAATTTAATTGAAAATAAAAAAAATTATTTTTCAAAATTTATAAGAGGATATGCGGAATTTACAGCTGATTTATATTTTAATAAAAAAAATAAATTGAAAGCATTGTCTGTTAGAGAAAGATTAGATGTAAGAAATGGTGAGGTAATTAAATCTAAAACTGACATATCATTAACAAATAAAATATTTAAATATTTTGAAAAAATAGATGGTGCTATCGGTCCACTAACAATTCAATTTTTTTATAACAAAAAAAACAAAGATATTTATGGAATTGAAATTAATCCAAGATTAGCTGGAGGATGCACATTAAGTTATTATGCTGGCATGAATTTTCCAAAATTACTTGTGAATGAGTATATATTTGATGAATCTATTTCAAAAATTTTAAAAATAAAAAAAAATTTACTTCTTCTTAGATATGACAAAGACTATACAAAATAAAGAATATTGTTTATTTATTGATCTAGATGATACATTGTATAACGAAGTTGATTTTGTAATTTCAGGTTATAATCATATTTATAAATGGATATTAAAAAATCTTAATTTAGATATTCAATACAAACCTAATAAAAACGATGTAATTAATAATATTGAAAATCATATTCAGACTTTTATCAAAAAAAATAACTTTGAAGAAAAATATTCTGTTAAATTTATTAAATTAATAAGGGATCATAAGCCAAATATAAGTTTAAGTAATTCAAATTTAAAAAAATTAAAAGTTATTAATAAAAAATTTAAAAACTTAGTACTAGTAACTAACGGTAGGTCAATTAGCCAAAGAAATAAATTACAAAGTTTAAATATAAAAAAGTTTTTTAGGGAAGTATTAATATCAGAGGAATTTGGTTTTAAAAAACCAGATAAAATTCTTTATGATAAACTTATTGAAAAATACAAAAATTATAATTTAATATTTATTGGTGATAATATAGATATTGATTTAATTACGCCAATAAATAAAGGTTTAAAAACAATTTTTATAAGAAATCTAAATAATAGAATTCATAAGTTAAATAACAATCACCCAAATTTCAAAGAAATTGATCTAATCTATGATGATTTTAATTTAATCGATGAAGAAAAAATTGTTAATTTATTTTCTTAATAAAATTTAAAATAAATCTTGAAACATCTTTTTGATTAAACTTTTCATCAACAAAATTTTTACCTTTTCGAGCTAATAATTCCATTTTTTTTGGATTATTAAATAAATATTTTAATTTATCTACTAAATCTAATGAACTTCCATTTTTAAATTTTAAACCAGTCTTATTATTAATACATGAGTCATCTAAACCATATATATCAGATACAACCACAGGTAAAGATGAGGAACTAGCCTCAATGACAGACATACCAAAACCCTCTCTATAGCTTGGCAAGCAAAAAATAGATGATAAAGAATAATAATAATTAATATCTATTTTATGATTAAAAATTAAAATTCTTTTTTTATACTTAGGATCAATTTTACTAATAAAATTTTTAAAGTTAATTTCGTCATTACCAATAATTAATAAATTACATTTGTATTTATTATCAATTAATGTTTTAAAGGCCTCTAAAAGAAGAAAAATTCCTTTGTATTTATTTATTCTACCAAGAAACAAAATTATATTTTCATCTATCTTCCAATTATTTTTCTTACAAAATTTTATTTTATTTATTTTTGATTTATAAAATTTTTTTATATCTATTCCACAAATAGAGCCATTATTTATGCATTTGATTTTTTTAGTATCAAAGCCCTCTTTTTTAAGAAATTTAATTTGACTTTTACTATCTATTAACAAAGAGTCACTGCTTCGAATTATAAATTTATCAATACACTTAAAAAAATATCTTGATATATATTTTTTATCAGCCCAAACTTGACCAGTTATAATATGAATATTTTTAAAATTATAAAATATTTTAGAGATTGAAACTAAGAGTCCATTTTTAGGATGTAATGACAAAATTATGTTTGGATTATTTTTTTTTATAAATCTTAAAATTTCTTTTATATTTTTAAAGAAATTAAATAAACCAATAGATCTCTGTAAGTCTACAAAATTATTTTTATAATATTTTTTTTTTAAATAAATTTTATTTGACTTATATGAGGATAAAAATTCTATTTGAAATTTATTTGATAATTCTTCTACATGATTAGTTAAGAAAACATCTATAACAGTTTTATTAATGGTTATTATTAAAATTTTTTTTTTAATCATAAAATCTTTTTTTAAATAATATTATAGTTATAGGTAAGAATGAGGCTAAATAAAAATTATTTATCAAACCAAATTTTATTAAAAAGAAAATAGTAAATAAATAGAAAAATGGAAATAAGCTAATCAACTTTATTTGAAAAGTTTTTTTATTTTTAATTATATAATTAAAAATAAAAAACTGAATAGTATTGACAAATAAAAATATATAACAAATTAATTCTATATTTTTCTTATCACTTAAACTTACTAATAAAAAGAAAAGTGATGATGAAAATAAATTAACAATATTTGCAGATTTAAAATCATTAATAGATAATAACTTTTTAGTAAAAAAATAATTTAAAATAACAAATGGAAAACTGAGAATTAAAATTTGGGATAGGTAAATTATACTCGACCTGCCGCTAATTAATGAAAAGCTAAATGAAATATCTAGTAACCAGTCAAATGAAACTAAAACTATAAATATAAATAAAAGAGAAGAGATAAATACTAATTCAATATATTTTGATATTTTGTTTGAGATTTCATTATTATTACTATTTTTAAATAAATAAGGAGAAATAACTAGATTGAAAATCACAATTAAAATTCCTAAGATATACAAGTATAGTCTTAAAGAAACAACAAGACTATTATCATCTAAGAATTTAGAAGTGCTTAATAGTATTAAAATGATGATACTACCATTTAATAGTATATAAGAAAAATAATTATTAACAAAATTAAACATATCTTTTCTAATCAAGTTATTATGAGTAAACTTAGTTAAAATTTCTTTGTAATGATTATTAGCAAACAAAACGTTAAAAAATATATTTGCAGATATCCAAATATTTAAAGAAAATATTATATTACTTAAAGTTAAGTTATTTCTGATAAAGAATAAAAAAATTAACGAGATAATTATTGATAAAGTTTGTGCAAAATAAATATAAAATATTTTTTGACTATATATGAAGTAAGCATTAATTGATGAGTTAATTAATATACTGAGGTAAAAGATAATTGTTAATATAGTTATAAAAATAAAATTTAAATATGTAGTATCAATAATTAAATTATAAATTATAATGTTAATTAAGAAGCTTCCGCATAATATTAATACTAAAA
>MDTB01076486.1_pt1 | contig 10007 bp, 5 predicted proteins | sample 811161 | NCBI WGS metagenome assembly MDTB01 (sample SAMN05326650, study PRJNA326480) | marine metagenome | isolation source: seawater | place: Mediterranean Sea | collected 2009
ACTTTATCAAACGCCGAAGAAACTTTCATCTACCCTGTTACTTTTCAAAAGTTACCTTTAGCATTAGTTCTTTCTTCGCGAAATCTTTGCTGAGTAATACTCTGTAACGAGTTAGTCAATCAGTTAAAAAGCATAGCTAACAAAAATTACAGTACATTGGGCGATGCATTCATAATAAAGATTAGATTTTCGAATAAATACTTCAGTTGACCAGCAGTCGATTTAAAAAAGAAATCAAGTGCTAATGTCGCTAAAATCAGAGCTGCTGGCTGCCACAAGAAACCAAAAAGGAAGAAAATTGGAGCATTATTTATAGGTTCATTCGATAAAAAGGTAAATGCAGATTTCACATTACTTTAAGTTTTCCCATTCCTGTGTATCTACCTATCTTTTTTTAGTCATACTCTTAAATAGACATTGTGAAACTAAATTAAGTACACTAATTAAACTTTTTCAGATGAAGTGGAAACCTTAATGAACACCACAAAAAAATATGTGGCCGAACTACTAAACGGAAAATTTGGTGAAAGACAAAGTGTTATCTGCGACGTTACTTTATCTGGTCTAATTTTCCTTAATCTTGTCGCTGTTTGCCTTGAATCAGTTGAATCAATTTACAGTGTTTATAAAACCCAGTTACTTGTTTTTGAAATTATTTCGGTCGCAATTTTTACAGTTGAATATATTTTACGGATCTGGTCCGCTCCTGAAAGAACTGATCTAAAAGAAATTACTCCACTGAGAAAACGACTTGCTTATATCACCAGTTTTACTGGTTTGGTTGATGCAATTGCAATAATTCCAAGCCTCCTACAGTTTCTAGGCTTCGATCTGCGTTGGCTCAGAGTTTTGCGCATGGTTCGGCTTTTAAAAATTAGCCACTACTCTTCAGCATTGGAAGACCTCGCGTCTGCGATTTTTGCAGAACGCAGGGCCTTTGGTGCATCCTTATATATTCTCGCAATCGCTACCTTCCTATCAAGTGCACTAATCTACATCGCGGAACATGATGTTCAACCAGAGAACTTCAGTTCTATTCCCGGAACAATGTGGTGGTCAATTATTACCCTAACAACAGTTGGTTATGGCGATGTTTCTCCAGTTACTGGCTTGGGAAAAGTGGTTGGTGCAATTACAGCATTAATGGGTGTTTGCACCGTTGCCTTGTTAACAGGTGTGGTTGCATCTGCATTTTCAAATCAACTTGCGCGTCGAAAGGCTATTTTTGAGGCAGAAATTGGCGAAGCGCTTGCCGATGGAATCATCACAGAAGAAGAAAATGAAAAAATAGAAAATCTTCGTGAACAATTTAACTTAACCGAAGAACATGCGCTGGCTATAATCGAGACAATGAAAGAACAACGAAAAAAAAGCTGATATGAGAAATTTCAAATTGGGTCTTCGGTTTGGAACCTGTCTCGAAGCAAATAATCAATTTCGTTTTAGTCGCGTTGTTAAGTAAATAAAGCACTTCATAAATTAATGAATAAATATTCTCTTTACGACAATGATAAAACATCCGATAATCTTACCCGTTTTGAATTCTTATAATGATAAAATTTAAAACTATTCAACTTTTGGATAAAAATTTTAATTTCTCAGAAAATAATTGGAGATAATGCTCATATGAAATTTATTAAAACCACGATCATGACTACTGTTTTGCTTGCTGGTTCCGCACAAGCGGAGCGCTACATCATGGTAACTCATACCCAAGGAACTGATCCCTTCTGGCCGGTTGTACAAAAAGGCTTCGAAGATGCCGCGAAAGCAGTTGGTGCAGAACACGAATATAACTTTGCACCTTCAGGCGATATGGCCGATATGGCTAGCCTCATTCAAGCAGGTGTGGCTACCCAACCAGATGGCATGATTATCTCTCTCCCTGATCCTGCGGCACTTGGAAACGCTATCAAAGCAGCAGTTGGTGCTGGCGTTCCAGTGATTACAATCAACTCTGGTCTTGAATCCTCGGCAAGCCTTGGAGCATTAATGCATGTTGGACAACCGGAAATGCTTGCAGGAGAGAAGGCGGGTGCGCGCGCTAAAGCCGAGGGTGCGTCAAATGCGCTTTGCCTCAATCAAGAGGCTTTTAATACCGCACTTGTCGATCGCTGTGACGGTTATGCAAAAAGTGTGACCACCAAGATGATAGACGTTTCTAATGATGTTGCTCAGATCCAATCCAGAACGGCTGCTGCGTTACAGGCAGATCCTTCAATCGACTCGCTTCTAGCAGTGGGACCTCATGTCTGTGACGCTGCAGCGAAAGCAGTCGACGAGGTTGGCGCGACTGTTCATCTCTCGTGTTTTGATCTCAGTCCAGCGGTCATGGATCTAATCAGTAAAGGTAAAGTTCAATTTACGATAGACCAACAACAACGTCTTCAAGGATATATGCCGGTAATCGTTCTGCATCTGTATAATACAAACGCAGGAATGCTACCCGGATCAAATATTCCTTCAGGGCCTGGTTTTGTTGATAAAACCAATGCAAGCCAGGTTGCTTCGCAAGCCGGCGTCAATCGCTAGCATATTTTTTCCCGGGGGCACTTGACTCCCCGGGAATTCTCAGAACAGTAAACCATAAAACTTGAACTTTACGAACCAGTCAAAGCGCTCCGAAAAGGACAGACTCACCCGAAGAAGTTTTTTCGGTGGAGTGGTCCAAAGGCCCGAGATTGGCCCGTTCAGCGTAATGATACTTCTCCTTCTGGCACTTGGTTTTTTTTCAATCCCTGAAAGTGTTACAACCCTTAATCCCTTTGCAGGCGAGGGCTTTAATGCGTTGGGCATACGCAACAACTCAAGACTAATCGCCCAGTTGGGTATCATTGCCCTAGGAGCAGGGCTTCTTATTATCGCGCACGAATTTGATCTTTCAATCGGCTCAATGATCGGTTTCGCAGGAATGAGCATGGCAATAATGCTTAAGTGGGGTTTTTTTCTGACCCTGCCATTTATTTCTTTCTCTGATGGAATATCTGTAGAAACAATAACTCTAATAAGTGTTCCCGACCCGTCTCCAATCTTCGCTTTTTCTGTAACCCTCTGTTTTACCTTGTTTTTTGGATGGCTAATTGGGTTTATAGTGGTACGTTCAGGACTGCCATCATTTATAGTTTCTTTATCATTTCTTTTTTTTCTCAGAGGGCTAACTGAGGTTTGTTACCGATCATTTAACAAATCATCTGAACAGTCTTCCGGGTCAACACAGGTGTCAGACCTCCCGGACATTAAAAATATAATTTCACTTCCCGGTCATGGAGAGATCGGGAGGGATGATGCGAAGAATCTTCCAGACGATGAACTACAAGGATTTCATGACAAGCTTAGTAGCATTGACGCATCTTCAATAAGAGAAAACCTTACGCTTGTAAGCGAGCGTGTGGCCTCTCGAAAAACGGAAATCCTTGAACAAAAGGCACTGAGTAATCTGGAACGTGACCTGGCCTCGGCAAGAGAATCAGGAAATGAAGGGATGATAAAAATTTTAGAATCCAAACTTGAAACTGGCCTTAACCTTCCTCCAGTAACGCCAAAAATAGTCACCGATATGGATGTCGCAAAGGGTTGGATCGACACACTTCCAAGTGCGCGGCCTGTGGCTGATTTCTTTGGGGGAGATATTTTCTCATCATTATTTATATGGCTTTACGAGATTGGGTGGAATGTGAACAATTATGGGAATCAGTTCGCTCCAGGACTTTACTCGACAGTGATGATCTGGATTGGACTTTCACTCATAGCCTACGTAATGCTGACCCACACACAACTAGGGAACTGGATCTACTCAACCGGTGGCAACCTCAATGCCGCAAGAGCAAATGGAGTCCCTACAAATAAAGTAAAAATTGGCCTTTTTATGTTCTCTGCCTTCTGTGCAACCTTGTTTGCTGCGACTCAAGTCTTTGAAACCAATACTGCAGACGCTGCCAAAGGAAACCTTAAAGAACTAGAAGCTATAGCTGCCGCCGTGGTCGGCGGAGTTGTCCTGACAGGAGGTTTTGGAACCGTCATAGGTATTCTCTTTGGAGCGGTCATATTCGGGATAGCAAGAGAAGCGTTTTTTTATATACCCTTTGTTGACGGTTCATTTTATAGGGTTTTTCTCGGGTTTATTCTCCTAGTCGCCGCACTCACTAACGAAAATATAAGAAAACGGATCACTGGTGGGACCTGAGAATTCAAATAAAGTACCTGCGGTAGAGGTTCATAAACTTGTCAAAAGGTTTGGTAACTTCACGGCCATAAACGAAATATCTCTTAAGGTTTTTCCTGGAGAAGTACACGCACTGCTGGGCGATAACGGGGCGGGAAAGTCTACCCTGATCAAGTGCCTATCGGGTGTTTATCAGCCCACATCTGGCCATATTAGTGTCGAAGGTGAACAAAAAGAATTTACATCGCCGAGAGAGGCATCAAATACAGGGATTGGAACCGTTTACCAAGACCTTGCACTCAATGCACTAACTTCCGTGACAAGAAACTTTTTCCTTGGGAGAGAACTTACCATTGGCCCTCCTCCCTTTGGCCTAATGAAGATGAAAGAAATGAACGCAATTGCTATAAGAGAAATGGGGAAAATAGGGATTAATATCGCGGACCCCGCACAACTGGTAGGAACTATGTCGGGCGGTCAGCGTCAGACACTGGCAATCGCAAGGGCAATATATTTCGGAGCAAAAGTTCTTATTCTCGATGAACCAACTTCGGCGCTCGGACAAAAACAACAGATGGAAGTTTTAAAAACTATAAAACGAGTCCAAAAACTTGGAAATATCGCAATTATATTAATAACTCACAACGAGATTCACGCACGACTGATTGCGGATCGGTTCACTTTTCTTAGCCTCGGTGAGATTATAGGACAGGGAACCGCTGAAGACCTTCGGGGGGACGACATCAAGCGACTTATGGCAGGTGGAGCAGAAATAGGAGATCTCTCAACGCTACTGGAAAATGCATAGCCCTCAAGCGAACTCTGGTTTAATGGTAGTAACGAGCATAACGAGCGGCTAAACTATACTAAATTGCCAAGAGTTGTGATTGCTTAACTCTACTTTTAACAGGAAAAAATATGAGACCAGATAGCCACGAAATTGATCATGAAGAGACCGACCACGACAGTGATGATCCAGTGGTGATAATAAGATCCATGATAGTTCCATTTGTGCTTGTTTTCGCGGTCACAATTGGAATCGTTTGGTACCTGGGCGCGGGCCAGGAAAGGAACCTGGGCTGGTCTAACATTGGCTGTAAAACATGGACCGGATTTTGCTCGAAATAGATGGTCGAAGGGAATTTTTTCCTGTTTGATGTTTCCTAACAGCAACTGTAAAGGTATCAGCCTACAGAATCTCCAACTGGGTCACTAGGTCGCTACCCTGCATATCAGTCCAGCCGGTGTCACCATCTGTGTTAACCTCGCCGATATTAGTGACTGTGTTAGCCCCTATCTGGACCACTTTATTAACTTCGTTGTCAAGATTATTATAGGTAGTCGTACTAAGATCCACAGAGCCCTGCGTCGCATCTGCAAGCAGATATACATTCTTTGCGTCTGAAAAGTCCTTATCGGTTCCTTGTGTAGTCACAGCTACCGCTGTAATTGCCGCCTTACCAGTACCCGTGATGTCAGTAAGTGCGAGATCTGTAACAATTCCCCCGGCGTCTTTGGTCACAACAAGCTTATTCGTCCCAGTTGTAACCGTGTAACCAACCGCCTTATCTAATTCTGTTTTCAAGTCAGCAATCGTAGCGTTACTTGATGATTTAGTGTACGTCACGCCTCCGAATATGATCGTTTCGCCATTTGTAAGCCCAGCTAGAGCAGTGTTTGTGACAGCAAATTCCGTAACCTCTTTTCCGAGGGAGAGGTTCGCAGCTGTATCCACGATATGATAAGAATCGGCATCTACAGATGCGTAGTCTTTAATTCTCTGCCACTGGCTGACGGTAACGTAATTCGCTTTCGTAGTCCCATCAGTCTCTAAGAGCTGATAGGCTGTTCCATTGCCACCAGTTATGGTGTCGCCTATAATATCAACCTTACCGTCAGCGGTCTTCTTGGTGAGAACAGCAGTATCGCCGGCCGTGTTCGCATTATATAAATTAGTCGCGGTGTCAGATATTAACGCTATGGTTGTTGTGGCGCTGTTGGTGGCTGTGTTAGTAACTATAAGATTAGCGATAGCGTAGGTCACCGCGTCAAGTGTTTTTATCTCTCCCGCCTTCTCAAGATAATCATAATTTTGCAGTGATAAGGAAGAAAAACCACTCGCAGAATCTGCTATTGAATACGCCATTTTACTAAACGTCTTGTTCCCACTTCCATCAGTTTCTGTATTAAAGTTTGTCTTATAATAATTGGCGTTTGCCACGGTAGCATAAGTATCTGAAAGGTGAATAACATTCGCGAGGTTTAGAATCGCATCAGTGGCGTCCGCTCCAGCCAAATTTGCTGCAGTGTCTTTTATCTTTTCTATCGTGATATCCGTAGTAGGGTCCTCGCCCTGGTAAACCACGTTGGCGGCTGACGGTGTCTTCGACGAATTTGAGGTAAACGCACCAGTCGTTAGATCTGTCACCACACCGGCTATCTTATTAGTCGCGATAATATTATTCCCGCTCTTGCTAAGGACATAGTTCGATACACCAGAGCTACTAGACGTCGCAGTACCTGTGACTTTAGCATCCGAGCTTCCGGTATTAAACGCTGCTATATAAGTGTCAATATTAATAGCGCCGGCCGCTGTGTAGGTCAGACCGTCGAACACTATTGTGTTACCATTCAGCATCCCAGTGAAGGTGTTAGCAGCGAACGTAAACTCAGTGACTTCACCGCGTGCCTCGTATGCTACCTTCGCCTCCAGCACCGAGGTGTCATCAGCAGCATCATTCTTCAGAATAAATATCGTGGAAGCTTCGCGTAAGGCATTATTTCCCTCTACCCTTGATACATTAGCAGAGCTATCATAAAAATTGTTCCCATAGTCTTTTACCTGGTAAGCAACCGGAGTCGCGTAGGGGCTGAGCAACTTCGCTTGAGAGACTGACGCGAAGTTTGTGTTGGCATTACCCGCGACGTCTGGGCCAAGCACAGTCACCGTGCCACCGCCATTTATAGCCAGTCCAAGGATGCTATCCGTTACGGCCGGTGCTCCTATCGCATCTGCTGTGTCAACAATATTCGCAACCTTCGTGACCGAGCTTATCTTTCCATCGGTCTTATCGACACTGGCATTGTATACAGTAGTCGTCTCAGCGATGTTAGCCGCGTCGGTGATCGTTATCTTTCCAGCCTCGGCAAGACCAGTACCGCCGGCCGCGTTTGCTGTAACGTTCGCAGCGGTGTCAGATATCTCATAATACGCCCTATCAGTATTCCCAGCCAGTGTATTCGCAGTGTTAATATCAGCCGTGCCTGTTCCGACTATAGGGTTACTAATACTAAAATGGTAGTCCGAGATAGCTCCACCGGACGACGTCGCCGTGCCGGTTACCTTAGAGTTTGTATTTCCGGCGTTCATTGCATCAACGAAAGTCTGCAGTGTGTCGCTTCCATTTGAAGTAAACGTCTGCCCGTCAAAGACAATGGTATGGCCGCTGGACATACCGGTGAAACCAGTCGCAGAAAATGTGAACTCTGTAACCTCCTTCGTCGAGGTCGTCCCATCATGCTTAACGACTACGGCGCTAGGCGCATTAGAACCGACCGTGTTTGTAAAACTCCCCACTACCAGATCGGTTTGCGTGCCTGCTGTCTGTTTCGTGACTACTAGGTTAGAGCTCGGTCCGACTTTTCCGAGGAGACCGCTCGTCATAGTGGCAAGATTAGCCGCCGTATCTGAAATTATGACAGGAACCGCAGCAGAGGGCGCGAACGTAATACTGGAGTTCGCGGCCTCAAGAGACTCGGCCTTGGCCTTATCAGCCACAGTGTTTGCAACTACCGCTGTAGATTTGTTGAAGATCGACGGCCCGTCTGTCGCCGCCTTAAGTGTGACTAAATCGTCGGTTGCACCCTCAAGACTCGCGAACGTAATATTATTATTGAGCGTGAAAAACTCCTGTGCCTTAGTTGTCCCAATGGCATCGGTGATAACCACGGCCGTTGCCTTTGGAAAAATTGCGTCGCTCATTGCATCAAGCTGAGCAGTAGTTCCCGATATGGTTGCAAAGGTCACGTTCTTAGCGCTACCAGCGGCATTGTATATATTTGTAGCCTGAGTGGTTGAAGTGGTGTCGGTTATGACGATCTCCGCTGCTCTCGCAAGCTGCCCAGAATTTTGGGAATTGAGCGCATCAACATCCGCCGCAGTCCCTTGAATTTTTGCATAAGTCGCTGTGTTTTTGGCAGCAAAAATCGTTTCTGCATTGGAAGTTCCGCTAACCGTATTAGTCGCTAAAGTAGTTCCTGTAACATGCAAAGCGGTGGCGTTGGTGAACACATTTTTAAGATAGCTACTTGAGCCCGCCGCGCTGACGACACCGGCTAGAGTCACGATATCAGCGGCGATATCCTCTATCTTGTAGTTGCCGCCGGTCGCGGTATCTTCTATGACATACTGAGCGTATTCTGAGTCAAACTGGATACCGGTCTTGCCATTAAGGTCAAATTTTCCTCTTGCGACGGTCAAATCAGCGTCCAGTGTGCCGGCCGAGACTGCTTGGTCGTTTTGATCAAACTGCAACACTATTGAAGTTGCCTCACTGAGATTACCCTGCTCCCCGGTCAGGCTTGCAAGAGTGTCCCTGACATTGAACTCCACCGCCGTTGAAAAAGCCCCCAACGCTACACCCTGATCTTTTGTCGCAAAAGTATTATCCGCTATCGCTACCTTCTTACTACTGGAGGTCGAACCTGATATGCCCAGCACGTTATCCGTCGATGCCACAATAGCGGCAGCGGTGTCCTTTATAAAAAAGGCAGTTGTATTAGAAACACCGGCATCAAATGCAACCTTGGCCTGAAAGACTGTTGCAGTATTAGTAATAGCAATACTGGTGGCTTCCTCAAGACCTTTTCCGGTAGCCGCGTTTCCATCAAACTGTGCGGCAACGTCGGACACACTGTAGATAACGGCCTTATCAAATGCCCCCATTAGATTCGCTTGAGTCACGGTTGCCGTGCCCGTCGCAGTGACCGATGTGGCATTGGTAATCACCTCATTGGTAGAGGCTGAGACTGCTGCAACAGTATCACTGATGGCCGCGATACTAACCGTGGCCGTCTGTCCCGAGTTGGTTGTAACCAGTGAGGCGGTGTTAACCACGGTTGCCTGGGCGATGGTTGCAGTTCCTGAAATCGTGATCTGGTTAGCGTCATTTAGTCCAGCGCCAGCAGAGATATTTCCGGCCGAGTCAGAAATATTATAGCCAACATGCTGGGTGTAACTCGCTAGTGTATTAGCGTTTGTGACCGACGCGTTTGTGTTTGCTGTAACCGTAGTCCCTGTGCTAAGCACGTTATTTCTTTCGGTAAAGGTATGGGTTGAATTAACAAGTTCGGCCACAGTATCGTCGATCAAATTGACTGTAATACTGCCTGCTGTTTTCTTCGCAACTAGAGATGCATCGTATATGTACTTGGCCTTAGCGAAAGTTGCTGTGTCTGAGACCTCGACCTTCGTGGCTTCATTTAAACCAAAACTATTGCCGTCAGTAGCGACAAAATTTGCCGCTATGTCATTGATAGTATAGGTTACTCCCGGGGTACTCGGCTCATCTGTCGTAGAAAACACTGCGATAATGTCGGCCTGAGCAACCGTTGCCTTATTAGAAACTGTTACAGATGTAGCGGGCTCAAGAACCTCATCTGCGGTTTTATACACAGGGTTATTCCCTTTGTCTACTACGTTCTTGCCAATGTCATTTGTGGTGGCAACCACTGCATTCCCAGAAGTATTAGTTACATATGGACCAGTCACCCCCTGAGTCGTGACATTGACAGCTGACGGAGCGACAGCAGTCCCAGTAACAGCAAACGCAGAAGTGGTTAGATC
>MDTB01082448.1_pt1 | contig 10007 bp, 11 predicted proteins | sample 811161 | NCBI WGS metagenome assembly MDTB01 (sample SAMN05326650, study PRJNA326480) | marine metagenome | isolation source: seawater | place: Mediterranean Sea | collected 2009
GAAAATTTTATTTAAATTTAAATGAGTAAAAACCTTAATAATAATTCACACAGATTATCAAGAGTTAATGAATTAATAAAACGAGAACTCTCTTCTATTTTACAAGTTATGGAATGGAGAGAATACGGATTTACAGTACTTAATATTACATTTACAGAAGTAGAATGTAGTAAAGATTTAAGAATTGCAAAAATTTATTATATCCCAATAGGGATTAAAAATTCTAAATTTGTAGATAAAGCTATTAATAGTAGAGTAAAAGAATTCCGAAAATATCTTGGCAAAAAATTACATTTGAAGTTCATACCAGAATTAAGGTTTATTGAAGATAAAAGTTTTGAAGCTTTTCAGAAAACTTCTGAAATACTTGAAAAATTGTCAAAAAATAAGAATAAACAGTAAATGTTTATGATATGAGTAAACAATCAACACCTTGTAATATAAATGGCTGGCTTATCCTTGATAAACCTAAAGGGATAGGCTCTACTGATATAGTAAATTTAGTTAAGAAAAAAATTGGCAAACAAAAGGTGGGGCATGGAGGAACTTTAGATCCACAAGCAACTGGTTTACTACCAATTGCTATTGGTGAAGCAACAAAAACCATAAGATTTACAGAAAGTTTGTTAAAAACATATGAATTTAATGTTATTATTGGCGTCTCAACTGATACCGATGATGCTTCAGGCAATATAATTCTTAGATCAAAAAGAAGGCCTAGTACAAATGAAATTCGTAAAGCAGTTAAAAACTTTAAAGGAGATATTGAGCAATTACCACCAAAATTATCAGCTCTTAAAGTAAATGGAAAAAGAGCTTATGATTTATTCCGTAAAGGTATAAAATTTGAACTATCTCCTAGAAAAATTTTTATCAAGGAAATTCATATTATTGAACGAAAAGATAGTGATAATATAAATTTAAAAATGACATGTGGAAAAGGTTGCTACGTGAGATCATTAGCAAGAGATTTGGGAAATGAATTAGGTTGTTTTGCCCATGCTGATAAAATAAGACGGACAACATATGGTCCTTTTAAATTGGAAAATAGTATTTCTCTTAGTAAGTTAAGTAATTTTAACCAAAATGAAGTGAAAAACAACTTAATACCGATAAATATTTTGTTAAAAATTCACCCTAATTTTGAATGTGAGTTAGAGAGTATAAGTAAAATTCTAAATGGGAATCCTACTGAGATGAAAGCTCTAAAAAGTAGAAATTATGAAATTGCATGGACACATTATAAAAATGTTCCATTAGCAATTGGAAAAGTTGAAAACCATATATTTTATCCTTACAGAGTATTAAATATTATCCAAAATTCTGACCTTTGATATATAATAATAAATGCCAGATATCATTACTAGAGAGATTTTAGAAAATGAACTCCACTCTAAAGCCATTTTTTCTGTATGCTATAATTATAGGTATTCAATAACTAAAACATACAAATATGGAGAGAAGAAATTACTTTTTATACTTTTAAATCCTTCACAAGCAACAGAAAAAGTTTATGACCCAACTCTTTTACGATGTAAAAAAAGAGCAGAAAAATCAAATTATAAACAATTAAGGATTTGTAATTTATTCGCATTACGTACAACCAATCCAGAGAAACTCAAAAAAGTTTATGACCCAATAGGACCATTAAATAACAATATTTTAAAAAAAAGTATTCACTGGTCAGATGTAATTATCTGTTCATGGGGTAATCTAGGAATATTAAATAATAGGGCTATAGAAGTAATCCAGCTTATAAGGGAAAATAATACTCCCGTTTTCCATTTAGGCTTAACAAAAAAAAATCAACCAAAACATTTACTTTATATTAGTTATGACAAAATTCCAATAAAATGGTTTTAAAAAGACTTTTCAAATTTTAAAAAAAAGTATATATGCTAATTTATTATTCTGACTGGACGACATCCTGGCAGATTTTTATTATATAAAGGAGTTAAAGATGTCGATTGATTCAAAAACTAAACAAAATTTAATAAAAAAGTTTGCAAAAAAAGAAAACGATACTGGGTCACCAGAGGTTCAAGTAGCTATTTTAACTACAAGAATTACAAATTTGTCCGAACACTTTAAAACTCACAAAAAGGACAATCATTCAAGAAGAGGACTTTTGAAACTTGTATCACAAAGAAGAAAAATTTTAGACTACGTTAAATCTAAAGATGAAAATCGTTACAAAACTTTAATAGAGCAGCTTGGAATTAGAAGATAATATAAGAAATGTTTAAAATTCCAAGGAGTTTAAGAATATTAAATTCAATATATAATATAAAATGCAAGTATGTATTAAATATCGATAGGATATTTAAGCATAAAATTTCAGAAGGATAGATATGTTAAAGGCAATAAAAAAATCAATAACTTGGGGTCATGAAAAACTTACAATTGAAACAGGTAAAATAGCTAGGCAAGCTGATTCATCTGTAATAGCTACATATGGAGAAACAGTAGTTATGGCAAATGTAGTATATGCTAAAGAAGCTAAGGCAGGACAAGACTTTTTTCCATTAACAGTTAATTATCAGGAAAAATACTATGCAGCAGGTAAAATTCCTGGTGGTTTTTTTAAAAGAGAAGCTAGACCTACTGAAAAAGAAACTCTTACCAGTCGCCTCATTGATAGGCCAATAAGGCCTCTATTTGTTGAAGGTTTTAAAAATGAAGTCCAAGTAACTTGCACGGTTTTAAGCCATGACGGTGAAAACGATCCAGACTTCATTGCCTTGATTGCGGCATCTGCAGCTCTAACACTTTCTGGAGCACCATTTTTAGGCCCTATAGGGGCTGCAAGGGTGGGTTTTGTTGACGACTCATATATTCTTAACCCCTCAATAGAAGATATGGAAAATATAAGAGAAAATTCAAACCAAAGATTAGATCTTGTAGTAGCAGGTACACAAGATGCTGTGATGATGGTTGAGTCTGAAGCTTATGAACTTAGTGAAAAAGAAATGCTAGGTGCTGTCAAATTTGGTCATGAGCAAATGCAAAAGGTAATTGATTTAATAATAAGTTTGGCAGAAAAGACTGCAAAAGAACCATACAATTTTGTTCCCACGGACAATAAAGATTTAGTTAAGAAATTAAAATCAATTGGTGAAAAAGAGATTAGCAAAGCATTTTCAATTGCTGACAAACAAGAAAGACAAAATACGTTAAATAATGTAAAACAAAATATTCTTAGTAATCTTACAGATGAAGAACTAGAAAATGAAGAATTAGACTATAGTTTTAAAAAGATTGAAGCTGAAATAGTAAGATCTAATATTCTAAAAAAAGGAAAAAGAATAGATGGAAGAAAACTTGATAAAGTTAGACAAATTGAGTGTGAGACACGTTTTCTTCCTAGAACACATGGTTCTGCTTTATTTACGAGAGGTGAAACACAATCTATTGTAGTTACTACTCTTGGGACTGGTGAAGATGAACAAATTATAGATGCTCTTCATGGAGAAGGTCGATCAAAATTCTTACTTCACTATAACTTCCCTCAATATTCAGTTGGTGAAACTGGTAGAGCTGCAGGGCCAGGCAGAAGAGAAATAGGACATGGAAAGTTAGCATGGCGTGCACTACAAGCTGTCTTACCAAAAAGTTCCGAATTTCCATATACCATTCGTATAGTATCTGAGATAACAGAGTCTAACGGTTCATCTTCAATGGCTACCGTGTGCGGATCTTCTTTGTCTATGATGGATGCAGGGGTACCCTTAAAGTCTGCTGTAGCAGGTGTAGCAATGGGACTTATTTTAGAAGGAAAGGAATATGCTGTTCTTACTGATATATTAGGAGATGAAGATCATTTAGGGGATATGGATTTTAAAGTTGCAGGAACTTCTGAAGGAATAACATCCTTACAAATGGATATAAAAGTTGCAGGAATTACACCTGAAATAATGGAAAAAGCTTTAGAGCAAGCTAATAAAGGAAGGCTTCATATCTTAGAGGAAATGTCAAAATCAATAAGTGAAGCTAGCGATTTTTCCAAATATGCACCAAAAATTGAGACCCTAAAAATTGCAACGGATAAAATAAGAGAAGTTATTGGATCCGGAGGAAAAGTAATTCGTGAGATTGTTGAAGTTTCTGGTGCAAAAGTAGATATCAATGATGAAGGAATTATTAAAATTGCTTCAAATGACTCAGAGAAAATCAAAAAAGCTCTTGAGCTAATTAAATCAATTGTAGATGAACCAGAAGTTGGAAAAATTTATAATGGTAAAATTGTAAAACTTATGGATTTTGGTGCTTTTGTCAATTTTTTTGGTAAGAAAGACGGGTTAGTACATGTAAGTCAAATTTCTACTGAAAGGGTAGCTCATCCCAAGGATTTACTAAAAGAAGGTCAAGATGTTAAAGTAAAATTGATTGGTTTTGATGATAGAGGGAAAGTAAGATTATCTATGAAAACTGTTGATCAAAATAGTGGGGAGGAAATTACACAAAAAAAATCATAGCATGTTTTATCATTAATAAACTATAACTTTTTTTCTAAAATTCTAAAGTAATAATTGTTTGCTTCTCTGATAATTATTTTATCTTTATTTGACAATTTCTTATCTTCTATATTTGTTTCACATTGACTAATTTTTTTATTAAAACTGCTTGTCATATTAATTTCTTTATACCAATGAACTCCCCAAATTCCATCGTATGCTTTCGGTCCAGGACTCCAACTCAACATAGATTGGCAAAAAGGTATTTCTAAATTACAGCACAATTTTTTAAGGGTAAGTTCAGTATGATTTTGTAGATCATCTGAATCAATAATTAATGGAAAAAAATTTAATCTATTTTTAATAAATTCGTACAATTCATAAAGTTGCTGAAATCCTAAATCTTTGAATTCATAATTTTTGTTCTTTTTTTTGTAGGAATTTAAAACTAACTCTGGTCGTCTAATTAATATAACATTTTTAAGAGACAAGATAAAATCCAAATAATCATTATTGATCATATGATGAGTCATATGCTTTTGATATTGGTATGATTTATTAACTAGACCATTAATACAGAAATCAGATACTGCTTTATAATCTGATAATTGATTTTTTATAATTTCATTACGCATAGGATGTATAAATCCAGTCTCTTTTAAATATGCAGCATAAAATGGTTCATCCAATATTTCAAAATCACTTCTGCTACCAAAACTACGCATTAGTGCTGTTGATAAATTTCTAGGACCAGACCATACGCCTATCCGTTTAATATTTTTCAATTAAGTCCTCGTAAGCATCTCTTAATAATTTCAAAATTGAAATTTTATTTTTACTTAAAATTTTATGCCCGTCAATTGATGCTACTTTTGTCAATCCACCAAAAGTACCTGTTAAAAAAATTTCATCTGCAGAGTAAGTATCTAATAAAGTAAAGTTCTTTTCAAAAATAGGTATATTTAAATCTTTACAAAGATTAATTACTTTTTTTCTAGTTACGCCATTCATACAATAATCTCCAGTTGAAGTCCAAACTTCTGTTCCTTTTACTATAAAGAAATTACAGGAATTAGTAGTGTTAACGAAACCAAAAGGATCCAACATTAATGCTTCATCGCCTCCAACACGTGTAGCTTGAATGCAAGCTAATACACAATTAAGTTTTGAGTGACTATTTAATTTAGGATCTTGAATCATTGGAAGTGCTCTTACTTGTGGAACAGTAATTAGCTTAACTCCTTTATCTGAAACTTTTAAAAATGGTTTGGAATGTTCCATAATTATAACATAAGTGGGTCCATAAATAGAGAACTGCGGATGCTGAAACGGTTTTATTTTTTTTCCCCTAGTAACCATAAATCTAGCATAAACATCTGTATTCATATCATTTGAAAATCTAGTTTTTTCTAATTCTTTAAAAATTTTTTCTTTAGAGAAATCAACCTTGATATCAATAAGTTTTAAAGCCTCAAAAAGTCTATAAATGTGATCTTCAAAAAAAATCCATTTGTTTTTATGAAGTCTTAAACCTTCCCATATTCCATCACCTAAGAGAAATCCACTATCAAAAACAGAAATCTTTGCTTTCTCCCTGTGAAATAATTTACCAGAAACATTAATTTTAATTCTTAAATTTCTTTTGTCTTCTTTAGAAGAATGTGTGATAGATATGACAAATCCTAACTTACTAAATCAATACTAACTTACAAGTTATATACTAATGTAAAATTTAAAGCCACCCAGATAATTCATTCTCTAATATTTTAGTAAGAGCTCTGATATGGTCATCTCTATCATTTAAACAAGAGATATATAAAAAGTTTTCTCCTCCAGCTTCTGAAAAACTTTCAGAAATTTCTTCATTTATTTCCTCTAAAGTCTCAACGCAATCAGAGGAAAATGCTGGGGCTACAACTGCTATACTTTTTTTACCACTCTTTGCTAACTCAGCCACATAATCCACTGTTGAAGGGCCAACCCACTTTTCAGGACCGAATTTTGACTGAAAAGTAGTAGTTAATTGAGACCTATCCCAATTTAGTATTTCAGCCAATAATCTTGTTGTCTTTTGACATTGACAATGATAAGGATCCCCTTCCATTAGATACCTCTCTGGAACACCATGATATGATACTACAAGATGTTCTGGTACTGACTTAGTTTTATCGTATGCTTCTTTTATTGAGTTAGCTAAAGACTGCATGTAAAAAGGGTTTTCAAAATATGCTGGTACAGTTCTAAATGCTGGCTGCCATTTCATTTTCATAAGAGATCTGAATGCCTGATCATTAGCAGTAGCAGTAGTTGGTCCAGCATACTGAGGATATAAAGGAAAAAAAATTATTTTTTCACAACCTAGCAATTGCAAATTTCTTATTACTTTTTCCGTTGATGGATTTCCATACCTCATACAAAAATCCAATATCACTTTTTCACCATATTTTTTTTTAAAATAATATGATATTTTCTTAAGTTGAAGCTTAGTGATTGTAAGTAAGGGGCTCTCATTTTCTTTTTTATTCCAAATGCTTTTGTATGCCTCCCCAGACGAAAATGGTCTTTTTGATAAAATAACTAATTGAAGTAATGGTTGCCATAACCATTTTGGATAATCTATAACCCTTTGATCAGACAAGAATTCATTTAGGTAACGACGCATTGACCAGTAATCCGTATTATCAGGGGTACCTAAATTAGCGATTATTATCCCTATTTTTGGAGAAGGTAATGGAGGATGCTCACTATTAGCATATTTTAACCTTCCTTCTCCAGGTTTTTGTAATTTCACTTGAAAGTCCTAATTCATAGAATTTGAAAATCTTTTGATTATATAGATAAGTTAAGTGTAACTATTTTTTTTTCAATGAAATTTAAAGAAAACATGTAATCTTTTTAAATTAATGATTTAGGTTTAGAATTCCACCCAGTAAGACAAATTATATCAAATGTAGCAATATATCTATTATCCTCTTTATTTGATAAAAAGTTTGTTTGGTAATAATTTAAAACATCATCTAAAAAAAATTTTGTTAATACCCTTTTATTTCTTTTTAACAAGCAGTTTGTTTCTCCTATACTTTTTAGATCTGTGATCAAATCTAAAGGATTTTCATATTGAACTTCGTAATGAAGCTTATCAGAAACACAAAAATTAAATCCTGACCTTCTTAATAATGCTCCATAAGTTGGAGTGTCTATCATTGGATGTATTCTTGGAGAAACACCTCCAAAATTTTTTATCTCTGAATATTCAAATGACTTTCTTAATTCATAAAGACTTTTTTCACCAAAAGCATAACCAACAAAAATACCATTTTTTTTTAATCCATGCCTTATTTGCACTAATTTTGAAATTGGATCATTAGCTGAATGTAGGTGTAAAGCACTAATAATCAAATCTTGCGAATTGGGCGAAATTTTAAGAAATTCTTCATCTGAAATATGATTGATTTTATTTTGATTAATATTATCAACCCAATGTTTTGCAAAATGACCTACAATTAATGTTTCTAAAAATTTATCGTCTAGCTCAATTAATCTATCTTTTAAATCACTAATTGCCAACCCATGCAAAAAAGTGGAGAATTTAGATTCAGCCCTTTTTTTTCTTAAATTTATAAGATTTTCATCAAAAATATATTGTTGATCTGTCATTAGATGATAATTTATAGAGTTATAACTTATTATAATAGAATATGTTTTTAAAAATAATTAATGAATAGTTAATATTAAATGATTTCAAATATTAAGATTGGCATAATACAACTATCTTCAAATGAAAGTTTGAATGATAATTGTAAACAGTTGGAATATTATTTCAATAAATGTTTAAAAGATGGCGCTAAATTTATTTTAAGCCCTGAAGTTTCAAATTTTATTTCTACAAATAGTAAAATTAGACTAAATTCAATAGAAATAGAAAGTAAAGATCTGATGGTACAACAGGTAAAAAAATTTTGTAAAACATTTAAAGTATGGTCACTAATTGGTTCTGTAATTCTTAAAAAAAAAATAGAAAAAAATACTTTTATTAATAGATCTATACTTATTAATCCATTAGGAAAGATAATTGCGAGATATGATAAAATCCACATGTTTGATGCTAATATAAAAAAAAATGAAACATATTTAGAGTCCAAAAATTTTGAACCAGGGAGAGAGGTTGTATTAGTAAAAACACCGTTTGCAAATATTGGAATTACGATTTGTTATGATCTAAGATTTCCACAACTGTTTAGTAAACTTAAAAAAAATGGTGCAGACTTAATTTGTATTCCATCTGCATTTACTGTAAAAACAGGTAAAGATCACTGGGAAACTTTAATTAGAGCTCGAGCTATAGAAAATAATACTTATATAATTGCACCAGCTCAATGTGGAAGGAACACATCCTCTAGAAAAACTTGGGGGCACTCTTTAATCATAAATCCTAAAGGAAAAATATTATGTGATTTAGGAAAAAAAGCTACCTACTCTGTTATAAGTTTAAAAAATGAATAAGTATTGCAAATTTATAGGGATATTATAGCTTATGATTCAAGCAATTATTACAAATTATGTAAATGAACGATAAAAAAAATAATTTGGCACCTCTAATTTTATTTTCTGAGATTGCAACTATTGACCAATTAATTAGAGCTCAAATTTCAAAAATTTTACCTGATGGTATGGCAATATCTCATCTTTCTGTATTGAACCATTTATCTTCTATTAAAAATGAAAAAAACCCAATGCAATTAGCAAAAAGCTTTAACGTAACGAAAGGTGCAATGACAAACACTCTTTCCAAATTAGAAGCTTCAGGATACATAAATATAAGACCAGATTGGAATGATGCAAGAAAAAAGCAAATAACAATAAGTAAATCTGGAATAGAAGCTCAACGCGAAGCTACAAAGTCTATTACACCAATTTTAAATAAGGTTATCAATATGCTTGGTAAAGAAAAAGCAGATATAATTTTACCAATAATAAGAGAACTAAGAAATATTTTGAGTAAGTAAATGAGTAAAATACAAAAAAAAATTCTTATTATAGGTAGTGCTCCAGATTCTATCATATCTCGTAAGTGGAAAGACCTTTCATTTGATAATATTGTAGTTATAAATAATGCTTGGAAAGTAAGAGAGGATTGGACAAATTGTATTTATCCTGAAGATTTTCCAAGTAATAAGAGGCCATCACCCAATAATAAACAAACTCTACACTCAGCAGATGAATATGTAAAAGCACAAAATTATTTTGGAGGATTTGTTTATGCTGGAGGTACAATGGCTTTTACTGCAGGCTATTGGGCTTTATATAAATTTAAACCAAAAATAATTTGTTATATTGGTTGCGATATGGTTTATAAAGGTAAAAAAACACATTTCTATGGAAAAGGTAATGCAGATCCTCTTAGAAAGGACAAAACTTTAAAAAATTTATTAGCAAAATCAGCAAGGTTAGAAGCCATAGCAGAAATGAATAACTGTAAAATATTTAACTTATCAAATATTTCAGAAAGTAGCCTTACATTTACTAAAGTAGATATTAAAGATATAAATAATA
>MDTB01090827.1_pt1 | contig 10007 bp, 8 predicted proteins | sample 811161 | NCBI WGS metagenome assembly MDTB01 (sample SAMN05326650, study PRJNA326480) | marine metagenome | isolation source: seawater | place: Mediterranean Sea | collected 2009
AAATATTGAGGAGATAGTAAAAAAATTAGATATCCAATTATTTACTGAGGTTGTTGATTGGGAGGCAATAAAAGACGTTCAAACAGCTTTTTTTAAAGCCGGTGTAGCAAACCAAGACACTCCACAAGACCATGCTTTTTTTTCAGTTTTATATTCATTTGCTGAAAAAAATAATATCAAATATGTTATAAACGGTAACAATTATACTTCAGAATCTGTTTTACCAGTAGCATGGGGTCATGATGCTATGGATTCAGTCCACATGAAAGATATTTGTAGACAATATGGTGGTAAAAAATGGAAAAAATTTCCTTTTGTTTCAACTTTTAAATACCATGTTTTCATTCCAAGAATCCGTAAAATGCAAATTATATCTCCTCTCAATTATATTGATTATAAGAAGATGGATGCAATTAAAGTCCTTGAAGAAAAATTAAATTGGCAATATTATGGCGGTAAACATTATGAATCTCGTTTTACAAAATTTTTTCAAAGTTATTGGTTACCCAAAAAATTTGGATATGATAAAAGAAAAGCTCATTTCTCAAGTTTAATTTTAAGTGAAGAAATTACTAGAGATGAAGCTCTTGATGAGATGAAGAAAAATTCATATGATGAATCAACAATTGAACAGGATATTGATTACATTTGTAAAAAATTAGATGTTAGAAAAGAAGATTTTATTAGTTGGATGAATGAACCTAATAAAAAATTTAGTGATTACAAAAATAATGTTTTCATAAAAAAGTTAATCTATAGTTTCATAATAGAATTTTCAAATTTAAAAAGTAGGGTTAATATATTTAGTAAAATAAAATATATTCTTGCGAGGATAAAATATATATCATTGAAGATATTATCAAAATTAAAAAATTAACTTTTTTAATTTATTGTTTTTAGTAAATAAGCTAATAAAAATCAAGAATAATTCATAAAATGAATTTTAATTATGATGCGGTTATAATGTTAACTTTTTCAATATGGAAAAAGGAAGCTAGAAGTAATAGGTATCATTATGCTGCAAGATTCTCAAAATTATGTCCAGTTTATTTTTTTCAATTTGATTTAAAATTTAGAGATAACTATTTTGAGAAAATTAAAAACTCAAACATAATAATAGTACATTGTAACAAAAAATATATTCTTTCTAATCATCAACACAAGTTATTAAATATTCTTAAAAAAATAAAATCTGAAAAACCTTTATTATGGATTTATAATTATTTGCTTGATAATATTATAAAAAATTTTAAGTCCGATATGAAAATTTTTCATGCAACTGAGGATTTTTTTTGTAGTGATTTATTTTTTAAACCTCCAAATATCGATAAATTGAAAAAAGTATTGCGAGATATAGATTTATTGGTGTCTTGTTCCGAAGGAGTAAATAATAGCTACATTAAACACGGTAAATATTCTGGAGAATCAATAATTTTAACAAATGGTGTTGACTATGATTTTTATGCTCCAAAAATTGAGGATGTTAAACAAGTTATTCAAAATAGAAAAAATAACATTATATTTTACCAAGGTGGGATAAACGATAGATTAAATATGAAATTATTATATGATTTGATATATAAATTAAGTGATATGGAATTTCATTTTTTTGGAAGATCAAATTTTAATGACTTAGAAAATAAAAAGATATGGAAAACTTTTTTTAAATTTAAAAATTTCAAATATCACAAATTTAAATCTGTTGAAGAATTAAGAAGTTTTGGTTATAAAGCTACGTTGGGTATAATGCCATTTGCAAAAACAAAATATACTGTTGAGAGTGCTTTTCCATTAAAATCTTTTGAATATTTAGCTTGTGGATTGCCAGTAGTTTCAATTGAAATAAATTCTTTGAAAAAATTTGAAAAATTTTTCTTTTTTGCGAACGACGCCAAGGAATTTGAAAAGCAAATTTTAACCGCCAAGACAAAATCAAAAAATTATGATTTTTTTATTGAAAAAATTAATCTTGCAAAAAAAATGGATTACAATTCTTTTTTTTCAAAATTAATTTCTAATCTTAATTAGTTAGGAGTTCATGATGTGTGGAATTTCTGGAATATTTAATATGAATTTTCAAGAACTTGATGCTCCTGAAAAAAAAATTAAGACAATGATAAAATTGTTATCCCATAGAGGACCAGATTTTCATAATCATTGGATTCATCCTAATAAATTTGTTGGATTTGGACATAATCGATTATCTATTATTGATTTATCTGATAATGCAAATCAACCTATGGAAGGTATAGATAATAATTTGATTACCTATAATGGTGAAATTTATAATTATAAAGAAATAAGGTCATCATTAAATAATGATTGGAATTTTAAAACAAACTCTGATACAGAATGTATTTTAAGTGCTTATTCAAAATATGGAGTAAAATGTTTAGATAATCTAAGAGGAATGTTTTCATTCTCTATATGGAATCCAAATAAAAACGAATTATTTTGTGCTAGAGACAGATTTGGAATTAAACCATTTTATTATTTCATTAAAGATAATGTATTTTACTTTGCTTCAGAAGCAAAAGCATTATTACCTTTTGTTGATAGCATACAAACAAATAAAAAAGCTTTTGCTGAATATTTAACATACCAATATACAATTGGTGAAACAACTTTATTTAAAGGTATAAAAAAACTTCTACCTGGCCATGCTATTTTAATTAAAAATAATTCGATAAAAATTTGGAAATATTGGGATGTGAAATACAATGTTGATTTTAATTTAAGTTCTGAATTTTGTTATGAAAAATTAAATAATTTAATGAATGAATCTATAAAATATCATTTAATTGGTGATGTTGAAATTGGAAGTTATATCTCAGGTGGAATTGATTCAAGTCTATTGTTAAATCTTGCAACTAAATCAAATCAAAAACCATTAAAAGGTTTTCATGGTTTTTTTTCAAATTATAAAGACTATGATGAAAGTCATTATGCAAAGAAAGCTACAGAACTTATTAATGGAGAATTATTTACTTTAGATATTAGTAGTAACGATTTTAGTAATAATATTGAAAAAATAATTTATTATCTTGATTTCCCTACAGCTGGACCTGGATCTTTCCCTCAATATATGGTATCAAAACTTGCATCAGAACATTTGAAGGTTGTAATTGGAGGCCAAGGGGGAGATGAAATTTTTGGTGGCTATGCGAGATATGTGATTGGTTATCTCGAGCAATGTTTATTAGCTGCAATTGACGGTAGTTACAAAAATGGTAATTATATTGTAACTCTTGAATCAATAATACCAAATTTAGGTATTTTAAAAGAGTATAAACCTTTAATTAAAAGTTTTTGGAGTCAAGGGTTGTTTGATTCAATGGATGAAAGGTATTTTAGTTTGATTGATAGATCAAAAACTTTATCAAATGAAATTAATTGGAATGAACTTGATAAAAGTAAAGTTTTTGAGAATTTCAAGAATATTTTCAACAATAAAAATAATGTACAAAAAGAAGCGTACTTTGATAAAATGACACATTTTGATTTTAAAAGTTTACTCCCCGCATTATTACATGTTGAAGATAGGATGAGTATGGCGCATGGTTTAGAAAGTAGAGTTCCTTTTCTTGATCATGAAATAGTAGAGTTTGTTGCAACAATTCCAGCAAATATTAAATTTGAAAATGGTAAAATGAAGAATTTATTAAAGAAAACATTTGCTAATTCCATTCCTGTTGATATATTAAATAGAAGAGATAAAATGGGGTTTCCAGTTCCACTAAAAGAATGGTTTAATTCATCTCTTCAAAATTTTGTAATTGATAATTTAAATAATTTAAAAATGAAAAATAGACCATTTATTAATTCAAAAACAATTAACTTAGATAAACTTGTTGACAATCAATTTTCAAGAAAAACATGGGCATTGCTATCCTTAGAATTATGGTATCAACAATTTCATGATAATGAACAAAAATTTAAAAAAATGATTAATTAGGGAAATAATATTTAGTGAAAGTATTTTTTTTTGGTGATTCAATTTGTTATGGTCAAGGTATTTCCCTGCATAAAGGTTGGATACCTAAAATTTCATCAGCTTTTGAAGAAAATAATTTAGATGTTTTAGTAGCAAATTCAGCAGTAAATGGTAGAACGACAAGGCAAGCATTAGAGACAATGCCATTTGAAATCCAAAATTACAAGCCAGAAATTTTAATTGTTCAATTCGGTATGAATGATTGTAACTATTGGGTTTCAGATAGAGGTCTACCAAGGGTAAGTAAAAAAAGCTTCCAAGGAAATTTAGAAGAAATTATTGAAAGAGGTTTTAATTTTGGTTGTAAAAAAATCTTTCTAAATACAAATCATCCAACACTAAAAAATGAAAAATTGCCTTTCAATAATGTTTCATTTTCTTATCAAGAAAGCAATGAACAATATAATGAACTAATTAGAGAATCAGCTTTAAGTTTTAGTAAAAATGTAATTTTAAACGATATAGAAAAAGTTTTCTTAAAAAAATGTAAAGATAAAGAATATAAATTATCAAACTTATTATTAACTGATAAGCTTCATTTAAGCGAAAAAGGACACGAAGTATATTTTAATACAATTTTTTTAAAAATTTTTAATGAATTAAAAAAGATTAAATAAAAAAATGAAATATAGAATATTATTTTTAGGACAAAAACCACTTGGAGAAAAATGTTATAGTTTATTATTTAAATCACAATCAAAAAATATCAAAATTAAAACTGTTGTTTCTAATAAAAAAAAAAGTAATTGGTGGAAATCAAACTATATTTATGAAAGTTCTAAAAAAAATAATATAAAATTTATTTCTAATGAAAAAAGAAATGAAAATCAAATAATTCATTTGATAAAAGAAAATAAAATTAACTTAATTATTTCTGTTCAACATTGTTGGATATTCTCAGATAAAATATTAAAAATTATAAATGAAAATGCTTATAATTTACACAATGCCAAATTACCAGATTATAAAGGTTATAATACAATTAATCATGCTATATTAAAAAATGATTCAACATATTCATCAACAATTCATAAGATTGATAAAAAAGTTGACTCAGGTGATATTGTTTTTGAAAAATCTTGTGAAATTAATGAAGATGAAACGGCATTATCATTGCACAAGAAATCTTTAGAATTATCAATTTTAATTTTTAAAGAATTTATTGAATTTTTAAAAGGAAAGAAAAAAATTTATCCTGTTAAAATAAATGAGGAGGGAAAATTCTATTCTAAAAATTCTTTAGATAATCATAGAATGATTAAAGAAATTGATAATATTATTGAAATTGATAGAAAAGCTAGAGCATTCTACTTTCCTCCATTTGAACCCGCGTATTTTATGATTAAAAAAAGAAAATTTCATGTTTTGCCTGATTTAAGTGAAAAGTTTTAATAAATATTTTAAATATTAAAGGAGTAAATAATTAAAATGAAAGTTTTTATTACTGGTGGATTGGGTCAAATTGGATCTCATATAGCAGAATTATTTCTTGAAAGAGGTGATAAAGTTCATGTGATTGATAATCTGGCTACTGGTAGAATTGAACATTTACAAGAACATAAAAATCTCCAAATTACAATTGATACAATTGCCAATAAAAAGCTAGTTGATGAATTATTTAAAAGTTTTCAACCAAATATTGTAATTCATACAGCAGCATCATATAAAGATCCAAATGATTGGTATAATGACACATTAACAAATTGTGTTGGTGGATCGAATATAATATCAGCTTCTATTCGGCACAATATTAATAGATTCATATATTTTCAAACATCATTATGTTATGGTTTAAAACCTATTGAACAACCTATAACATTAAATCATCCTATATTACCTGCAACTACAAGTTATTCAATTACAAAAACTTCAAATGAGAATTTTTTACAAATTTCTGGATTAGATTATGTCACATTTAGGTTAGCAAATGTAATTGGCCCAAGAAATGTAGCTGGACCTTTACCGATCTTTTATCAAAGATTAAAAGATCGCAAAAAATGTTTTATTACTAAATCTAGAAGAGATTTTGTGTTTGTAAAAGATTTAGCAAAAGTAGTTATCAAAGCATGTGAAGGTTACGGAAGTGGAACTTATCATTTTTCATCAGGTAAAGATGTTTCTATAAAAGAATTATATGATGAAGTTGTTAACTCAATGAATTTTGAAGTTTATCCTGAGCCAGAGATAAGAGAGATAGGAAATGACGATGTCTTTTCTATTTTATTAGATCCATCAAAAACTTTTGAGGATTTTGGTGAAATTAAATTTTCATCTTTGGAAGATACTGTCTCGTCTGCAATCAATTATTTTTATGAATATGGTACGCTGGGTGAATACACTCATTTAAAATTAAAAAAATGAGTAGAATTTTTATTACTGGTGGAGCTGGATGTTTAGGTTCAAACCTTTTTGAAAAATATATTCTTGAGGGTCATGAAATTTGTTTAATAGACAATTTTATTACTGGTAAGAAAGAAGTAGTTCCAAAATTAGATAATCTTAAATTAATTGAAGGCTCTATAAGCGATTTTGATTTATTGAAATCATCAATAGAAAACTTTAAACCTGAGTATATTATTCATAGTGCGGCTTCTTATAAAGACCCAAAAAATTTTGCTGAAGATGTTAGGACTAATATTAAGGGTACAATTAACCTTATTGAAATTTCTCTTCTAAATAATATAAAAAAAATTATTAATTTTCAAACATCATTATGTTACGGAAAGCCTAAAGAATTACCTATTCCAATCAATCATTCAGTTGATCCATTTACAAGTTATGGAATTACAAAAACAGCAGGTGAAAATTTTTTATTTTTATCTGAATTACCTGTTATTTCACTAAGATTAGCAAATATTTGTGGTCCTAGGTTAGCAATTGGTCCAATACCTACTTTTTATAAACGTTTAAAAAATAATCAAAAATGTTTTTGTTCTGATACTGTGAGGGATTTTTTAGATATTAAAGATTTTTTTGATTTAATGGATATAGTCCTTTTTCAAGATGTGCCTATTGGTAAATATAATATTTCATCAGGAAATGGTCATTCAATAAAAGAAATTTTTAAAATAGTGTGTGAATATCTTAATCTAAAAAATATGGATGTTCCAATTATGCCTGTTGGAGAAGATGATGTTAAAGAAGTTGTATTAGATCCATCTGAAACAGAAAAAAAATTAGGATGGAAATCAAAAATAAGTTTTAATGATACAATAAAAAATCAATTAAGTTGGTATGATAATTATGGTATATCTGAAATTTTTAGTCATTTAAAATCCAAATAAAAATTTATTAAATTGAAATTATTAATGTTGTATGCACCATTTTCAACACATGTAGGTGCACATTTACATAATTTATTAAGTTATTACCATCATGGTAAACTTGATTGGTATTTTACACCTGAAATTAGAAATCTAAATTTTAATGAGTTTGACAATTTTGATGTAGTTGCAATTCATCATTCTATAAGGTATGATCCAAAAAGACACAAAATTTTAAAAAGAAAATTGAATCAATTTTTGGGTAAAAAAATACTTTTCCTACAAGATGAGTATCTGTATACAGGAAGAAGTATTGAATTTATTCAAGATGTTAATTTTGATTTAGTTTATAGTTGTGTTCCTAAAGAACATATAAAAAAAATATATGGTAACTCACTTAGTAGTAAAAGAAGATTTGTTTCAATTTTAACAGGTTATGTTAAGGATTGGGAATTAGATCAAAAGTTTATTAAACCAATTAAATCTAGAAAGATTGATTTAGGTTATAGAGGAAGAGAACCTGAATATTCTTGGGGAAGTTTAGTAAGAGAAAAGTTTACATTCCCTCAAAAAATATTAAAAGAACTTTATAATTCTGAAATCAAAACAGATATTTCATTTAGAGATAAAGACAGAATTTATGGTAAGAAATGGATTGATTTTAATCAAGAGTGCAAAGCTATGCTAGGTACTGAAAGTGGTTCTAATCTATTTGATTTTAATAATGATTTAATTAAAACTGAAAAAAAATTAAAGTTAAAAAATCCAAATTTAACCTTTGAAGAATATTTAATAGTTTTAAAATCTATGGGGTATTTTGAGTATGAAAAATTAATGAATGTAATTTCACCAAGAATATTTGAAGCAATTGAAAATAAAACTTTATTAGTTTTAATGGAGGGAAGATATTCTGATGTAATAACGCCAAAAAAACATTATTTTTCTTTAAAAAAAGATTTATCAAATTTAAATGAAATGATAAAATTGCTAAAAGACAATAATAAAATCCAACAAATCGTTGATAGAGCCTATAATGATATTATTTGTTCTGAGAAGTATGGGTATAAAGCTTATGTTCATAAAATAGAAAAAGAAATATTAAGTTTAACCTTTTCAGATAAAATTAAAAATGAAAAATCAATTTTTTTTCTTATGGCAAGTAAGAAACCAAGGAAAAATTTTATATTATATTATTTAATTAAATTATGGTTAATTTCCCCAAAAAGCTTAAGAAAATTTTTCCCAAGGTAGATTATGAGAATAATTTTAAGAAAATTAGGTTCTTTAATAAATAATTTTATAATTTTTTTTCGTTCAAAATTTTACAGGTTTATTTTTTCTACATTTCAAAATGGAATTAAAATTGATAAAGATGTAAAATTTGGTAAAAATGTTAATCTTAGAGTTACTGATGGTGGAAGATTAAAGATTATGAAAGGTGTAAATATTTCATCCAATACATCAATTATAGTACAAAGTGGTATTCTGAAAATTTTTGATAATGTTTTTATTGGTAATGGTTCAATTATAGTATGTAGAAAATCCATTTTAATTGGTAAAAAAACCCTAGTTTCAGAATATGTCACTATTCGTGATCAAGATCATGATTATTCAAATGGAATAATCGAATCAAACAAATTTAAAACATCATCAATTGTTATTGGATCAAATTGCTGGATTGGTGCTAAATCAAGTATTCTTCGAGGATCAGTTTTAGGTGATAGTGTTATCATTGGTTCTCATGCACTTGTAAAAAGTAAAATTCCGTCTTTTAATCTTGCAACTGGAATCCCTGCGATTGTTAAAAAAAGTATCAAATAAATATGAAAATTACAATTATTCTGCCATCATTAGAGATTGGTGGGGCTGAACAACTTACCGTAAATCTAATTAATGAATGGATTAAAAAAAAAATTGAGATAGACCTTATTTTATTAACTAACAAAGGAAGTCTATCACAAAAAATAATAAATAAAAATACTCTTAAAATTAAATATTTAAATGTTAATAGATTGAAAAATTCCTTTTTACCATTAATAAATATATTAAGAAAAAGTAAACCTGAAATAATCTGGGTAAATATGTGGCCATTGACATCAATAGCTATTTTATCATGGATATTTTCGGGCCAAAAAGGAAAAATTTTTATAACCGATCATAACTCACTAAAATATCAAATAAATAATTATTCAAGATATAAATTTTTAAATAAACTTTTTCTTGGTATTACTTATCGTTTTGCTTGCGGAATTTCTACCGTTTCCAAAGATGTAAGAGATGAGTTAAGTAAAATAACTTTTATATCAAAAAAGAAAATTAGTGTTATATATAATCCAGTTGCTGTTGGTAAAAACAAACTAAAAAAATTAATTGGTTCAAATGAAAAAAAATGGAGTGATAAATTTAAATTAAGATTTTTAAGCGTTGGGAATTTGAAAAAAGAAAAAAATTATCAATGTTTGATTAAAGCTTTTTCATTGTTGCCAAAATCACTTGATGCTCAGTTAACAATTTTGGGTGATGGACCTTTAAAAAATCAATTGAATGGATTAATCAATAAATTAAATCTTCAAGATGAAATTTTTATGCCGGGTCAAGTACTTAATCCATATTCATGGTATAAGTCTGCTGACTTATTTATTTTAAGTTCGGTAAGTGAAGGGTTTGGGAATGTATTAGTTGAAGCATTAGAGTGTGGATTGCCAATAGTTAGCACTAATTGTTTTGGGGGTCCAAAAGAAATTTTGGAA
>MDTB01146284.1_pt1 | contig 10007 bp, 10 predicted proteins | sample 811161 | NCBI WGS metagenome assembly MDTB01 (sample SAMN05326650, study PRJNA326480) | marine metagenome | isolation source: seawater | place: Mediterranean Sea | collected 2009
GCTGAACCTATTGCGGCTTTATATGAGCAGGGTAAAGTGAGTCATGTGGGTAACTTTTCTGCTTTAGAGGATCAGATGACAACTTTTGATGGCAATACTACTAAGAGTCCGGATAGAATGGATGCTTTAGTTTGGGCGATGACTGAATTGAATCAGCATAGTGGGATTCCTTTCTGGAGAATTTCTTAATGAATATATTTGATTTATTCCGTAAAAAGCAGATAGTTAATGAGAAGAAAGATAGCGGACAATATTTTGTGTATGGAAGTATTGATAATACGGTGTATCGGAAGGACTCGTACCATGATTTAGCTACTGATGGGTATGGGCAGAATGCTATTGTTTATCGGTGTATTAATGAGATTGCTAATTCTTCTGCGGCGGTCAAGATGATTTTATATGAAGATGGGCAACGTGTTGAAAGATCGCCTGTTATTGATTTACTTGATCGTCCGAATCCTTTGCAATCTGGGATGGAATTTTTCCAAAGTTTAATTAGTTATCTTTTGATTTCTGGGAATGCTTATATTTTGAAAGGCGGTGTCGATCAGAGTGTTCCTAAAGAATTGCATTTGTTGAGACCTGATCGTATTAAGATTATTGCGAATGGTTATAGTTATATTCCTATGCGTTATGAATATTCTTATGATGGAAGGGTTCAAGAGAGATACGACATTGATAATGAAAGTGGTTATTCTGTGGTGAAACATTTTAAATTATGGAATCCATTGAATGATTTTTATGGAATGAGCCCTTTGAGTGCGGCTGCGGTTGATATTGACCAACATAATTTTGCTGGGCGGCATAATGTTAATTTATTAAATAATGGTGCTCGTCCTACTGGTGCGGTTGTATTCAATCCGAGAGATGTTAAATCGGGAATACCTTTGCAGTTGAATGATGACCAGAGAGCGCAAGTATTACAAGATTTAGATAGGCGGTTTACTGGTACTGAAAATGCCGGGAGGACTATGTTACTTGAAGGTGATTTCGATTGGAAAGAAATGGGATTGTCACCTAAGGATATGGACTTCCTTGAATTGAAGAATATGTCTGCTAAAGATATTGCATTGTGTTTTGGTGTTCCCGGTCAGTTGGTTGGTGTGACTGGGGCGCAGACGTATTCTAATGTTGCTGAAGCGAGATTGGCATTATATGAAGAAACGATTATGCCTTTGTTGGAGCGATTGCAGGGTGATTTCAATGAATGGTTATTACCATTATTTGGCGATAGTCTTAGACTAAAGTATGATATTGATTCGATCCCTGCTATGTCTGAACGAAGGAAAAAGATTTATGAAAACGTATCTATGGGGGTTCGTGAAGGGATTATCAGTCGTAATGAGGCGAGGGCTAGACTTGGGTTTGATCCGATTGAGGAAGGTGATGAAATCTATATCAATGCTAATCTGTTCCCATTGGGATCGGTTAATCGACAAGATATTGAGGATGCCCGGGAATCTGACCAAGATGATGAGGTCGACGAAGATATTGTGGAAGATGACGATGAAGAGGATACAGATTTGGATGAAAATGCTAAAGCTGAATCTGATGTTAATACCACCCCGACTGAGGCAATGGCTAGGGCGGCTTCACAGGGATTGAGGTATAGAGAAGAGTTTAATAGAGGGGGAACTTCTATTGGTGTTGCTCGGGCTAATCAGTTGATTGCTCGGGAGAGGTTGTCACCTAGAACTGTTCGGAGGATGCACTCATTTTTTTCTCGACATGAAGTTGATAAAAGAGCACAAGGGTTTAGAAGAGGAGAGGATGGATTTCCTAGTGCGGGTAAAATTGCAAATCTGCTTTGGGGAGGAAATGCTGGACAGTCTTGGGCTAGACGTAAGGTTACTGAACTTGATCGTGAGAGGGACAAAAAAGATGAATTTGATTTTATGTGTGGTGGATATCCATATGACGGATCATATGAAGACAAGGCCGAATTATCAGAAAAAATCAGAAAGACCTTATCTAAAAAAGTTGAAGACCATAATGCGAAACATGGTGACAAGAAAGGAAAACGAGTTACCTTGCGTATGCTCGGAGCAGTGTTTAAAAGAGGCGTGGGAGCGTACCATACCAACCCCGGTTCGGTGCGCCCTACTGTAACTGGACCCGATCAATGGGGAGTTGCTAGAGTCAATGCGTTTTTATTTGCTGTCAGGAATGGTCGATTTCCAAGAAAGGCTTTCGATAGAGATTTATTACCGGAAGGTCATCCTATGAAGTCGGATAAAAAAAAGTAACATACTGTCACCTTTTGGTTGATGAAAAATAAAAGCATGATATATCATAAAGTGATGATAAAGAATCCAAGAGGAAAAATCATGGGGCATTTCACCACGGCAGATAATATCACTACCGAATTAGTCGATTCGTATGTTGGGAGAGCAGTTTCAGTCTATATCTCTATAGCTGGTCATTCAAGATTCAAAGAAGATACGCAAGTTTCGGTGATGGGGGTTTTGGAATCGCAAGACGGAGATCGGTTTAGGGTATTGAATAACTGGGATAATTATTCGTATTTTAAGACAGAAGATGTAATGTCGATTATTGATGATTCATTAAGAGAGAAGGTGCATATCGCATTGATAATGAATAATGAGGAAAGGAAGAGGGACTTGGAAAACAAAGTAAACACTGATAACTTGCATTAGTAGGGTCGGGCGTCTCCAACCTTCGGTGTTGACTGCGAGGGTACACAGCCACAAATGCCTTATGAGCTTAAGCCCATGGCAATCTTGATATTGACGCATTTTCGGTTCATGTTAGAGGTCAAGACAAGCCCGGTTATCAGGGTCGTTATAGAGTAGGATGACGATGAACTGTGATAATATATTTTGTTAAATTTGTGGACAGTCAACATTCTGTTATATAACATGGCGATAATTTAAGATAGGGATAATCTATGCCCATTCCAAAACCAAGCGGAAATGAAAGCCGTGACTCATATATGAAGCGATGTATGGCTGATAATACTATGGTTTCTGAATATCAACGTGACCAAAGAGTTGCTATTTGTTCCTCTACTTTTGAAGGTAGTAAAGGAGAGATCAGAAAAGACGTATTTACAACAGAATATGAGGCAGAGGAAAGGGCAGAAGAAATAGGGTGTAATGGGTATCATCGGCATCAGGAAGATGGCAAAGATGTATTTATGCCTTGCAAAACGCATACTGAATATGTGCGACTTAGAGGAGAAGATGTAAAAATGGAAGCTGAAGAACTGTTTATGGAAGATGCCGAGGTTGAATCTTTACAATGTCCTGTTGAGTTTAAGGCTCATCACGAAGATGATAAGGAGGACGAGGGTGTTTTTAGCGGGTATGCTTCTATGTTTGATAATACCGATTTGGGGGGCGATGTTGTTGAGCGTGGTGCTTTTTCTAAGTCTTTACGAAGAAAAGGTGCTCGGAAAATCAAATTACTATACCAACACGATGCAAAAGAACCCATCGGTGTTTTAGATTCTGTAAAAGAAGATAAGGACGGACTTTATGTTAAGGGACGTTTAGCGATGGGAACCCAGAAGGGTAAAGAAGTTTTTGAGTTGATGAAGATGGGTGCTATAGATGGGATGTCTATTGGCTATCGTGTCGACCAAAAAGGTCAATCTTATGACGAGAGACGTAAAAAGCGTTACTTGAAAGAGGTTGATTTGATGGAGGTCAGTATGGTGACTTTTCCTATGAATCCAAAAGCTAGGATTTATTCGGTTAAGGCACAAGATCGTACTGTCAGGGAATGGGAGCAAGTCTTGCGAGATGCAGGATGCTCCAGAAGTGAGGCAAAAGTAGCCGCATCTGCGGTGTCAAAAAGTTTCGATCAGCGGGAAGTTGTGAAAGATAAAGTTGCCAATATTGGACTTGAGTTAAACAAACTAGCGAAAATGATGAAGGGGTGATTATGTCAGACCTAGAAGTTAGTGAAATCAAGTCAGCTATTCAAAGCGTTGGTGAGTCGTTTGCGGAATTTAAGAAAACAAACGATCAACGTCTAGCTGATATTGAAAGTAAAGGGGTAACTGATCCTTTATTAGAGGGTAAGTTGCAACAAATCGAAAAAGACCTCAATAAGTTTGAGGATATCAACCAGAAAATGCTTGCTCAGGCAGACAGTCAAAAAGCGGCTAATGAAAAATTAGATAAGCTTGAGACTATGCTGAGTAGACCTGGCGTAAGTGTAGATCAAGGAAATGCTATTTCTTTAGAGCAGAAAGCATTTGAGAAATACACTCGCTATGGTGCAGACCAATTAGATCAGACAGAAAAGAAAGCTTTGACTGTTGCGAATGATGCACGGGCTGGTTTTCTTGCTCCCGTGGAGTATGTCAATGAACTGATTAAGACGATTACTGAAGTAACACCAATGCGGCAAGTTGCTAGGGTGAGACAGACTGCTAATAAGTCTATCCAAATCCCAAGCAGAACTGCTACATTTGCTGCATTATTTGTAGGTGAAACTGCAACTAGAGCAGAGACTACTGGATATACGACTGCTTTGGAAGAAATCCCAGCGCATGAAATGTATGCAATGGTGGATATTTCGGAAGCCCTCTTAGAAGATTCTGCATTTAATTTAGAATCAGAAATGAGAGAGGAATTTACTCGTCAGTTCGCCAAGAGAGAAGGTGCTGCTACTATTAATGGCACGAAGGCAGGGCAACCAGAAGGTATTTTGCAGAACGCAAGTATCGCTCAGGTTAACTGTGGTGTTGCTGCGGCTTATACTGGTCAAACTGTGACAAACAACATGATTACTCTTGTTCATTCTATCAAGAGCGATTATGCGGCAAATGCTCGTTTTATGTTCAATAGAACGACTTTGGCAGATATTCGACGATTAGTTGATGGAGCAGGGCAGTATATATTCGCACCGGGCATGACTTTGATATCTGGTGTACCTAATACGATATTAGGTTATCCATATGTGGAAGCCCCTGATATGCCTGATGTTGCGGCAAATAGTTTGTCAACTGCGTTTGGTGATTTTGGTAAAGGCTATATGATTGTTGATCGAATCAACATGAGTATTTTGCGCGATCCTTTCACTATAGCGACCAGTGGACAAGTTCGTTATCTAGCACGTCGCAGAATGGGTGGTCAGGTAATTCTACCTGAGGCTCTTGTTCTGTTTAAGACTGCGGTATAAGGAGGATTGAAACATGGCGATATTTGATTTAGCAAATACAACTAAGAACTTCCTTTCGGTATATCCTAATCCGCATACTTCTACTGCTACTGGTGCAACTGTCGATACTGCGGGATTTAGTTCTGTATTAATGACTATTGATCTCTCAGCAGAAAAGGATACGTTATCCAATACTGTTTATCAGTTGGTGGTGATGGAGCATTCAGACTCTTCTGGTTCTGGGTTTGAAGCAGTAACTTCTACTGATGTGGCTAATGGATTTGTGGCTACTGTTAATCGGGCAGGCCCAGTTGCGCAAGGTGGGGTAGTTCTTACTGTTGATGGGACAGGAACTGCATCCTCTTCTGCTGATGGGAACCATCCTAAGAACCCAGATACTTATGGTGCTGTCTGGTCAGTAGGATATATTGGTGCGAAGCGATATGTGAGAGGAATGGTGTATCTTTTTGGTACTCATTCAAATGGGACTATTACTGGGGTGAATTTTATCCTCGGAAGTCCTATCCATTCTAGCGATACTACACTAGCTAACCTTACGGCTCTGGGTTAAACTATAGCTGGTTAATTGTGTGCGTGTGTTGAAGACCTGAGCATGTCTTAAAAATGCTCACCAATTTGGAGGATATATGGCAGTAAGAATGTTAGTTTCTACAAAAGGTGCCGCAGAAGCTAGTGGTGCTACTGTTCGTATTTATGAAGCTGGTGAGGTTTTAAACACAGATGAAGAGTGGGCTAAAGAGTTAGCTCATATATTTGTTACTGCTGGATTGGCAGAAATTCATGACGATAATCCAGTTGAAGAAACAAAAGTTTTGAGAGCCTCTTCAAAACCAGTCCGAGCGAGGAACCAAGATGGGACGCTTAAATCGGATGATCCATCTACACCGGATATTAACGAAGCGTGGGAAGGTGGTGTTGCGCCGAAAAAGAAGCGTAGTAGAAGCACAAAGAAGAAATAACAAATGACGACTGATGTTATCGAATTAGTTGCTGATGATACTGGGCCGCAAATAAATGTAGCATTAACGTTTACTGATGATGGGACACCAATATCAGGCCTAGTAAATGTGTTTATGCGAATGAGAAGTAAATTATCATCTACTACGTTGACAAAGTTAACAGGAACGATAGTAAGTGCATCTGGTGGTACTGCAACATTTGAATTAACAAACTTCCTTTCTAATCGTACCGCAGGAGATTATGAAGGAGAAATCGAGGTAGTGACGGCTACTCTGTCACTCAGGCCTTTTAAGAAAATAGAGTTTTTTGTAAGAGACAAATTCGCGGCGATATCGTGAGCAATGTCACTGATGAAGTAACCATAACCTATTCGGTTAGGACTGCGGCAGCTACAGTTAGTGTAGGTGAGTTTGTTTCACTATCAGATTTAAGTGATGTTATGCAGATGACTGATTCTGCTGTAATATCATTCTCCCCTGCTTATGCTGAGACGCTTGCAATATCAGACCAACCTGGACCTGTCTTTACAACTCCTATTATCCTAGATGACCCTAATAATAATCTGACTGATGAATATATCAGCGTGTTTAACCGTGTTCCTCAAATACAGTCAAGTAATTTTACCGACGCTATTACTGGGCTTGAGTATGGAAAAAATATAGTTGATTCATCAGGAGATGCTCAATTTACTGATGCGCTATCTAAAAGTTCTGGGCGAGTTATAAGCGACCCCGGCACTTATGATTTTACTGACACTAAAACTTATAGCTTGACGAAAGTTGAAGCGAGTGATGGGAGTGATGCAAATTTAACTGATGGTGAAACCTATCATTTAGATAAGCCTATTAATGAAAACGATCTTGCTATTAATGATGATCGAATTGTTGTATTCAATAAGGTGCTTGTATAAATGAGCGATCCTTCAACAAAAGCGGATTTAACAGATGCTTCGATAATTCATGTTGACCGACCAGTTACATTAAATCCAGTTCAAGTAAATTACACAGTCACGGCAAGCGGTGGAGTCTTTTATATTAATGGACAATCTAATCCATCGTTTAATTTTTATAGAGGAGGGGTGTATTTATTTAACTTAAATGATTCCTCTGTCAATAATCATCCGTTTGTTTTGCAAACTGCCAGTGGTGGTTATGATTCTTCAACTCGTATTGACACGAATGTCGAATATAAGCTAGATGATTCAGTCGTGAGTGCAAGTTCTTATATTAGTGGATTTTCTTCTGCTTCTCAAAGATCATTAAAATTCACAGTAACACCTATACAAGCACTGGGAACCATCTATTACGTTTGCACTAATCACTCTAATATGGGAAATAGTATTGTAATTAACGATACTAATTTTGATTTAGATTTAACTGATGGCGAAGTATATGTTTTAAATAAACCCATTAGTGATACAACAAATCTAGCATTTGATGATTCGCATATTACTTCCTTCAACGAGGTATCTAGTGACTCATCTGCTTTGGGTGATACTTATGGCCCAATGACTTTTAATTCGGTCAAAGATTCGGCGGCAGGATTAACTGAAACAACCGCTTTTGATATTAGCCTTGTTCTCGCAGATTCTATGTCGCTTTCTGATTCCTTTGGAACCACAGGCGCTTTGATATTAAGCGATTCCATTGGTTTGAGTGACGCTATTGTAAATGGACAGACATTTGAAAGGAATTTTTTTGATTCTGCAAATTATTCAGATGCCATTCAATCTTCGATTTCTCTGGGACTAAATTTATCCGATTCAATGGCATTAACAGATACATTGAATAGTATCACTAAGGGATTAAGCTTTAGTGACGGACTTACTATTACTGATGACTTTGATGGTGATAACGAACATGATGGAGGGAGACAATATCAAAAGAGCATAACAAATGTATTAACTCTAACAGAAACCGTAGCAAAAGTTTTGCCAAATGAAGTATTGACTAATAGTAGTTCATTAGGCGATGATTCGGTGGTATTATTAGGTAAGCAGTTGCCAGATAGTGGGAATTTTAGCGAGTCTCTTAGCTTTTTCGTATCTGATTATTGCGATCCAACGTATTTTGCCGGACAATATGTAGGAACGATTATCACACCTTAAAGGAGCTTTATATGTCGTTGCATGATAAAATGGGAGTCAGGGACAATATCGCTCTGATTACTACAAAAGGAAATTCAACTACACAACTTAATCTATCAGACCCACGGATTAAAGCAAGTGGATCGGTTAAGTTTGAAACTTTCGATTCAGAAGGGAATCTAAAAGATATACAGACAAAAGATAATCTTGTTGTCACTGCTGGTATCACACACATCCTAGCAAGGATGGCTTCTAATACCCCCACTGTTATGACTCATATGGCACTGGGATCAGGAAGCACTGCGGCGGCGGCAGGGAATACTGCGTTAGTTTCCGAGGAAGGGCGTGTGGCATTAACCACATCAGGGGGAACCCCATCAACATCTACGATAGTATATGCTGCTACTTTTCCTGCAGGGACTGCAACTGCATCTATCGTTGAAGCAGGTGTTTTCAATGCAAGTTCTAGTGGCACTATGTTGTGTCGAATAGTATTCGGAACAGTTACAAAAGCGGCCGGGGACTCTATGACTGTAACATGGACTGTAACTCTGACTGCATCATAATCAACCATAGGACTATCTTATGGCTACAATAGTCACACGTGCCGGGAAGGGTTCACCGCTTACCAATACTGAGGTTGATTCAAACTTTACGAATCTTAACTCAGATAAGCTTGAGACGAGTGGGGGTACTGTTAGTGGTACCCTTACTGTAACCTCAACCTTTGTCAATCAAGGGAACACGTATCCATCAGCTACTGTAGCAAGTGGTCAGATGGTTATTGGATCAGGCTCTGGAACACTTGGTTTTCAGTCATACACAGCATTTCCCGGTTGCGGATCAAATGTGGTTGCGGCAGGGACTAATCTTTGTTATAGCGGTGATACGTTAAGTGTTTGTGGTGAACTTGGTGCAAGCTGCCTTGATGGTTTATGCGATGTAAAGGCCGGAGGTTCTAATTTTGGTCAAAGTCTTTACCTTAATCCGGCAGGGGATACGTCAACTGGGACTCTAAGTAACGCGATTGGTAATATCGCTATAGGCGAAGATGCGGCTCGTTGTTTAACTGGTGGTTCTTACAATGTCCATGTAGGTTATTGCACTGGATATGCAATGCAAACTGGGTGCAATAATGTTCAAATAGGACAGTATGCAGGACTTAGTCGCACCGCCGGAAACGACAATGTTTCGATTGGGCGATCAGCTGGTCGATATGGGACAGGAAGTTCAAATGTCTCTGTAGGCGTACTGGCAGGACATGGTAACGGTGCTTATACAAAGAATGTGGCTATTGGTGCTTGTGCTTTAAACCAAGCGAATTCTGGAGCAGGAAATACTGCTCTTGGGTATACCGCAGGATGTTCAATTACAACTGGATGTAATAACGTCATGTTAGGGCATTGTGCTTTACCTAGCGCGGCAACGGCAAGTTCTGAATTAGTAATAGGATCGGTCAACTCTGGTGGTGTTTTCAAGTGGATATGCGGAACGTCCAATGGTTTAGTATGTTTTCCTAATAACATATGTTCTGCATCCATTAATGGAACTGCATATACAGCGTTTCCCGGATGTGGTGCTAATGTTGTAGCGGCTGGCACAAACCTTTGTTATAGCTCTAATACATTGAATGTATGTGGCGATTTAGGGGCATCTTGTTTAGATGGCTTGTGTGATGTTTGTATTTCAAGCACAAGTGGATATATAACTCCCGGAGTCAGTCAGGCTTTAGCAGGAACACCCGGTGTTCATAATTATGTTTTTGGATGTAATAGCGGAAAAAGCTTAAGTTCTAGTCAATACAATCAGA
>MDTB01010112.1_pt1 | contig 10006 bp, 13 predicted proteins | sample 811161 | NCBI WGS metagenome assembly MDTB01 (sample SAMN05326650, study PRJNA326480) | marine metagenome | isolation source: seawater | place: Mediterranean Sea | collected 2009
ATTTCTGTCTATAAAAACATTTCCCCCATATTTAATTACTATTAAATCATTTTTATATTTTCTAATATATTTAGGGACGCTTGTTACATCTGGTGCATCCTTTGGCCAAAATTTTTTTATTTTGTCTAAACTAATTTCTTCAGACATTTATTTGGTTTTTACTGTTGTAGTTCTCATAATCACCCATTGTTGGGCAATTGTTAAAACGTTATTAATTGTCCAGTAGACAACTAGGCCAGCAGGAAAAGGGGCTAATATTATTGTTAGGAAAAGTGGAAAGAACATAAATATTTTTGCTTGAATAGGATCAGGAGGTGTAGGATTTAGTTTTTGTTGTAAATACATTGTTGCCCCCATCAATACAGGCCAAGCACCAATGATTAAAAAAGATGGCGGATCCCAAGGTATCAATCCAAAAAAATTAAAAATTGATGTTGGATCTTGAGCCGATAAATCCTTTATCCAACCAAAAAATGGCTGGTGTCTCATCTCAAGAGAAATGAAAAGCATTTTATAAATCGCAAAAAAGAAGGGTATTTGAATTAATATGGGTAAACAACCTGATAGAGGATTGACTTTTTCTCTTTTATAAAGTGACATCATCTCTTGTTGAAGTTTTACTTTATCTTCTTTGTGCAATTCTTTTAACCTTAAAAGTTCAGGCTGCAAAATTTTCATTTTAGCCATAGACCGAAAAGAATAGTTTGCTAAAGGAAAAAACAATAATCTTACAGCGGCAGTAACAAGAACTATAGCTATTCCAAAATTTTTTGTTAATTCAAACAAATAATTCATAATAAAAAATAATGGTTTAGTAAAAAAATAAAACCAACCCCAATCAATTGTTAAGTCAAACTTATCTATATTTTCAGACTCCGCGTATCCATCAATTACCTTAACCTCCTTAGCCGCAACGAAAATTCTTGTTTCTGATGATTTAGAAGAAGATGGTTGAACTACAACTGGTTTATTTTGTATATAATTTGCCTTAAACCCATCTTTGAAAAGAAACTCACCTTTAAAGGACTCATTTTTTGAGGGCACAAGTGCTGCAAGCCAGTATTTGTCAGTAATACCTAACCACCCTTTGTCTGCATTATATTCCCTCTTTCTATCTTGAATATCATCGTAACTATCTTCCTTAAGCTCTTCATCAAAAACACCAATAAAGCCTTCATGTAAAATATAAAAGTCAGTAACATCTGGATTCTGATTTCGAGTTATTTGAGCATAAGGATATAGCTCTACTCTTTGTTTTGAAACATTTTGAATTTGCTGTGTTACTCTAAACAAAAATTTGTCATCAATTTCAATCTTTTTTTTAAAAATTAAACCAGAATTATTATTCCATTCTAATGTAATAGGATTTCCTTCGGTTAATTTTTTGTTACCTTTAATATTCCAAATCGTTTCTGCATTCGGGAGACTCACTTTCCCCAAATTGCTTGCAGCCCATCCGGTTTCTATAAAGTAGCCATTATTTGTTTCAGCTGGGTTTAGATAAGTTACTTTTTTTTCAGTATCTAAAGTCTCATTATATTTTTTAAAAGTTATATCATCTATTAAACCACCCTTAAGAGCTATTGAACCTTCAACATTTTGATTTTCAAAAATTATTCTCTTTGAGGATTTAATGGCATCATCTCTGGATATGTTTAAAGTATTTTTAGTTTCCAAGTTGACACTGGGAACAGAAGATTTTTCATCCTTATTTTCAGATTTTACTATTTTTTCTTGTTGTTCGATTTGAGGAGTTTCAAAAATTACGGACCACCCAAATAAAACTGCAAAGGATAATGCTATAGCAAATACTACGTTTCTAAGATCCATTTATTTTCCTTTTCCACCTTTTTTTTGGGGCACCAAATCTAAGCCAGAACCACCACCTAAAAATTTAATTGGATGACATTTTAATATCCTTCTAACACCTAAAGAAAAACCTTTTATTAATCCATGAACCTCTAAAGACTCTATAAAATATTCAGAACATGAGGGTAAAAATCTACAATTATGTCCAAATATTGGGGAAACAAAATATCTGTAAAACTTTATTATTTTAATAAGGAAATAATTAATTATATTCATAATTCAGATTTTTATACCCTGAAAATCTTCTTTCATTTTTTTTAATATATAACCACTTTTTTCTTGATATGTTTTTGTTTTCCCAAAAATTATATATGTATAATTTAAATTAATTGCTCCATTTACTTTTAATAATTTATGAACTGCAGATTTAAGCTTTCTTTTAATTCTATTTCTTCTAACGGAGTTTCCAATCTTTTTTTTCATTACAAAACTAATGTATAATTTTCTCGAATTATTCTTTTTTTTAATAAAATTTTTTACACAATAAATCGAAAATAAACTATTATTAATCACCCTATTCTTCAAAACCTTAGTAAAATGTGAATTTTTTTTTAAACTTATCAGCTTTGTCATTGCCCTGTTAAGTTGAAAGTCTTTTTCGACCCTTTGCCCTTCTTCTTGCCAAAAGCTTTCGGCCCTGCCTTGTAGACATCCTAGATCTAAAGCCATGTCTTCTTTTTCTTACTTTTTTACTTGGTTGGTAGGTTCGCTTCATTAGATTTATTGGTTCTCCCTAAAATTTTTTGGTATTTATAAGTAATAAGTTTGTATAAGTACAGTTAAAAGTTGTTTTATGAAAATAAATTCAACATACTTAAAATTAACGATAGGTGCTATTTATTTAGCCATTCTTTTTGCGGTTTTGTATTTTTTATTCTCAAAAATCGATATGCGAGATTTAACCAATTACGAGTTTATTAGGGCCAATAAAGATTTAATATTACATTACAAAAATAGTAATTTTTTTCTTTTAACAATAAGTTTTTTTATTTTTTCTATAATTTGGTATCTATTATTAGGTTTCGCTGGACCTATTTTGTTGTTTGCTGGATTTGTATACGGAAAATGGTATGGAGTTTTAATAGCTGTTTTTGCGGCCACTATAGGCACAACTTTTTTGTACATTTTAGCAAAACTTTTTTTTTCTGATTTTATAAAAGAAAAATTAGAGCCAAAATTCTCTAAACTTAAACTTGCATTTGAAAAAAATGAATTTTTTTATTTTACACTATATAGGTTTGCAGGTGGTGGAGGAATTCCATACGGCATACAAAATGTTTTGCCTGTATTGTTTAATATTTCGACTAAAAATTATTTTTTGGGAACTTTAATTGGAAGTTGGCCAACAATGTTTATAACCGTTGCACTCGGAGCTGGTATAGAAAAATATATTGACAAAAACGAAAATTTAAATTTTTTAAAAATCATATCCTCCCCCGATATCTATTTGCCAGTTTTGGGATTTGTTTTAATGATGTTTATTGGACTAATAATTAAAAAATTCTTTTTTAAAACTGATAATGATTAAAAAAAGTTCATATCTTTTTTTGGTAATTGCTACTATCTGCTTATTAAAATTAGTACAAATCGGCTATAAAAGAATTAATTTTTCTTCAGAAATTTTATTTAATTCTTTCACAGAAGATTTTGGTGGAAATATAGCTTTAAGTAAAAATATAATTGAAGGATACAAATTAATTTCACAAAATAAATTACCAGATTTTAATTTATCAAAAAACTTAATTTCTAACGGATATTTTAAACAAAGAATTGTAGAATATTCTTATCCAATTAGACTTAACAAAGACTCAAATCATTTGATATCACAATTTCAAGAAAAAATAAATTGCAAGCTCAAATCACAATCAGAAAATTTAAAACTTTATGAGTGTTAAAAATAAAGATACTCCAGACTGGAATACAATTAAAATTTCTTTTGTATTAAGTTTTAGCATATTACTTAATTATATTTTTTGGGCTATTAACTCATATAGTTTTCTTAAATTTTTAAATTTTTTTATATTAATTTGTTTTATTTTAAATTTTTTATTTAATAAAAAATTTAATAAATATTTCTTTGTAAGGTCATTATTTATATCTTTGTTAGTTTTATCTTTAGGCTCAGTAGTCACCGATTGGGATGCAAGATCAGTTTGGCTTTTTCATGCTAAAAGAATTTTTTATGATAATAGTTTGTACGGAGGTTTTGATAACTATATGCCCGAATTGATGAATGCCTATCCACTTTTAGCTCCATCGCTATCTGCAACTTTAGCAAAGATTTTAGGTTATTGGAACGAAGTTTTTCCAAAAAGTACAAATATTATTGTTTTGTTACCAGCATTGCTTATTCAATGTTCATTCATAAAAAATAATAAATTTAATTTAATTTGGATAATGTTTATTATTTTATTTTCTGGAAGAATTTTAATAAATGGAAGAACTGATGGTTTGGTAGCAATGTATTTTGTTAGCATTTCCTTAATTGTTTATAAATTATTTATTGAAAATAATTTAAATTTTGGGTCTGCAAACAAAACAAAGAAAATAAATAGGTTATTTTTATATTTTTCAGGTATTTTTTTGGGAGTAATTCTTACACTCTTAAAAAATGAGGGTCTTGTTCTAATGGGTTTAATTCTCGGTATAACCATTTTATTTAAAATATTTTATAGGAAAAAATTTAGTTTTGATTTTATATTTTTTAACATACTAATATTTTTACCGATTATTTTTTGGAAATTAATGACTGTTTATCATGGTATATACCCATGGGTTGAGGACTATGGCCAAAATTTATATCATAGAATATTTTTAAGATTTACAGATTTTCAAAATTACAAAATATTGTTCTCTTATCTCTTTTTTAATGAAAAATTAATTCTATCATTATTAATTTTTATATTTGCCTTTTTTAAAAAATTTAAAAAAAATAAAATGATTTTTAAATTCATTATTGTTAATGCTTCAATGTATTATTTGGTGCTTTGTTTAATCTACCTTTCCACGCCTTACAACCTTGATTGGCATTTAAATAGCTCTGCACACAGGGTACTTATTAGTATAGTTTTATTATTAACTTACTTTTCAGTTTTATCCTTACAGAAAGAAGAAATAATCTTATGGAAAAAAAAATATTAATTTTTACAGCCACATATAATGAAATTAAAAATCTAAAATTATATTTTGAAGAAATTTATAAGTTAGGTTTTAAGTTTGATTTATTAATTATAGATGACAATTCACCAGACTTTACATGGAGAGAATTGCAGAACTATGAAAAGTTACATCAAAATTTTAAATTAATCATAAGAGAAAAAAAACTGGGATTAGATACTGCGCATAAAACTGCATTTAATTATGCCAAAGAAAATAACTATGATTATTTAGTCACGATGGATATAGACTCTCACGAACCATCCACAATAACTGAAATAAAAAAGGAGTTAGATTCAGGATACGATTTTGTAATTGGCTCTAGATATATGGCTGGTGGGAAATGTGATTATAGGGGCTATAGAAATTTTATAAGTCGTTATGGAAATAAATTAATAAAAAAAGTTCTAAATATCAATTTAGATGAATTTACAACATCTTTTAGAGGATTTAATTTAGTCACTTTAAGAGAATTTAATTTAAATAAATTAAACTTCAAAGGTTATAGTTTTTTAATGGAAGCAGTTTTTAAAATAAATCTTTATGGATATAAAATTAAACAAATACCTATTCATTTTAGAGAGAGAAAATTCGATAAATCAAAAATGTCACGTATTGAATTATTTAGAGCTTTGATTAATTTGTTTGTACTTTTTTTTCAAAGATTTTTATAATTTGGTCTGTTTAAAACCCTAAAACAATGATTTTTAAGCTATCTAAAAGATAAATTTATAAAGAATTATATTAGACTTGCATTAATTTGTACTTAGAAGTAAAAATATCTAAATGTTGGAGCAGTTATGGGAATTCACTACGATTACAAATCAACTAGAGGCGAAAAAGCAATGAAAAAAGAGGCTAAGAGGAAAGCTCGTTTAGAAGAAAGAAGAGCGAAAAAAATGTCTCGTTCAAAAAATCAAGATGCCGAAGATAAAATGCACGATATTCAAAAACCCATAACTTTGGACGACTTAACTAATCCAGACAAAAATTAATCTTAATGAAAGTTCAAAGAAAGGAGACCTCTCTTTTAAGGAAAGATTTAGCTTTAAAAAATAATTTAAAAAAAAGAAAAAAATTCAAACAGAAGTATAAAATGAAAAAAGGTAATAAATAATGAGCGTACTATCGGACAAATGGATTAGAAAAATGTCTAAGAAGTATAAAATGATCTCTCCATTTGTTTCAAAACAGGTGCGAAAAGGTAAAATATCATTTGGACTATCCTCTTATGGTTATGATGCTAGAGTTTCGAACGATTTTAAAATATTTACCAATGTTAATTCGACAACTGTCGATCCAAAAAAGTTTAAAAAAGATGGCTTTGTTTCAAAAAAATCTAAAGTTTGTATTATCCCCCCTAATTCTTTTGTTTTAGCTAGAACAGTCGAATATTTTAAAGTGCCTGAAAATATAATGGTAATTTGTTTGGGAAAATCAACTTATGCAAGATGTGGTATAATCGTAAACGTAACACCACTTGAGCCAGGATGGGAAGGTTACGTAACACTTGAATTTTCTAATACTACACCTTTGCCTGCAAAAATTTATGCAAACGAGGGAGCTGCACAGTTTGTTTTTTTAAAAGGAAATGAAAAACCAGAGGTTTCCTATGCCAAAAGAAAAGGTAAGTATATGAAACAGAGGGGAGTAACTCTTCCAAAAATTTGATTAATGGAAAAATTAGTTGTTAAAGGTAAAAAAAAATTATCAGGAGTAATCAAAATATCTGGTTCAAAAAATGCCACGTTACCAATCCTTGCCGCATCAATCCTAAATAAAAATAAAATAGTAATTGGCAGAGTGCCGGTCGTAAAAGATGTAATAACGATGGTTGAATTATTAAGACATATCGGTTCGAATATAAAATTTGATTTAAAAAAAAATAAAATTTTAATAAATAATCGAAAAAGAAAATTAAAAACTATCGCACCATATAAATTACTAAAGACAATGAGAGCAGGAGTTATAGTACTAGGTCCATTATTATCAAAATTTAGAAAAGCAAAAGTATCTTTACCAGGCGGTTGTGCAATTGGCTCAAGACCTGTAGATATCCATCTTTTTGTTTTGAAGAAACTTGGGGCAAAAATTAAAATTAAAAATGGATATATTTTTGCAGAAGCAAAAAAAGGTTTAGAAGGAAAAAAAATAAGATTACCTTCGATATCAGTTGGCGCAACTGAAAATGCCTTAATTGCAGCAAGTTATGCTAAAGGGACCACAATTTTAAGCAACTGTGCATGCGAACCTGAAATAAAAGACTTGATAACTTTTTTAAAAAAAATGGGCATAAAAATTAAATCAATCTCAAATAGAAAAATTAAAATTTCAGGAAATCAAAATTTAAAACCAGTAAATCACAATGTAATGTTTGACAGAATTGAAGCTGGTACTTTCATTATAGCGGGTGCACTTGTAAGCAACAGGTTAAAAATTATTGGAGTTGACTCAAAAATTCTTAAAAAAGAAATATTTATTTTAAAAAAGATGGGAGTTAGAATTATAATTAAAAAACATGATATTACAGTTTTGTCTTCCAAAAAAATTAAACCAATTTCAATAAATACAGAGCCTTACCCAGGCTTCCCAACAGATTTACAGGCACAGATTATGGTTTTGATGACAAAAGCAAATGGTGTTTCAAAAATAAAAGAAAATATATTCGAAAAAAGGTTTATGCATGTTCCAGAGCTTAACAGAATGGGTGCAAAAATTAAGATTTTAAAAGATACATCTTTTATATACGGCCCCCAGCAACTTAATGGGGCAGAGGTTATGGCCACAGATCTAAGAGCATCTGTTAGTTTAGTTTTAGCTGGGTTGTCAGCAAAGGATAAAACAATAATAAATAGAGTTTATCATTTAGATAGAGGTTATGAAAAACTGGAGACAAAACTAAGGAAGTGTAGTGCTAATATTTTTCGGAAAAATTAATGATAAATGAGTATTAAATTTTTAAAACTTAATGCTACAACTGAAGACGACTTAAAAGTAATATCAGCACACCTACAGGACTCCATTACCCAAGCAGAAAATATAGTTCATCTCAAAAAAAACAGAATATTTTTGATACAGTTTAATAGATTTATGTGGGAAGACGTAGAAAAAGGAGTTTTTAGAAAAAATAAAAGAATATTGTCAGTTTTAAAGTTTGAGAATGTTCTTTCTGTTTCTTCGAAAAATCTAAATCAAAAAAAAAAGGATCTTTTTCTGGATTTTTTAGCAATTGAAAGTACATTACTGTCTGATAAAAGTTATAAAATAATACTGCATTTTGCAGGAGATAAATTAATAAAGATAAAGTCGGAGGTAATCGATTGTTTTTTAGATGACCAGGGGGAGCCTTGGGAAACAAAAAATAAACCTAAACATGATATATTTGATGAATAAAACTTTGAGCACAAAAAGTAAAAACTTTGATAATCAATTATCTTATTATCTTGATTTAAGAAGAAAGAATTCTAGCACCAAAGCAAAAGCTGTTAGAAAAATTCTGAAAGATATAAGAAAAAGCAGGGATTCATCTCTAATAAAATATGAAAAAAAATTTAGTGGTATTAAAAAGTTAAATAAGAAAGATCTATCTTTTTCAGAGACTGAAATAAACAGAGGCATTAAAATGTTAAACAAAAGAATAAAAAAAGATATTGATCTTGCCTATACTAGAATTTTAAATTTTCACAAAAATCAAAACATAAAGACTTTTACTGTAACTGATAAATTCAAAAATAAGTTTTCATATCGAACAAAACCAATAGAAAAAGTAGGAGTTTATGTACCTGGAGGTAAGGCCAGTTATCCAAGCTCAGTGTTAATGAACTGTATACCAGCAATAGTAGCGGGGGTGCCCGAAATATTTGTTACTGTTCCAAGCTTAAACAAAGAAATTAATCCTGGAATTTTATATGCTGCTAAAAAATGTAAAGTTAAAAAGATTTATAAACTTGGGGGAGCACAAGCAATAGCCGCACTAGCATATGGTACTAATATTGTTGAAAAAGTTGATAAAATTATTGGACCAGGAAATGAATTTGTATCTTTAGCAAAAAAAGAAGTATTCGGAGATGTTGGAATTGATATGTTTGCTGGTCCTTCAGAAGTTACTGTTATAGCTGACAAATATTCTAATCCCAAATGGATAGCAGCAGACTTGATTGCGCAAGCAGAACATGATGAGCTCGCCCAGTCCATACTTGTTACAGATAGCAAAAAACTAATCTATGAAGTACAAAAACTCATAAATTTTCAAACAAATCTTTTGCCAAAAAAAAGAATTATATCAACTAGTTTAAAAAATTTTGGATTAGCAATTTTAGCTAATAATGTGAGAGAAGTTGCTAATGCCGTGAATAAAATTTCACCAGAACATTTAGAAATTTGTACCAAAAGACCTGAAAATTATTTAAAACTTATAAAAAATGCTGGTTCAATTTTTTTAGGATATTTTTCACCAGAGGCTATGGGTGATTATCTTGCAGGACCAAACCATGTTTTACCGACCTCTGGAACTGCTAGGTTTTCTTCAGGTTTATCTGTTTTAGATTTTTTAAAAAGGCAATCAGTTATTAAAATTTCAAAATCAGGCATTGAAAGACTTGGCCCATCAGTTATAAATTTAGCAAATTATGAAAATTTACATGGGCATGCAAATTCTGTAAGGATTAGAATAAAAAGGTAAAAATTGAATAAACAGGAAAAAATTGAATTCAAAGGTAAAGTCACAGAGCTCCTTCCAAATGCAATGTTCAGAGTTAAGCTAGAAAATAATCACGAAGTTCTAGCACATACGGCTGGAAAATTAAGGAAGAATAGAATAAGAGTCTTAGCCGGTGATCAAGTCTTAGTTGAGATGACTCCTTATGATTTGACTAAAGGCAGGATTACTTTTAGATTTTAGTATTATGGCCTTGTAGCTCAGTAGTAGAGCAGTACCCTGAAAAGGTATGTGTCGTTTGTGCGATTCAAACCAAGGCCACCA
>MDTB01035632.1_pt1 | contig 10006 bp, 9 predicted proteins | sample 811161 | NCBI WGS metagenome assembly MDTB01 (sample SAMN05326650, study PRJNA326480) | marine metagenome | isolation source: seawater | place: Mediterranean Sea | collected 2009
GTTTGGCAGTTTATTCTGCCCTTATTGGTGTTCACACTTTTATTGGGCTGCGTTGTGCTGGCGTTTCTCGACCCCATCGGCACCACCAGCTATCAAAAATTCCGTCAGATTGAAAACCAATTACGCCCGAACATGCCATCGCTGGACATTAGCGGCAGCGGCTTGTGGTTGCGCGAATTAAGCCCCGCAGGCGATCGCATTTTGCACGCGACGCGCATTGTTGATGAGAAAAAACTGCTGCTCGAACAGACCAATTATCTGATTTATGATCCCGGTGGCAATCTGAGCAAGCGTGTGCGCGCGCAAAAAGCCACGCTCGTCGAGGGCGAATGGGTTTTTGAAAACGCTCAAATACATGACATGTCGGGCGACATAACCGAACATGACCGTCTGCGGCTCGGCACGGCCTCGGAAATTACCGATTTGCAGGAGCATTTTCGTCATCCCAACGCACTCTCGGTTTGGGCGTTACCCCAATATATTGCGACCGCCGGGGAAGCAGGCATCGACACAAACAGCCATCGGGTGCGGCTCTATACTATGTTGACCCTGCCGTTCATGTTGATGGCAATGGTGCTGGTCGCGGCCAGTTTTTCGTTGCCCACAGGTCGCCTGTTGTCGGGTGGGCGCACCATTGGCTATTCGATTTTGTTCGGTTTCCTATTGTTTATCTTCGGCGAATTTGTCGCCAAGCTAAGCGAATTGAACATTTTACCTATTCTGCTCGCCAGCCTCGCCCCCCCGCTGATTGCAACGCTTCTGGCAACCACCCTCTTGCTCGAGGCCGAAGATGGCTAACGCACAAACCCGGCGCGTGAGCCTTGAGCTTTACACAGAATTCGGGCACATTCCGCTTCTGGGAGAACACACAAATGTCTGAAATATCGATGGGGTCGGGTCTGCCTCCCCATTCCGAAGCAGACTGGCTTGCCGCCGTGGAAACGGCTTTACGGGGCAAACCTTTCGACAGCCTGACCACTCAAGGTGTGGATGGCATTATCCGCCAGCCGCTTTACACTGATGCGACCCATCAAACCACGGATGCAAGTGCCGGATTGCCGGGTTTTGCGCCATTTACCCGTGGCGCCCACGCGGTTGCGGACAAATATCTGCCTTGGCAGATTGCCCAGCGCGTCGTCATCGGTCGCGGCGGCGCCGACAATCAACATATCATGACAGATCTGGCTGGCGGCGTCAGCGCGCTACTGTTGGATTTTTCAGGCAAAAAATCTGTCACCACCGACGAATTGGATGTTTTGCTCGATGGTGTGATGCTTGATATCGCGCCCGTGGTTTTGGCACCGGCAGCGTGCGGGGTTGGGGGCATTTTAGCCTTTATCGATCTTTTGGCACGACGCCATGGCGATGATAACGCCTTGCGCGCATATCTTAATTTCGATCCGTTCGGGCGCGCCTTGAGCACCGACCAGCCCGTATCGACCGACGGGCTTGAAGCGCTTTTGGCCCGCGCCGCGCAACAGCCCGGATTTAGTCTGATGACAGCATCGGGCGCGGCCTTCCATAATGAAGGGGCTGCGCCGATTGACGAACTTGCCTATATGCTGGGCGCGCTGACAGAAAATCTGCGTGCGCTGGAAAGCCACGGGCTGGCCCCCGAAGACGCCCTGCCCAGCATCTCTTTGACACTGAGCGCCGATACTGATTTCTTCATGACCATTGCCAAGATCCGCAGCGCGCGGCAGTTGTTTCACATGGTCGCCAAAAATATCGGCTGCGCGCATGTTGCTCCCATTGTTCATTGCGAAACCAGTCAACGCGCCTATTCGCGGCTTGACCCGTGGGTAAATATTTTGCGCGCCACAGTATCATCGCTTGCCGCAGCTATTGCCGGAGCCGAGCTTATTTGCGTGGCGCCCTGCTCTGCGACCAGCGACAGTGACAACACGCTGACACGCCGCATCGCGCGCAACACCCAGATTATTTTGCAAGAGGAAAGCCATATCGCCCATGTTGGCGATGCCGCGGGTGGCAGCTGGTATGTCGAGGCGCTGACGCAACAACTGACCGAGCAAGCCTGGGCCATGTTCCAGTCCATCGAGGCGGCGGGCGGCTTAAAGGGACAAATAAATGACGCCAGCGTGCGCGCGCAACTTGATGCGCGGTGCCGCGACTATGAAAGTCAGGTTGAAACGCGCGCGCTACAGCTGGTCGGCGTCAGCGAGTTTCCCAATCTCGACGAAGCGCCCTTGCCCGCGCCCGGCATGGTTCAAAGCGGCTATCGCCATGCCGAGCAATTCGAGGCCCTGCGCGATCTCGCTGAGCCTGTAAAGCCGAAAGTATATCTCGCTTGCCTGGGTGCGGCGGCGGCTTTTACGCCACGGGCGAATTTTGCAGCCAACACTTATGCCACAGGCGGCGTGCATGGCCTGACCGGCGCAGGCGGTTTCGACATTGCTGCCATTGTGCAGGAATTTGCCGCCAGCAACGCTAAACTTGCCGTGATTTGCGGCACGGACGAAGATTATGACACCCATGCCAGCGAACTTGCCGAGGCCCTGCGCGCGGCGGGGTGCGCGCATCTCGCGCTCGCCGGACGTCCACGCGATATTGCGGCGATCGACGATTATTGCTATGCGGGCGGGCCGACCTTGAGCTTCGTGTGCCAAGCACTCGCCAAATTGGGTTTGGAGGCAGACGCATGAGCCGGATACCGGATTTTTCCAAAATCAAGCTGGACAGCGAAACGGCGGGGGCTTTTTCCGATTGGGAGAACGCCGCGCGCGACATGCAAACCGAGGGCCGGGGCGCGACCACACGGCAAACGCCGGAAGGCATTGACATCAAGCCGCTCTACACAGAAGGCGACCGACACGACCTGCCCTATCTCAACAGCTATCCGGGGCTGGCACCTTTTACGCGCGGGCCGTATGCGACCATGTATGTCAACAAGCCGTGGACGATCCGGCAATATGCCGGGTTCTCGACGGCGGAAGCGTCCAACGCATTTTATCGGCGCAATCTGAAGGCCGGACAAAAGGGCTTGTCGGTCGCCTTTGATCTGGCGACGCATCGCGGCTATGACAGCGACCATCCGCGCGTTTCCGGCGATGTCGGTATGGCGGGCGTCGCCATAGACAGCATTTTGGACATGCGAACGCTGTTTGCCGGAATTCCGCTTGATACAATGAGCGTGTCAATGACCATGAACGGGGCGGTTTTGCCGATTATGGCGCTTTATGTTGTCGCCGCCGAGGAACAGGGCGTCGGGCCGGAAAAACTGGCCGGCACCATTCAAAACGACATTCTCAAAGAGTTCATGGTGCGTAACACCTATATCTACCCGCCGCAGCCTTCCATGCGTATCATTTCCGATATTTTCGCTTACACGTCACAGCACATGCCGAAGTTCAATTCGATTTCCATTTCCGGCTATCACATGCAAGAAGCCGGGGCGACGGCGGATTTGGAACTCGCTTATACGCTGGCCGACGGGGTCGAATATGCGCGCGCGGGCATGGCGGCGGGGCTGGATATTGATGCATTTGCGCCGCGGCTTTCTTTCTTCTGGGCCATCGGCATGGATTTTTTCATGGAGATTGCAAAAATGCGCGCAGCCCGCTTGTTATGGGCACAACTCATGCAAGGGCTGGGAGCCAAAGATGCGAAATCGCTGGCGCTGCGAACCCATTGTCAAACCTCCGGCTGGAGCCTGACCGCGCAGGATATTTACAACAACACCGTGCGAACCTGCATTGAAGCCATGGCCTCGACCCAAGGCCACACGCAATCGCTCCACACCAATAGTTTCGACGAGGCTTTGGCGCTGCCGACCGATTTTTCCGCGCGCATTGCACGTAACACGCAGCTTTTGCTGCAAATGGAAAGCCAGACCACCAAAGTCATTGACCCGTGGGGCGGCAGCTATTTTGTCGAACGGCTGACCCATGATTTGGCGGCGCGCGCCCTGGCGCATATTAACGAGGTCGAAGCGCTGGGCGGCATGGCAAAAGCCATTGAACAGGGCTTGCCGAAAATGCGGATTGAAGAGGCCGCCGCGCGCGCGCAAGCACGCATTGACAGCGGTCGTCAAACCGTGGTCGGGGTGAACAAATTCCGCTTGGACGATGAGCCGCCCGTCGATGTGTTGAAAGTCGATAACTCAGCCGTACGCACCGCTCAGATCGATCGGCTAAAAACTTTGCGCGAAACGCGCGACGAAACCGAAACCCGTGCCGCGCTGGCGGCGTTGACCAATGCCGCAGACACGCAAAACGGGAACGTGATGGCGCTTGCCATTGACGCGGCGCGTGCCAAGGCGACGGTTGGTGAAATTTCTGCGGCGCTCGAAGCTGTCTATAATCGGCACGAAGCCAAGCCACAGGTCATTTCTGACGTCTACCGACAGGATTTCGGCAAGAACGATCCGGCCATCGTCAAAATCACGGAAATGATCGAACGCTTTACCGCCCGCGAAGGCCGCGCGCCGTCAATCTATATTGCAAAAATGGGGCAGGACGGCCACGACCGCGGGCAGAAAGTGGTCGCCACGGCGTTTGCCGATTTGGGCTTTGATGTGCATACCGGGCGGCTGTTTCAGACGCCGGAGGAAGCCGCGCAAGACGCCATCGCCTCGGGCGCACATATTATCGGCGTAAGCTCGCTGGCCGCCGGACATCTGACATTGGTGCCCGAATTGCGCGCCGCCCTCGCGGCGCACGAACGAGACGACATGATGGTCATCGTCGGTGGTGTGATACCGCCGCAGGATTTCGACGCCCTGCGCGATGCCGGTGCCAAGGCAATTTTCCCGCCGGGCACGGTTATTCCCGAAGCGGCGGCAGAACTCATTACCGCACTGACGGCGCATCTGGGCCACAATGAGGCGGCTTGATCAGTCGTGCAGCCGGATCAACCCTTCCTGCGACATTGAACATACCAGCGTGCCGTCGCGGGTGAATACATGTCCGAAATTTAGACCGCGGCCGCCGGATGAGGCGGGTGAGCTTTGCGTGTACAACATCCAGTCATCGGCGCGGAACGGGCGGTGAAACCACATGGCGTGATCGAGACTGGCGATCTGGGCTTTCGGGTTCAGATAGTTCACACCGTGCGGGCGCAAGCACGTATCCAGCAAGGTCATGTCCGACATATAGGCCAGCACACATTGGTGAATACCCAAATCTTCGGGCATGCCGGCCTCGCTCGCTTTGAACCAAACCTGCTGCACCGGCTCGGTTTTCGCAGGTGCCAACAAATCGATTGGCTGCACATGCCGAATCTCGACAGGCCGCTTGCGGGTAAAAATATTACGCACCTCTTCGGGCAGTTTCGCCGCCAGTTCCAAACGGCGTTCGCGCTCGGGTTGCAAGTCTTCCGGTGGCGGCACATGCGGCATTTCAACCTGATGCGCCAGCCCGTCTTCGGCTGATTGAAAACTCGCCGCCAAATTAAAAATCTGCTTGCCATGTTGAATGGCTGTGACGCGTCGGCTTTTGAAACTTTTGCCGTCGCGCGCGCGGTCGACCTCATAAACAATCGGCACGTTCGGATCACCCGGGCGCAGGAAATAAGCATGCAGCGAGTGACACACCACATCCTCCACTGTGCGCGAGGCGGCAACCAAGGCTTGCCCGATCACCTGCCCGCCAAACACGCGCTGCCAATTATCATCCGGGCTGTGGCCGCGGAACAGATTAACCTCGACCTGCTCAAGATCCAGCAGATCGATCAATTCATGCAGTTGTTCAGTCATTTCTATTTAGCGCGTTGATTAAACAGTATTTTCCTTGCCTTAGCGGCTTCCTTTGTTTTGTCGCCAAGCGTGCCCCGACGCAGATCAAGCCCCAGCGCGAACCCGCGCTTAACCGCAGGACGCTCGCCCATGCGCTCGAACCATTTTTTGAGATGCGGAAAATCTTCGAGCTTCTGCCCCTGATTTTTATACGGCACCACCCAGCCCCAAATCGCCATATCCGCAATCGAATAGCGTCCGGTCACAAAGTCTTTGCCACGCAGTTGTTTGTTCAACACACCATAAAGGCGGTTGACCTCATCGGTATATCGCTTGACGGCGTAAGGCAGTTTCTTTGGCGCGTATTGGCGAAAGTGATGCGCTTGGCCGGCCATCGGCCCCAGCCCGCCCATTTGCCAAAACAGCCATTGGTCAACATCGGCACGGGCGCGCTCATTGCTCGGGTAGAACTTGCCGGTCTTGCGCCCCAGATATTGCAAAATGGCACCCGACTCGAAAATTGAAATCGGCTTATTGCCCGGCCCCGCCGGATCGACAATAGCCGGCATGCGATTATTCGGCGCGATTTTCAAAAAGCCCCTCTTGAACTGGTCGCCCATTCCAATATTCACCGGCTTCAGCGTGTAGGGCAAACCGCACTCCTCCAGCATGATGGAAACTTTCCAGCCATTTGGCGTGGGCCAATAATAGAGGTCGATTGGCTTTTGTTTTTTGTTGGCTGTGGTTTTTGCCTTCGCGGAAGGTGACGGTTTTTTATCGGCCATATTAAATCCCTGATTTGCGGTGCCGGAGACCGGCAGATGTGGTGTGAAACGCAGCAATAAAACAAGATGTGCAGTCTAGCAAGTCTGGCGTTGCATCCAAGAAGTTTTCGACGCTTCACGCCTTTCTGGATTTTCCCGCCTTGGCGCGAAAGGCCGCATCGAGGGATGCGCGCGACCAGTCCAGCAATGCCTCCGGATCATCCAGCAATTCTTCGGGCAATTCCCAATATGACATGGCAATGGCTTTGCCCGCGTTTTTGCCCGATTGCGGCGTGAAACGAAAGCGATCAGCGCCCGCCGCTTCAAACATTTCTTGGTTTTCGCCATCGGCCTTCAAATACAGTGTCTCATTGGCGATCAAGGCAAACATCACATCATGATAATAAACGCCCGCGCCGCCGAACATGTGCTTGATTTCAACCGTGCCGAGCGGTTCAAAAATTTCCGCGACAAAGGCCTTATATTCGCTGCTAACCGCCACTCAACGTGCGACAGCCGGAACGATGGTCACGCTTTCGCCGCAGCCGCACGCATCCGTCTGGTTGGGATTGTTGAAAATGAAGCCGGACGACATGACACCCTCTTCGTAGTCCATTTCGGTGCCGAGCAGAAACAAAACCGCCTTAGGCTCAATCAAAATCAACACGCCCTTATCTTCGACTACCTCGTCGAGCGGGTCGCGCGTTTCGGCATAGTCCATCGTGTATTCCATGCCGGCGCAACCGCCATTTTTGACCCCCAGCCGCACGCCGATTTTCGGCGTTTGCGCGCGCGACATAATATGCTTGATCCGCTCTGCCGCGCGATCGGTCAGGCTAATTGCTTTCGGAATTTCGTATTTTTGTGTCATTTGCTTCCAAAATTAAAACATATTCAGCGCCACGCGCGCTTCATCCGACATTCGGCTCGGATCCCACGGCGGGTCGAATACCATATTTACCACGACATCGCCCACGCCGTCCACCGACCGCACAGCATCTTCAACCCAGCGCGGCATGTGTTCGGCAACCGGACACCCGGGTGCGGTCAGCGTCATATCAACCGTCACATCGCGGGCGTCGCTGACATCCACGCGGTAAATCAGGCCCAGCTCATACACATCGACCGGAATTTCGGGGTCGTAAACGCTTTTGAGCGCGCCGATCAAATCATCCGTCAGCGCGGCCATTTCCGGCGACAAAACGCCGTCATCCCCGCCCGCATCGACATGCTCGGCACCGTCTTCGGGCGCGCTTGTATCGATGATTGGCATGTCGTCTTTTTTGGTGTCGGTATCTTGCAAAAAAGCCCCTATCCGAAAAAGCCACTAGCCAAAAAACCCAATGGCTTTGGTGAGCGCGGCACCCAACGCCTCGACCTCATCATGCGTATTATACACAGCAAACGACGCGCGCGCCGTTGCAGCCACGTCAAATCTTTTCATCAAGGGTTGCGCGCAATGATGCCCCGCCCGCAGCGCGACACCCGAACGGTCCATGACCATGGCGATGTCATGCGGATGAATACCGTCAACTATGAACGACACAATCGCGCCCTTGTCCGGCGTCGTGCCGAAAATCCGCACGCGATTAATACCGCCGACAACTTCCATGGCATGGGCGGCCAGCGCGTTTTCATGCGCGCAGATATTCGCCCAACCGATCTGCATCATATAATCAAGCGCCGCGCCCAGCCCAATGGCTTCGACAATGGGCGGCGTCCCCGCCTCAAACCGATGCGGTGGGTCTGCATAGGTCACATCTTCCAACGAGACCTCGCGGATCATTTCGCCACCGCCGCGATAAGGGCGCATCCCCTCCAGCAAGTCAGATTTGGCATATAAAACCCCGATGCCGCCGGGCCCATAAACCTTGTGACCGGAAAAGACATAGAAATCGACATCCAATGCCTGCACATCCGTCGGCATGTGCACCGCCCCCTGGCACCCGTCGAGCAATACCGGCACGCCGTGTGCGTGCGCCAGATCAATGATGGTTTTTGCATCCGTCACCGTGCCCAGCGCGTTGGACATTTGTGTGAGTGAGACGAATTTCGTGCGCGGGCCAAGCAGGTTTGCATAGGCCTCCATATCGAGCGCACCGTCATCCGTTACCGGCACCCATTTCAACACCGCGCCGCATTGCGCGCGCAAAAAATGCCACGGCACAATATTTGAGTGGTGCTCCATTTCCGACAAAATAATCTCATCGCCCGGCTTCAGCCGCGGCTCCAGATAGCTGTGCGCCACAAGATTAATGGCATCGGTCGCCCCGCCGGTGAAAATAATCTGCTTGTCGCTGGCGGCATTTAGAAAATGCTGCACGGTGCGTCGCGCCACCTCAAATGCTTCAGTCGATGCATTAGACAAATAATGCAACCCCCTGTGAACATTCGAATATTCTTCATCGAAAACACGCTGCATGCGGCCGGTCACCTGCACCGGTTTTTGCGCCGATGCTGCATTGTCCAGATACACAAGCGGCTTGCCATGCACCGCACGCGCCAGAATGGGAAAATCCTCACGGATGGTCTGCGGGTCGAAATCAACATTTGGCAGTGCGTCAGACATTTGCCAATTCTCCCTTACCATCGCCACCGGGCACATGCGCGGCGACATGCGCGGCGACCAGCGCGCGCAATTCTTCGTTTTCAATATGCGCCAGCGGTGCCGCCAAAAATCCCGAAATGAGCATGTGGCGCGCGGCGGCCTCATCAATCCCGCGACTGCGTAAAAAGAACAGCGCATCACCATCCAGTTCGCCCAACGCCGCGCCATGCGCGCACGCCACATCATCAGCATAAATTTCCAATTCCGGCTTGGCCGACATATGCGCGTGCTCGGACAGCATCATGGCACGCGATTGCTGCTGGGCATCGACATGCTGGGCGTCGCGCGCAACCACGACCTTGCCTTGAAACACGCCTTGCGCGGTATCGTCCAAAACCGCGTGCAGGGTCGTCAGGCTGTCGGTATTGGCGGTCTCATGATGCAGATGCGAGGTCATATCGGCATGCAAGGTGCCCCGGCCCAATATCGCGCCATGCACATCAGCGCGCGCGCCTGTGCCGTGCAGATGAATTTGGGTTTCGTGCCGCGCCAGCTTGCCACCTGTCACAAATGTCACAACGCCAAATGCGCCGTCGCCGTGCAGCTTTACCCGCGTCAGGCCGATATGATCGCCAGCCGTCTGCACACGTAGCAAAAATACGCGCGCCCCGGCGGCCACATCGACATCCAAGACGGCATTGGTGTAGCCATTGGCTTGCAAGTTTTCGATGAGCGTTACCGTGCCGCTTTCGACTTTTACAGCATGGCGCAAATGCGCCGCTTCATCGCCGCGCGTCACAAGTTCCAGCGCGCGGTCGGGCGAGCCATTAATCGTCAAAACGACACCGTCTTGCGCCATGGCAAAATTAAATGCCGCCATATCATGATCGGATATGTCGTCTTTATGCGCGTGGGTTCCGAGGCTGAGAGCGTTGGCAAAACTTTCAACCGTCACACCCTGTTCGCAGACAGGTGCGCCGACGAGAACACCGTTTTCAAAAA
>MDTB01139499.1_pt1 | contig 10006 bp, 8 predicted proteins | sample 811161 | NCBI WGS metagenome assembly MDTB01 (sample SAMN05326650, study PRJNA326480) | marine metagenome | isolation source: seawater | place: Mediterranean Sea | collected 2009
CCTTTTTAAATATTCTATTAATGCTGAGACATCTAATGAGTTTTTATTTTTCACTTATTTATAAGGCTCCAAAAAATGAAAAATACCGATAAAAACTTTAAGTAGCGTCGAATATTTATAACGACTATAGTTTAAACGAAATTTTATTGACTTTTTCACAAAGTAAGTTTGAATCATGCACTGTGGCAAACTTTCTTTGTGTAATGAAAAGTTTGGACCTGTAACTAGGAATTTGTGTTTATGAACTCTCAATCCAAATGCTGTGGGCCAGGTTTCGCCTCGCCTCGAGAAGCGATCCGAGCAAGCCGGGAAAAATTGCTATACACGGTCGCGCTGTATATCGGAACTGGGCTTCAAAAACCAGATTACCTTGCCACTATAGACGCTGATCCAGAGAGTCCTGAATTCAGTAAAGTTATCCATCGGCTTGAAATGCCAGGGATTGGAGATGAACTCCACCATACCGGCTGGAATGCTTGTTCCTCATGCTTTGGAGATTCTAGTAAACAGCGTAAGTATTTAATTGCGCCTGGAGTCAGAACGTCTAATATCCATATTATTGATTGTGATACAAATCCACGAGAACCGAGCCTTTTTAAGATTATTTCGGGAAAAGAAATTAAACGTAAGGTAAATCTTAGTGCTCCCCATACTGTCCATTGTCTTGGAAGTGATATCATTATTTCGATGCTTGGTAACGCGAAAGGCGAGGCACCAGGTGGGTTTCTTCATCTTAATGAAAAATTTGAAATTATTGGACGCTGGGAAAATGATCTCGGATCAATGAAATTTAATTACGATTTTTGGTATCAGCCACGTCAAAATATAATGGTTTCCAGCGAATGGGCTGCGCCCAATACGTTTATGCCGGGCTTTGATCTCGAAGAAGTGGGACATTTAAAGTATGGCAGAGAAATTCATTTTTGGGACTTTAAAAAAAAATCAGTTTCAAATAGCGTTTACCTTGGCGAAGATGGTCTTGTTCCTCTCGAGGTTCGGTTTCATCATAACCCGGACTCAACCCACGGTTTTGTGGGAGCCGCTCTTTCTTCTAATATTATCCACTGGTACAAAAAAGATAACGCCTATATTGTCGAAAAAATAATTGATGTAGAGAACGAAAAGCATCCGGAGTGGCCCATACCTTTACCGGGACTAATAACCGTCATACTACTTTCTATGGATGATCGATATCTTTACTTCTCTAACTGGTTACATGGAGATATTCGACAATACGATATTAGCGATCCATCTAACCCCAAGCTAACAGGCCAGGTATGGATGGGAGGACTACTCGGCAGGGCTGAACAGGTGCATGGCCGAAAAATTACTGGCGGACCCCAGATGATACAGCTCTCTCTGGACGGGAAAAGGCTTTACGTAACAACTTCATTATTTTCCACTTGGGATAACCAATTCTATCCCGAAATCAGAACAAAAGGCGGGTGTATGCTTATGGTTGACTGCGATACAGGTAATGGTGGTATGAATATTAACAAAAATTTTTTTGTTGATTTTGGAAATGAACCCAACGGACCCGCCCGTTGTCATGAAACCAGATATCCCGGCGGAGATTGCACCTCAGATATTTTTTTGTAACATAAAGTAAGAATGTTTAAGATCGAGATAAAAAACCAAAACGTTGATAATGTTGAAGCTTCTGGAAATATAACGCTCCTTAAAAGTCTGGAACAGGCAGGGCTATCGCTTCCCGTCGGATGTCGCTATGGAGGTTGTATATCCTGCGCAGGAAGACTTATCTCCGGTGAGGTTAGACAGACCGGTGCAGTCGCGCTGAACAAGAGGCAATTGAAAGAGGGTTATATTCTTTTATGCGTAGCCAAACCTTTAACAGACTGCGTTTTAGAGGTTGGTGTTCAAAGTCATGATAGGTTATATCTAAATCCATTTAAGCACCCCGGTGATTTGAAAAAAATACCAAAATGCCTAAAGGAAAAAGAGAGCTCAGAATGAAAATGGTCGATCATAATGAAGACTACCCAGCGGAATACCTTGCACAAATCTTGCGAGAAGTTAAAACCATCGCTATGGTAGGGGCAAGTCCTGACCCATCAAAATTTAGCTATGGAGTATTAAGAGTTTTGCACGAGACTGGTTATGAAATGATACCAGTCAATCCAAAAGAAGCGGGGAAAAAAATTCGTGGTCTCACAGTTTTTGGCTCACTTGCCGAAATTAAAAAACCAGTCGATATGGTTGAAATCTTCCGAAGTTCTGAAGCAGCCTTTGGGATAACAAATGAGGCTATTAATATAAAAGCAAAAGTCATCTGGATGCAGATAGGAGTTAGAAATGATCTGGCGGCAAAAAAAGCAGAAGAAGCTGGACTAAAAGTTGTTATGAATAGATGTCCTAAAATCGAGTTATTTCGCCCTTTTTGGAAACCGAGACTTAATTTAGCAATCTAAGAAATTGAATACCGGCGTATCTGTATATTAGCTTCAGAACATTTTATATGTCGTAAAAAGGTATTATAACTTCTTCAGCCCTAAAACTGACTCCATTTTGGTATTCTTTTCTGTAGGAATGCTTCAATGCCCTCAACTGCGTCCATCTCCAGCATGTTCTTGACCATTATATCCGAAGTAAATGAGTAGGCCTCTGATACGCCATATTCTGTTTGGCTGTAGAATGTTTTTTTCCCAATAGACACTATTTTTTGGGACTTTGAAGCAATTTTTTTTGCCATAAAATTCGCTTCCTGTAAAGCTTTTCCTGCATCCGTTATCTTATTTATCAGTCCCCACTCCAGTGCACTCTTCGCATCAACAATATCGCCAAGAAGAAGCATCTCCATAGCTTTTTTACGAGGTACATTTCTAGACAAAGCCACCATTGGGGTTGAACAAAAAAGACCTATATTCACTCCAGGGGTCGCGAATTTTGCTTCCCTCCCAGCTACTGCAAGATCACAACTTGCTACAAGCTGACAACCGGCTGCCGTTGCTATACCCTCTACAGCGGCTATGACAGGTTTGGGGCACTTTATGATTGACTCCATAAAATCCGCACAGGTTCTCATGGTTAATTCGAAAAAAGCCTGGCCCTTGTCCTCAGCATTGCGGGCATTAGTGAGTTCTTTTAAGTCATGGCCAGCGCAAAACGCCACTCCATTAGCTTTTAACACAATACAGCGAATCGAGGAGTCAATTTTGATCGCTTCTACACTCGACATTAGTGAATTAAGCATTGATATTGACAAGCAATTCCTTGTTTCTGGTCTGTTTAAGGTAATAGTCGATATGCCAACCTCGGAATCTTCTCTTAAGACTTCATCATCGTTTTCACCAAACAACTTTTTTACCTCCCTAATATAATAAAATTTAGATTTTAGAATTCAGCTTGACCACCATATCGAGTAACCATTTGGCGAAATTATCAGGGGACAGTGATACGTCTCATCAATATTAGTTAAAACGAGCCGGATAACAATCTCAGGAACTACCGATATATTTTTCCCAAAACTTTTATTTTTCAAAAAATAACAACCCGTGTGAAATACGAGCTCACAGCATTTATTAATCTTCAGAATTTGCGTTTCAATCTCGACCCTTAGTCTTCCTCCATCATCCGTCGAGCCAGAAAATAAAGTGTTATAATGAACCGCGTCAGCGCGAGACAAAATCTCTGCTTTCACACCTGAAGCGTGAGTTCCATCGGTAGCATTTAGCAGATGAGACGTAATTACAGCCACGTTGGTTCACTCAATCGAAGATTTTTCCCGTTTATTGGCGGTAGCCGCTACGATCGGGCTTAAAACGCCTTTTGCCTTGACATTAACACAAGAAGGAAGACCACTAGCAACAGCTCGCTTAATCGCACCAGGTAATTGAGAACGATTTTCCACTAGTTCACCAAATCCTCCCATCCCCTGAAATAAACCGTGAAAAGGAATATCTCGGAATTCTGTAGCAAATTTTTGCCCATTAGCAAAGAGCCTTTCCTGTTGTTTTCCGATGCTATCAAGGCCACCATTGTTGTCTATAACTACTACAATGGGATAGTCCTCTTGAAAAGCCACTTCTAAGCCCAGGCCACCAGACAGAAATGCGCCGTCTCCACTTAATAAAATCACTGCCCCTTCCGGATTCATTCTTTTTGCCGATATAGCAAATGATACACCCACACCAAGTAGGCTGTAAGAGCCGGGATGGAGAATCCCTGCAAGTTTCTGTCCGCGCCAACCAGCAATGTTTGCCGCCATTTCTGCCCAGAAGTGGGTATTTCCTCCGTCAAAAATAAACCAGTCACTCTCAGACATTTGGTTCTGTACATCAAGTGCCAACTGCATGGGATGAATTTGTTCAATACCCTGATCTGCAAGGTTAGCTTGAGGTTCAAGATCCAATAATTGCTCGTCAACCCATGAAGCCCTCCAGAAACGATTTCGTTCAAACCACTCTCCCCTGTACTGCCATTTCTTTTCACTGGCTTTTTTTCTTAACATTTTAAAAAATACATCTGGGTGACTTAGTAGACCAGAATCGGCCGAAGAATTTAACTGAAGCTCCTCGTGAGAACCATTGACACAAATCAAATGCAGTGAACTTGGGAATAAAGGAGGATTTCCAAAATTCATCTGATTATCTAGCCGACCACCCACTAGAATGACTAAGTCACTCTCATTGAGAGCATTTTTTGATGGTGGATACTGATGAATATCAGCAAGGCCCATATATGACCCATTATTTTCGTCTAAAAGTTTCTGATGATAAGGAACATTAAAAACGGGTATGCCTAGTTCAACGGCAACCTCACCCATCGACTCTTCGGCACCTGCCCACCACACTCCGTGACCACCGATGAAAATAGGGTTTTTGGCCTCGAAAATCTTCTCGAATAAAGCGTCAAAATCGTTAGGATCAGGATATGCACGTGGAGCTTTTAACGAAAGCCCAAAAAATGGGCGTTCCAATTTTCCAACCGACTCATCAAATGAAGAAAACATGATATCAACTGGTATAGAGATGTGAACAGGCCCCGGGTAGCCTGTCGTAGCAATTGTATATGCTCTTCTAACAAATTCGGCGATTCTATTTCCATCTGTCACCTGAACGCTATACTTTGTAAGTGGAGTAGCGATAGACACGTCGTCTATTTCCTTGAAACCACCGGATCCTTGGCGCTTTAAAGTACTTGACCCGGTAATAAAAATCAGCGGGACTCGCTCACCCCAGGCCTCCATCATGGCGGGTATGGCGTTGGCAAACCCCTCCGGGCCGGTGAGACAAACTGAGACACGACGTGAGATCCTAGTATAACCGTCGGCAAGGTGTCCCGCGATCTGTTCATGCGGGCAGTTTATAACACTTAAACCGCTCTCCATTAAACCTTCTAAAGCGGGGTTAACAAAACCACCTGAAAGCGTAAATACATGCTTAATCCCATGATCTTTTAGAGCACGCGCTAGCAATATGCCACCTCTTACTTTTTTTGTAGACATTTCGTGTAGTCCCTTCGTAGTATTAACCTAATAAAGTTTGTTAGAAATAATTTACACCCTTTGGTTAAATAATACCCTATGATCAACGGCTTCCATGCTTTTCAAGCCTAGTTGCGCTAACCCTGAACTCAAATCTTCTGTTAACTGTTCTATCAAGGTGATAACTCCCCTTCTTCCATCAGCCCCAAGTGCAAACATAAATGGACGTCCCAAAAACACAAAATCAGCCCCGAGAGCAATCGCTTTTAAAATATCTTCCGCTGATCGTATACCACTATCAAAAAACAAAGGGTAATCAGAACCGACGGCCAGCCGAATCCTCGGTAGAAGTGATATTGCTGGCGGTACTGAAGCCAATTGCCGCCCCCCGTGATTTGAAATATAAAGTCCATCAATACCAATGGATTTTAATCGCGCGGCATCATCTGAGCAGGTTACCCCCTTCACAATTAGCTTAAAAGGCCATCTCTCTCGCAGACGCTTTAGAAAAACCCAATCCGTCCCAGCCCTGCTCTCACCTCTTACAAAACCTTTTGTGTGTTTTGAAAGCGAAAAATTTTCTGGTTTTGGTATACCTGCAATAATACTTGCAATAGACCAATGTGGATGACAAGCAAAGTCAAAAAATTGTTTTGGTCCTATTTTGAATGGCATTGTAAAACCATTTCGCTGATCTCTAATGCGCCTCGTAACCACTGGAGTATCAACGGTAATTACCAATACCTTATATCCAGCGGCGCTAGCACGATCTGTTAGTTCATCAGCAAACTCTATAGACTGCCCAACATACATTTGAAACCATGCACAATCCCCTGCGCGTGACTTATGAACCTCAAGAGTTGATGAACCGGCACTCGATAAAATGTGCGGGATATTGCGTTTTTCCGCTTCTATGGCGAGAGAGCGATCTGCATTAGGCCACGAAAGATTACACATCCCCATTGGAGCGATTCCAAAAGGCAAACTAAACTCCCAGCCAAGTACCTTTTTTGTAAGAACTCGATCCATAACATCGATTAAAATTCGTGGTTGAAGCTTAATACTCTGTAACGCTTTTTGATTATCAAAATTACCTATTTCATCTCCAGCCGCGCCATCGATGAAATCAAAAACTAATCTAGGTAAACGCTTTTTTGCCAGTTTTCTAGCCTCATCAATTGAAAAAAAATAATGACTACTCATTTGTCTTTACAATGCCCGCTGAAAAAAATTTTTTCGATCAACCCAATGATACAATACTTCAATTGCTTTAATCCGAGTCTGCAAGAAAAATAAACAAAGGTGGTACGTAAAAATAATTTTTGAAATTAGAACCTAGTTTCTCGTCGATGTAATAACTGAGAGTAAAATTGTACTAAACGAACAAAATTATTTTTATCATGTACGCAAACACTTTAATTTTTTGATAAAAATGAGGACTAAATGAATATTTCATAATATCTTCAAACAATAGAGTTCATATAAAAAGTAGCAACCTAATTACTAACATCAACCACAGACTACACTTAAGACCATAAAAAGGCTAACGTTACTCAACAATTTTTGGACTATTTTTATGACTAAACGCAGAACAAAAGTCACCACAAGTCACTGGGGCGCATTTAATGTCACCACAGAGAATAGCCGAATCATTGATGTTTCGTCATTTTCCAAAGATCCAAATCCGTCGCCAATATCATCCATTTTGCCACAAGCTATTCATCATCGTACTCGCATCGCCAAACCATCAATTCGTCAAGGATGGCTCAAAGGGGGGGAAGACCGAAGACGAGACTTACGTGGCAAAGACACTTTTGTAGAGGTGACGTGGAATGAAGCGCTTGACATTGTAGCTTCTGAGTTGAAGAGGGTTTGCAGTGAATACGGAAATAATACCATCTACGGTGGTTCCTATGGATGGGGAAGTGCTGGCCGTTTTCATCATGCCCAAAGTCAACTCCACCGTTTTCTGAACTGTGCGGGCGGCTATGTCTCATCGGTAGGGAGCTATAGTACAGGAACCGCGCAAGCCATTATCCCGCATGTGCTCGGGATGCCCTTTTTAGATTTAACATGGTCTGCACAAAATTCATGGCAGATGATTTCCAAACATACTGAAACACTGGTAATGTTTGGTGGAATCGCCGAAAAAAATTCACAGGTCAGTATGGGTGGAGTGACCCGCCACATGACAGGTGACTGGTTAGAAGGCTTTAGACGCCAAAACAAAACTCTTGTAAATATAAGTCCTCAAAGAAGCGACTGTAATCACTCATCGAGTTGGTTACCAATCATTCCTGGTACTGATACCGCTATGATGCTTGGTATTGCGTACTATCTTGAGACCAATAATCTTGTAAATCGTTCATTTGTGAAGCGTTACACTGTTGGTTACGAACAATTTCGTGATTACTTTTTAGGCGTAACCGACAATAAACCAAAAACTCTGGCCTGGGCATCGGATATCTGTGGAATCAGGGCGTCAGTGCTTTCCGATCTTGCGAAAAAAATGTCAACAACCCGGACTTTAATAACAGTAGCATGGTCTCTGCAAAGATGCCAATATGGTGAACAACCATTTTGGATGGCTACCACTCTGGCTGCAATGCTTGGTCAGATTGGGCTACCGGGTGGTGGTATTGGTTATGGATATGGTGCCATCGGAGCAGTAGGTATGGCAGTGACTGACTTGAAGGGCCTTAGCCTTCCTCAGGGGCATAATACAGTTAAACAATCTATACCTGTTGCTCGTATAGCTGACATGCTCTTAAAGCCAGGACAACAGTTCGAATTTAACGGAAAAACCCTTACCTATCCCAGTATTCGCCTGATTTATTGGTGTGGAGGTAACCCATTCCATCATCATCAGGACCTCAACCGCTTACGCAAGGCATGGTGTTATCCCGACACTATCATAGTAAATGAGCCTTGGTGGACAGCTACCGCTAAACACGCTGATATCGTTCTACCTGCAACAACGCCTTATGAAAGAGAAGATGTGTCCAAAGCAAAAGGTGATGCCTTCCTCTTCCATATGCCCAAACTAATTGATCCTATTGGCGAATCCAAAGACGACTATGAGATATTTTCTCACTTGGCAAGACGGCTCGGTATATTTTCAGAATTCACACAAAGACGAAACTCTTCAGAATGGTTAAAGCACATGTATACCGATTTCTGCATTGAAAACCAAGCTCTCAATATTACATTACCGACTTGGAACGAACTTGTTGAGAGTAATTGGGTTGAATTACCAATATGGAATCCACCTAAGGAAAAAATTCCTTTTTCTGATTTTCGATGCGACCCTGTACGGTTTCCTTTGGGGACACCATCGGGCCTAATCGAAATTTTCTCTTCAACCATAGAATCCTTTAAATACGAAGACTGTCCCGGACACCCAGTTTGGAAAGAACCGACGGAATGGCTTGGTAAATCAGAACAAGGAAATCTGCTGCATTTAGTATCTCCTCAACCCGCCGACAAATTGCACAGTCAACTCGAAAGTGCAATTGCTGAAATTCCCGGGAATAGACCGGTTACGCTTAAAATTAATCCTCGCGATGCTGCTTGTCGTTCAATCAAAGTAGGTCAAATAATACGGGTATTTAACTCTAGAGGTGCTTGCCTTTCCCAAGCTGAAATAACAAATGATGTAAGGCAAGGTGTGGTTTCTCTACCGACTGGAGCGTGGTTTGAACCAGATGAATTTGGAATGGATATACACGGAAATCCAAATGTTCTGACTGATGACCAGGGTACATCCAGACTGGGGCAGGGTTCGAGTGCTCACACCGCACTGGTTCAAGTCGAGATTTATAATCATAAATCTTCATAATTTTTAACCTAAACGAAAAGTTAATGCCGCGCAAAGATATTCAAGTAATAAAGTTTTCGCGGTCCTCAATCTGAGAATTAAGCCAATCCACTGCAATGTCAATCAATGTTTTATGAATTTTTCAGGTTTAAAAACCAAAGCTTTTTATTGAAATAAAAATGGGTTTGAGGTTATCTTTCTATCAAGTCAAATAAAAATACTACGCAAATACGGAGATATTATGAAAAAGCTTTTAGTTATTTTTTTTTCTCACTTGTTAGTTTTCTGTGGTTTCGCCGTTGCAGACTACCCTGAAAAAAATATTGTTTACCAAATTACCTTCTCTCCTGGCGGTGGTTCCGATGTAAGGGCAAGGCATCAACAACCCCACTTAGAGAATAAACTTGGTAAGAAGATACTAATCCAATACAAACCTGGAGCTGGTGGCTCAATAGGATGGGCTAATCTAGTAAAGCAAAAAGCAGATGGGTATTTCATGTCCGGGATTAATATTCCGCACATTATTTTGCAACCCATGGCAAGAGATAACGCTGGTTATAAAACCGATGAAATTATACCCGTTGTTCTTTTCCAGCAAATACCGTTTGGCCTCACAGTGCTTCAAGACTCACCATTTAAAAACTTGGACGATCTTGTCAACTTTGCGAAAGAAAAACCTGGGGCATTAACAATTGGTGGTTCTGGCACTTGGGACGCGACGCATATTGCCAATCTTCAATTTGAAA
>MDTB01156180.1_pt1 | contig 10006 bp, 8 predicted proteins | sample 811161 | NCBI WGS metagenome assembly MDTB01 (sample SAMN05326650, study PRJNA326480) | marine metagenome | isolation source: seawater | place: Mediterranean Sea | collected 2009
GGGGGTCAATTGTTTCTCCAGAATCAAATGTTATTCTTTTAAATCCAATTGCACCTCATAATATAAATATGAGATCATTAGTTATTCCTAATAATTCAAAAATAAAAATAGATATTGAAGGAGATAATGATATAAATTTATCTTTAGACTCAAGAATGTATTCAGTAAATTGTTCTAAGCAAATCGAGATTTTCAAAGCAGATTTTACCATTGGTACTATAAAGTTTGAAAATGATAATTTTTATAAAAGATTAAGAGATAAATTATTTTGGGGTCAAGATATGAGAAATAAAAACATAAAGAAATAAAGATGACTCCTAAGCACACTGCAATAATAATGGATGGAAATGGAAGATGGGCAGAGCAAAAGGGTATGCCAAGAATTTTTGGGCATCAAAATGGAGTTAGAGCAGTAAAAAGAATTGTTGAACAAGCAAATAAACATAAAATTCAATATCTGACATTATTTACTTTTTCTATTGAGAATTGGGATAGACCAAGTGATGAAGTTGATACACTAATGAAACTATTAGTTCAAACGCTTAAGGATGAGTTTGAAGATATTTTTAATAATAATATAAGGTTAAATGCAATAGGAGATTTAAGTTCTCTTCCAGATAAAGTAAATAGCGAGTTGAATAATATAATTGAAACCACAAAAAATAATACTGGAATGACATTAACTCTTGCTCTTAGTTATGGAGGAAAACAAGAAATTTTTAAAGCCGTTAAAGAGATTTCAGAGAAAGTTAAAAATGATATAATTTCTCTTGATAATTTTGATGATTCCGTAATAAATGACCATCTTTACACTAGAAATTTGCCAGATGTTGACCTGCTTATTAGGACTAGTGGAGAACAAAGAATTAGTAATTTTCTATTGTGGCAAATAGCTTATGCTGAATTATATTTTACTGATGTATATTGGCCTGACTTTTCAAAAAAAGATCTTACTAAAGCAATTGTTGAATATCAAAACAGAGAAAGAAGATTTGGAAAAACAAGTAAACAACTATAAATCTAAATTACTAAAAGCTTTTAGTGTTTTTATTTTAGCAACTGGTCTCCTTTTTTCACAAAATGATTACAGAAAGGGTGATACTTATTCTATAGATACTATTACAGTTGTTGGATTAAAAAACTTTAGTGACCGAACTGTTATTACCTACAGTGGATTAAGGCAAGGGCAAAGAATTCAAGTTCCAGGAGAAGAGGTTAGTGCAGTTTTAAAAAAATTATGGAATCTTGAACTTTTTAGTGATGTTAATTTATATGTTACAGATGTTAATAATGGCAAGATAAAACTAGAGATTAGCGTAGATGAACTCCCTACACTTCTAAAATATAGTATAAATGGTGTAAAAAGAAGTAAAGCTGAAACTTTTGAAAAGGAAACTGAATTATCTGAAGGCAAGAGACTATCAGAGAGCTTTCTTACTAATACCAAAAACTATATTCAAAATGACCTTAAAAAAGTTGGGTTTTTAAACTCTAAGGTTAATATAGTTTCAACTCCTGACTCTATAGGCTCAAATAAACGTAACCTAAATATTAATGTAGACAGAGGAGAAAGAATTAAAATAAAAAATATTAGTTTCTCCGGAAATGAAATTTTTGGTGACGTTAAGCTAAAATCAAAACTTAAAAAAACAAAGAAAAAATTTCCATTGAGATTTTGGAAAAAATCAAAGCTTATAGAATCTGATTATGATGCAGATAAAGAAAATTTAATATCATTTTACAAAGAAAAAGGATATAGAGATGCACGGATTGAATTTGATACATTAATTATTAATGATGAGAAAACAATTGATCTTGCTCTAAATATTGATGAGGGTAATAAATATTACTTTGGAGATATAAATTATATTGGTAATAGTTCCTACACAGATTTTCAATTAGACCAGATTTTAGGAATAAAGAGTGGTGACTCCTATAATGGAGTTCTTCTAAAGGAAAGAATCCAAGATGACAACCCAGATGCAAATGACCTATCTAATCTATATCAAAATAATGGATACTTATTCTCAAGTGTAAATGCAGTAGAGGTAAGTGCAGAAAATGATACTATTGATTTTCAGATAAGAATTAATGAAGGTAAACTTGCAAGTTTTAATAAAATTACGGTTGTTGGGAATACTAAAACTAACGATAATGTTATATATCGTGAACTTAGAATAAAACCTGGAGAACTTTACAGTAAAGACAAAGTAGTAAGAACTATTCGTGAGGTTGGGCAATTAGGATTTTTTGATGCTGAACAAATAAGTCCTGATTTTAAAAATGTTGACCCTAATCAAGGAACAGTTGATATTGAATTAGGATTAATTGAAGCTGGAGCAAGTCAGATAGAGTTGCAAGGTGGATATGGAGCTGGTAGTTTTATGGGTACTGTAGGTCTTGCATTTAATAATTTCTCTACAAAAAATATTAAAAACAGAAAGGCTTGGAGACCTTTACCAATGGGAGATGGACAAACACTTGCAATTAGACTTCAGACTAGTTCATTTTATAGTACTAAAAGTTTCAGTTTTGTTGAACCATGGTTTGGAGGAAGAGAGCCAGTACAATTCTCACTCTCACTTTCATCGACAAAACAATATAGGTATGATTATTTCACAAGACGAGCAGATAAAAGTCAATCATTTGAAATTGCTGGTTTTAATGTTGGCATAGCTAAGAGACTAAGAGTGCCTGATGATTATTTTGTTCTTTCACAATCAATATCATATCAATATTATAATCTAAAGAATTATTTTACTGGGCTTTTTACATTTGGAAATGGAGAATCACATAATATTGCTTATAACATTGCATTGTCAAGAAATAATACGTATACCAATCCTATTTTTCCTGTAGGTGGATCTACTTTTTCTCTAAGCGCAAGACTTTCTCCTCCTTATTCTCTAATAACAGGTGATGATTTTTCTGACATAGATGAAAGGCCTGAATATCTTAATAATAGAGGAGAACCTATTCTAGCTGAGATTGACCAAGCCAAATTTAAATGGTTAGAGTTTTATAAAGTTAAATTTGAAGGAAGCTGGTATACTAGAATGTTTGGTAAATTTGTTTTGAAAGCACAAACAGATTTTGGGTTTTTAGGAACATATAATGACAACAAGGGAAATATTCCTTTTGAAAGATTTTATTTGGGTGGTGATGGAATGCAGCAATATGCTATGGATGGAAGAGAAACAATAGCTTTAAGAGGTTATGAAAATGGATCACTTTCAAGTAGAGATGGTTCAATTATTTATAATAAATTCTCATTAGAACTTAGATATCCTATAAGCTTAAAACCTAGTGCTTCTGTTTTTGCTCTTAGCTTTCTAGAAGCTGGTAACGGATTTGACAATTTTAAAGACTACAACCCTTTTGATGTTAAAAGATCTGCTGGAATTGGAGTAAGGGTCTTTATGCCAGCATTTGGACTTCTTGGGATAGACTTTGGATATGGATTTGACTCAACAGACCTTTCAAACTCAGGACAAGCATCAGGATGGCAAACGCACTTTGTAATAGGTCAACAATTTTAATCGTTTTTTAAAGAAAAATTACGATATTGCACCAGTAAATATTTAAAAAGATGATCAAATCGATACTCAAATTAATGACTGCTACTTTTTTAGCTATAGCTCCAATGAATGCTGTTGCTCAATCTAATGTAGCTCACATAAACGTTCAACAGCTTATTAGCGAAATGCCTGAGGTGATTGCTGCTCAAAATGAATTATCTAAACTTGAAAAAGATTATACAACTCAAATTGATAACGCATTTAAAGAGTTTCAAACAAAGGCTCAAAGCTACTCTTCAGATGCTGCGAATCAGACAGATGTTACAAATCAAGCAAGACAAAAAGAGCTTGAGAGTATGCAAACAAATTTACAGGAATTTAGAGATTCAGCCGCTCAAGAGCTTCAAAAGAAACAAATGGATCTAATGACACCTTTACTTGAAAAAGCTAGAGATGCTATTACAAAAGTTGGTAAAGAGCAAGGGTTTAATTATGTAATAGATTCAAGTCCAAATGGAGGAATTATTCTTGCTGACGGAAAAGATCTTATTGAGGACGTTAAAAAAGCTCTTGGATTTTAAATAAACCTATTAACTCACGTAGGGCTTTTTTACATACATTGGTTCGGTGTATGCTAAATCTTCAAATATATTATTCTTGAATGATATATATGATAAATCTATCATATTTGAAGAACTAATCTGACTTTTGATTAAATTAAACTTTTTGTTTAATAACTCTTTAATATATAAGTAAGAACTTTCAGAATTAACTACAATAGTTGTAGAAGCGTCAACTAGATTATTTAAAAATTCTTCATCAATTAATTCGATCTTAGGAGGTATCAATTCTTCTAGTTTAAAATTATATTTTGATAAATAAAAGTAATTTCCTTTATCACTAATAAGTGAAATAATATTATCAGTTTTAGATTCTAATGAATTAGCAAGAATCTTAAGGGTTGGAATTCCTATTAATTTTGTTTTATTAGGATAACAAAGTCCCTTAGCTACAGAAAATCCTATTCTTAATCCTGTAAATGATCCTGGTCCTACTCCAATTGAAATGGCATCTAAATCTTTTGTATTTAAATTGTTTTCGGATAATATATCTTGAATTGAAGATGTTAGGAGTTCACTATGCCTGTATTTATCATCTTCCATCTCAAAATGACTAACTAATTCACCATTAGACGAAAGAGAAACAGAACAGTTTTTACTTGATGTCTCTAGATTTAAAATTAATGACATCTTTTATCAATTAATTAGGTTGAGGAATTGATAACGGTAGTCCAAAATAAAATTCTAAAACTTTAAGTTTAAATATATAATCAAACTTAGCTCTAATATTTTCAGAAACAGCAGACTCATATCTTTGCTTTGACTGAATAAAATCAAAAGAATTTACTGAGCCAAGTAAAAATCTATCAGAAGCATCTTCAAAAGCATTTTTCAATGATTCCAATGTTTTGTTAGAAGCTTCATACAACTTAATAGCACCTTTTAAATCATTATATGCTTGATTGATTGAGTTTTCAAGATTTAATTTTTCTTGCTCATACTGATTTTTCAATCTATCAAGATTAACTTTACTTCTTTCAACGTTATTTCTTATTTGTTTTCCTTGAAAGATAGGAATGTTTAAAGCTAAGCCATATCCTTGTCCTTTATTTAAATCAAATTGATCCTCAAAACTAGGAGTGTTTTCAAGGTAAGATATTCTAGTATTCCATTGGTAAAAAGAAGTAACTGTTGGTTGTAATTGAGATTTTGATATTTGAATATCTTTTTCAGCTATGGATATATTAGTTTCTGCTAATTTAATATCGTTTCTAAAGGTTAAAGACTTATTAAGTATTTCTTTAGGTGACTTTGTTAGTATATCCGAAAATGGAACACTAAAATCTTCATATGCAATATCAAAACTTTCAAAATCATCGATCAATAAAAGCTGAGCTAAACTTAACTTCGCATTTCTAAAATTATTTTCAGCTTGAACAACACTTTGTTCTTGAGATGCAAGATTTGCTTCAATTTCAAAAATTTGTCTAGGTGAAAATGTACCAATTTCAATTAAATCTTTAGTTCTTTCATATTCTACCTTAGTAATTTCAAGCTGTGATTTTTGGACTTTAAGTATTTCACTGTTAAACATAATTTGTAAATAGGAATTTGCAACTAAAAGCTTAATATCATCTTTCATGTCGTCTAGCTGATACTGAGAAGAAAGAATCTCAAGATTAGCTCTATGAAGCTGATAAACATTCCTCAAACCATTATAGACATCTAAACCGACACCTGCACTCATAGATGAAAATGAAGTTGTTATATCCTCAATAACATTAGTTGTTATATTAATTCCTCTACCAATATTCCATTGGTGATTAGCAGATGCAGATACCCTTGGAAGGAAATTTCCAATAGCGTCAGATTTACTTATTTCAGAATTAAGTAAGTTTAATTCTGATTGTTTAATACTTATATTTTTTTCTATTGCCATCTCAACAGCATCCTGAAGTGTTAAGACATTGCCCCCTGATTGAGAAAAAGCTATTGTTGAAGAAAAAAGAGTTAAAAGAATATATTTATTTATCATTTTTATTTTTTTTTAATCTTCTCTAAATGAATCAAAAGCAGATTCTTCAGGTTCGATCTTTATCGGTTCCGTTTTATTCCAAATCTTTATTTTATCAGTCATTTCAATACCAGATAAAATCTCTACTTTAATTCCATCAGATAGTCCAACTGTGATATCTCTTCTTTCAAAATTTTGAGAAGAAGTCTCAACTTCAACATATGGCTCTGATGTTCTTCTGTCAAATTGTAATAAAGCCTCAGCTATTACCATTATATCTTGTCTGTTATCCACAACTAGTGAGCCATTTGCACTATATCCAGCTCTTACGAATGAATCATCATCAAGGGTAACGTCAGCCTCAATTTTAAATTGTACAGCTCCTCCCTCCTCTGTTCCTTTGGGTGCAACAAATTTTAACTTAGCATCAAATTCTTTATCTGGAATTGCAGCCAAACTTATTTTTAAATCTTGACCTATTTCTAGCTTTCCAACTTCAGCTTCATCTACTTTACCCTCAAATATCATTTCATTAAGATCAGCAATAATTGCAACAGATGTTCCTGCATTAAAGTTATTTGCTGCAATTACTTGATCACCTAACTTAACAGGAATTTCAAGAATTGTTCCTGATACAGTAGCTCTAATATTTGTATTAGCTGTTGAAGATCCAGAGACAGATCCGTTTCTAATGATTTCTAGATCATTCTCTGCTGCTTTTAAATTTTCTTTTGCTGTATTAAAACCTAATTCAGAATCTTCATATTCTTGTTGAGAGATTATCTGCTTTGCAAATAATTCTTTTGCTCTCTCCATTTGTCTTTCTCCATTTTGAACATTTAATCTAGCTGCATTAACCTGAGATTGAGCTCCATAGACTGATCTCTCGTCTGGAACAACTTTAATCATTGCGATTAAATCACCATTCTTAACTTCATCTCCCTCTTCAACTAAAATTTGCTGAATGATTCCATTTAGTTGAGGCTTTATTTCAACTTCATCTTCAGGAATAACTTTACCTGTTACTACAGATGTCTTCTGAATACTTGAAATAAATGCAGTTGTAGTATCGTATTCTATAGCTGATGTGCTATTTGTTCTTACGAAATATGCAATTGCAAAAAGTAAACCTAGGATTAATAATATAATACCAATATTTTTTAATTTCATTTTATTTATTTTAATTAATTACTCTTCTCTTAAAGCCTCAATAGGCTTAATACTTACAGCTCTTTCTGCTGGAATAAGTCCAATAAGCGTGCCAAGGGTTACCATTGTAATAAATGCACCAAAAACAATTGCTAAAGGAACAGTTGGGTTGGTAAAAGGGAAATCTTCTAAACCTGATGTTCCTATATTTATTGCAAACAATAAAAAAGCTCCAACATTTATTCCAATTATTCCAGCTACGATTGTTAGAAAAACTGATTCTAAAACAATCTGAACCTTCACCTCTCCAGGAGTTGCTCCTAATGCTCTCCTTATACCTAACTCATTCGTTCTTTCTTTTACAGCAATCAACATTATATTTCCAATACCAATCACTCCAGCAAAGATTGTAGCTATTCCTACTACAAGAGATAAGAAAACCATCCCTTTAGAAAACTTTATAATACTTTCAAACAATGCGCCAATATTAAAGGTCCCAAAAGCTCTATCATCCTCAGGAGATACAGATTTCATAACTCTTAAATTAGAAAGAACTGTTTCTTCTAAGTATGCTGGATTTACATATTCGTAGCCTGCTATAAACATAAACCCAAAACGATCTCCTCTATTATATAATTTAGCAAATGTTGTATATGGTATTGTTACATCAGAGTCTGATCCAAATCCTCCACCCTCACTAAATTTAGTTATTCCTACCACTTTAAAATTTACATCATTGATTTTAATATACTTTCCAATAGGATCTTCACCCTCATCAAATAATCTTTCCTGAGTTCCTTCACCAATTATAGCTACTTTTCTCTCATATTTTATATCCTCATCATTGATGTATCTTCCACCATCAAATATTTTTACTACAGAAATTTTAGAATAAACGGGGAAATTCCCAAATACATTAAAATTATCAGATTTTGTTCCACGAACAACAAGTGGAGGTGAACCTGTAAAAGCACCTGCCTGAAGTCCTGGGGCTATATACTGAATTTCAGGAACTCTATTCTTTAAATAATCAACATCATCTAACTTAAAAACTGGATATCTACCTTCTTCAAATCCTTTATATGCAATAGAGGTTCTTTGTACCCATACTCCCATAGAATTTTTACTCATTCCGCTAAAAGCTTCATCAAATCCATTTTCAAGACCTGTTGCAGATCCTGCCAAAGCAATATATATGAATATACCCCAGAAAACTCCTATGGTTGTAATAATGGTTCTAGTCTTATTCTTGGAAATAGATTCAAAAATCTCATCCCAAGTATCTCTATCAAATATCTTTTTTAAGCTATTCATCTCTTAAAGCTACAATTGGTTTAATTTGAGCTGCTCTTTTAGCAGGAATATATCCAGCTATTACTCCAAATATTATCAAAATTACAGTTGCAGAAAAAGCAATATTAAAATCAACTCCTGCTCTGGTTATAAAGTATTCTTGTAAAGCTCCCGAATCTAATGAATTGAGAATTATAATTCCTAAAATCATTCCTAAAAAACCAGATAAAGCAGTAATAAATATTGATTCAGTCAAGATCATTTTAATAATTTCTATAGGCTCTGCACCTAATGCTTTTCTTATCCCAAGCTCCTTAGTTCTTTCTTTTACTATAAATACCATAATGTTAGATATACCTATTATTCCTGCAATCAATGTACCTATTCCAACAAAAGTCACAATTATTTGTAACGCATTTGCAAATTGCATTGATCTATCTATCTCATCTGCTACATTCCTAACCCTAATTCCACTTGGATCAGTTGGGTCAATTGATTTCCTTTTTTTGAGAAATGACTTGATATTATCTGATAATTTTACTGCACCTGAACCTCCTATACTCTGATCAAAAGTAATTGCAACATTACCAACCCTATCCGTCCCTTTTAAAATTTGTTGTCTTGTGGTATAAGGAATAATTAATTTATTTTCTTCCTCATCTCCCTCAGTATCTTGAAAAACTCCAACAACTTTAAATGATCTAGAACCAAGATTTAAAAATTTACCTAGAGGATCTTCACCTTTAAATATGTCTCTTGCAACAAGTCTTCCAATGGTAACCACCTTATTTTTTTCTTTAATATCCTTCTCATTAATATATCTTCCTTTCATCAAGACATGCTTCTCAATTAATTGATTAGCAGGAGAGACAGCTGAAATTTCAAAAGTAAAAGACTCTAATCCATAAGAGATAGGCTCACTAACAAATAAAGATGGGTTAACATATTCAATTGAATTAGAAAACTCATTTTTTAAGGCATCTATATCTTGATTTTTTAACTGAATCCGTCTATTTGTCTTAAATCCACCAAATGGTTTAGTAGTTTTTCCAGGATATATATATATTACATTGTTAGCATTATTTAGGAATAAATCACTGTAAGAGTTTTTTAATCCTTCACCAAGGCCAAAAAGAATTATGAAAATTAAAATTCCAAGAGAGACTGTCATACCAGAAAGAGCAGTCCTTAATTTATTCTTTTGAATAGACTGAAAAATTTCTTTCCAACGTTCAATATTAAACATTCTTAATTACGTTTTGTTTAACTTTTTTATCCTCTACTATTACTCCATCTTTTAAACGAACAATTCTCTTACACATTTCAGCAATATCTTTCTCATGAGTTACTACTAATATAGTTTTGCCTTCGTTATTAATTTTTTGAATTAAAGCCATTACCTCCATAGAAGTTTGTGAATCTAGTGCACCTGTAGGCTCATCTGCTAGTAAAACTTTTGGATTTGAGGCTAA
>MDTB01192426.1_pt1 | contig 10006 bp, 8 predicted proteins | sample 811161 | NCBI WGS metagenome assembly MDTB01 (sample SAMN05326650, study PRJNA326480) | marine metagenome | isolation source: seawater | place: Mediterranean Sea | collected 2009
AAGTCCTTAAAGGTTCACACAAAATTGGCCGAATCGAACATGGAACCTTTGGTACGCAAACGGGCGCAAATCCTGAGAGAGTTTCTTTAGCAAAAAGCCATTTAGACCATGTCTATTGTGAAATGAGTCCAGGAACGGCCTTGTTTTTTCATGCGAATCTTTTACACAGTTCGGATCCCAATCAAAGTAGAGATCCCCGTTGGAGCCTCATCTGTTGTTACAATACTCGCCACAATCCGTGTGATGACAAACCTGGACACCCTAGCTATAGAAAACTTCAAAAATGGACCGACGAAGAGGTAATTAAAATGGGAGAAGTTCAATGGGAAAAATTACAAAAAAATGATTAAACAAAATGATCCAACAAAAATACCTGACCATATAAACACCTCTCCTTCGCCTATACCTGAGAAAGTATTTGTAGCTACAGGAGCGCATGTTATAGGTGACGTACATATAGGAACTAACTCTTCAATATGGTATAATGCCGTTATTCGAGGCGATATAAATCATATTGAAATAGGAGATCGAACAAATATCCAAGATGGTTGTATTCTGCATGTGACAAACTCCAATTCGTGTTCAATTGGTAACGATGTAACCGTCGGACACGGTGCACAACTCCATGCATGTGAAGTTGAAGACGGGTGCTTAATAGGTATGGGTGCAATCGTTTTATCTGGGGTTAGAATAGGTCGCGGTAGTATCTTGGGTGCCGGAACACTCATTCGCGAGAATGAAGATGTACCACCATTTAGTCTTTTCGTTGGACTGCCTGGTCGTCACGTTCGCAAACTACCTCTTTCTACCTATGAGGACAATCTCAATTGGGCTAAAAAGTACGTAAATTTGGCGCAAAATTATTCTAAACGGTCTTAAAAGATAAACAAAATGATTTTGTTGATTTCTTTATAAATCATGCCCTCGCCGAATGGCAGAAGCCGAAAAACGAACTTGAAACCTATAAACTAGTTTTTGCTTACAATAAACCTCATGCGTATCGGAATCAATCTTATACGGGACATCCACACGGTTAACATCCACTAATGCCTGATAACCCCTCTCAGAAAAAATATCGATTAGTATAGTTAACGCCAGAGGATCCTCAAACAACGAATCTTCAGAATTAATTAATGTCATCCCCGTAATTGCATATCTAGAAATGATGGGCATAAATTTCTGATTAATTAAATCGATAACACGTTGAAACAAATGTGGATGATCCTCGTTATATGTTTCCAACCTTTCAACTAATTCCTGGCGAGCGTACAAAACCAGTTGTCCGGCCGTACCTATAGTGCGTATCCTGTCATGAGTTTCCCCAGAGAGCTCGAGAGATGATTGATAAGAAAATTCATCCTCAATCATTTCTTGTACTTCATCAATAGATTTTTCGGCATCAATAAAATGAAAATGAAATATTTTTCGCAGAGAGCTAAGCGCATCATACGTTGTATCTTTAAACAGTCGATAACGATTTCGCGCCAATTCCGGATCCAAGTCTGTCGGTCGAATAACTTCTTTATCACCAACACCGGACTCCGCAATTTTACTATTTTGTTCAGCAGCTTTCTCTCCACGTTCCAACTGGCGTCGAATACTCACTTCTTCATCAACAAAAAGCAAAACCGTTCGAAATAAGGGTCGAGGAAGTTCAAGGCCTTGTTGGCGCATCTCTTCACGTAGACCAATCATCTTATCAAAAAAATGTTTTAAACATTCAGTCTGTACTGTAGTTCGAGGAAACCCGTCTACAATCACTCCGCGCTGATATTGCGACTCCAACAACTTTCGGAGCAACAACTCAATCACTTCTTCGTCACCAACCAGGTTACCTGCAGCCTTAATTTTTTGTGCACGTGGACTGCTGAGTAAGTCACTTATGACAATAGGGTTGGCAGTAATACCGCGTGCCTCCATAACAAATGGCGTATTTGTACCCTTTCCTGCTCCCGGAGCTCCCCCTAACCAGATGATTTCTCCAGGAAAAACCAAATTCGTGCGACCGAACTCGCTTTCTATATCTGCCCATACATGCGCAAAAATTAGGCTAGCATCTTTAATTTCCAAGTCGTCATTTTTTTGTGAATCTAATTTGTTAATTTTACTCAGCGTGTATACTCCTTAGCATACAATGAAAAAGTAACCCAGAGAGAGACAGTGATAATACAAGTTATTTAAGCTTCAAAATATATACTGCAGTTTTAAGGAAAAACAAAGAGAAATTAAACTGGTAAATATAAGTCCGAACACAAAATTCAATTGGGTCTGGGTATCCAAGATTTTTTCAACTTACGATGCTTAAATTCACTTATTCCCTTTCCTTCATAAGATTCTACTGCATGTCCATTTCCCTCAACTACGTACTTATAAATAGTCAAACCTTCAAGGCCCACGGGGCCTCGACTATGCAATCTATTCGTGCTAATCCCTACTTCAGCACCTAATCCATATCGAAAACCGTCGGCAAAACGAGTAGAAGCATTGTGCATTACTGTAGCAGAATCAACTTCGCGGAGAAACGTTTTAGCATTATAAATATTTTCTGTTACAATACTATCCGTATGGTGACTTCCGTAACGATTGATATGCTCAATAGCCTCTTTAGGATTGTCCACAACACGAATTGATAGAATATAATCTAAGTATTCAGTAGTCCAGTCTTCGTCGCTCGCCAACACAAGTCTATCTGGAAAAAGAGCAAGAGCTCGTTCGTCTGCACGTAATTCAACATTCCTTTCTTCGAGAGCATCTACCACGCTAGGTAAGAAGCTATTAAGTATGTCCCCGTGCAGTAACAATGTCTCTGCAGCATTACAAACCGAGACATATTGAGTTTTCGAATCAACAACTATACTTAAAGCTTTCTCTAAATCAGCGTCAGAATCTACATAAACATGACAAATACCATCGGCATGTCCCATAACTGGAATCTGTGTGTTCTGCATGATGTGCTGAACTAACTCGTTGCCTCCTCGAGGTATAATCAAATCTATACTCTCGTGTTCGTCTAAAAGAGAATTAACTTCTTGGCGTTCAGTCAGCAGCACCAACCATCCCGAGGGTATTTCTTTTATCTTCGAGGTTGCTTCACTAATAATTTCTGCTAATACTTTGTTCGTATGTTCAGCTTCCCGCCCCCCTTTTAAAACAATGGCATTTCCAGATTTCAAACACAAACAGGCTATTTGAACCAGTGCATCTGGCCTTGATTCGAAAATTACACCAATAACTCCTATAGGAACACTCACTCGAAAAAGATTTAAGCCGTCATCTAATTCCATTGCCATTGACGTATTTTCGAGCGGTTCCGGTTGAGAAACAATACTATCAATCATAGAAATGACAGAGTCAAACTTATTCCCACTAAGATCAAGTCTATTCAGTAATGGTGTCGACAATTTACCGGTTTCCACCAATTCCCTTGCAACAGCGATATCACGCTGATTGGCATTCAAAATTCTCGTGCGATGCTCTTTCATAGCAATAGCTACAGCTTCAAGAGCCTTTCTACGACTTTGACTTTGAGAGGCAGCTAAAATACGGGCTGCTTGACGGGCTTTACCTACTCGCTCTCTTACGCTATTCATTCTCGATCTCATCCAAACTGGATTCTATTGTCGTTTGCATCATTAGTCGCAGAATTCGAGTCATCCTCTGTGGATCTTCAACTTTGCCTTCGCCCAACAATACATAGTCAACCAACATATGTGCCCAATCTTTCAGATCCTTCGCAGTCCTCTCCTGCTTAAAGCGCAGAGCCAAATTTTGAATAATAGGATGCCGAGGATTAACTTCCAAAACTCTTTTAGACCCTGAAAAATCTCGATCAGCCATCTTCATAAGACGTTCCATATTTTGACTCACTCCGCCCTGCGCGGTGACAAGGACACAAGGACTATCGCTGAGCCGTTTTGACTCTATCACGTCAGAAACACGATTATTTAGCTCTTTTTTCAAAAATGCAATTAAATCAATTCTTTCCGCTTTACCCTCTTCATCCGCGCCCTCGATTTTAACTTCATCATCCTCTAATTCTAGATCAGCAGCATCTATGGCCTGAAGCGATTTTTCACCATATTTATCCAGAGAATTCACAACCCATTCATCTACGGGTTGGTCTAATAGCAGAACTTCTAAGCCACGTTTCCGGAAAGTCTCTAATAGCGGGCTTTGAGCAATAGCACGATGATCTTCTCCGGTCAAGTAATAAATTTTCTCTTGGTCACTCTGCATTCGATCAATATAGGTTTGAAAAGACACTAATGTAGATTCATGTTCTTCAAGAGAGGACCGGTAACGGAGCAGACCCGCTATTTGATCCTTGTTTTCAAAATCCATGGCTATGCCTTCCTTCAAAACAGTTCCATAAGCATGCCAGAAAGTCAAATATTTTTCGTCATCTTTTTTTGCCAAATTTTCAATCATGGAAAGTACACGCCTTACTAGTGTAGACCGAATCTTAGCAATCACTGGATTCTTCTGCAGTACTTCTCGCGAAACATTTAACGGTAAATCATCACAATCAACTACACCTCTCACAAAACGAAGATAAATCGGCAACAATTCTTCACAGTCATCCTGAATAAATACACGTTTGACATGAAGATTTAAAGATATTTTGGGTTCAGGACCATAAAGCATTTGTTGAGGCGAGGATTTCGGGATATAAAGCAATCCATAAAATTGTATTGGTACATCGACCGCTATATGCTCTCTCATCAGCGGTGGTTCATTATCACCAGTCAAATGAGTAAAAAATTCATCATATTGTTCGGCAGTTATCTCATTCCGAGGCCTTGTCCAAAGAGCAGAAGTATTGTTTGCCTGTTTACCACCGACCTTGATAGGATAAGACACATAATCCGAATGGCGCCGTACAATGTTTTCTAATCTATGTGCATCTAGAAATTCCTCACAGTCACTTCGCACGTAAATCTTTATTTGCGTTCCACGTGTTGCCAAATCTGCATCGGCTAATGTATATGAACCATCACCTGTCGAATCCCAAGAGACGGCTTTTGCATCTATTTCTGCAGATCTAGTCGTCACAACGACACGATCTGCCACCATAAAAACAGCATAGAACCCTACACCAAACTGCCCAATCAACTTCAGCTGTTGCTCTTTTTCTGAGTCACTGGCTTCACTAAGATTCTTGACAAAATCAGCCGACCCTGAATGGGCTATAGTTCCTATATTATCATTTACCTCATCGCGAGTCATACCAATGCCTGTATCTCGAATCGTCAGCGTCTTATTCTCTGCAGAAACATCAATTGAGATTTCTAAATCTGCTTCTGCATCTAAAATATTTTTATCTATAAGTGCTCTATGGTGAACCTTCCCTAATGCATCAGATGCATTCGATATCAATTCGCGCAAAAATACATCTTTTTCTGTATAGAGAGAATGAATAAGCAATTGCAGTAACTGTTGTACTTCGGTCTGAAAAGCTCGCTCTTCCACACCATTGTTTTCTTTTTCAGCCTCAGTAGACATTATAGTAGACTCCTCATTAATCAGGTTCGAAAATTATCGGAAAACTAGATTTTGATAGGCTTGTGAATGTAAGAAACCCCACACACTTGGCAAGACATTATGCGAATATCCAACATTCTCTCATATGGTATTTGATAAAAACCCACCATCAACCCGTAAGTCGGTTCCCGTAACAAATCCACTGGCCCCAGAAGAAGAAAGAAATACTGCAGCACCCACTAACTCATCCGGTTTACCAAACCGATTTAAGGGAGTGTGATCTAAAATCTGCTGTGCTCGAGGTGTCGGAGTTCCATCATCACCGAATAGAAGACTTCGATTCTGTTCAGCTGGGAAAAATCCTGGAGTAATTGAGTTTACCCTAACGCCACTCGAAGCCCATTCTCTAGCTAAAAATTGCGTAAAATTGACCACAGCTGCTTTTGCTGCTGAATAGGCAACTACACGAGAAAGCGGTATATGACCAGCAATTGAGGCAATGTTGACGATACTACCAGTGCCTCTTTCTGCCATTACGCGACCAAAAACTTGACACGGCAGCAATGCTCCACCGACCAGATTAAGATCAAAAGCCTCTGACCAATCAGAAAGGACAATATCTTCTATATGCAAATCATCTGTTACCGTCGCGTTTGATCGATTGCCCCCTGCAGAATTGATTAAAACGTCGACATTGCCAAATTGCTTTTGCAAAGTTTTCCGAGCAAACTCAAGCGAATCAACATCCAATGCATTACATTTTACAAAATCAGCTGTTCCACCTGCTTCGACAATATCGGAACAAACATTGAAGCCCCGATCTTGATTACGCCCCAATATTCCAACTATAGCACCATGTCCTGCCAAACCTTTTGCAATAGCGCTTCCCAACACTCCAGTCCCACCAATAACAGCAACAACAACACCTCTCAAATCAAAGTAATTCATTCTTATAAACCCAAAGCCTTCGATAAAATACCGATTATTGATCCAAAAACATTACCCCATACTACCAACCATCCCAAATGCTGACGAATAACCTTCTCCATCATTTCCTTTACTCTTTCAGGAGTTAACTGCTTTAATTGTTCCGTAAGAAGCTCGTCTATCTTGTCTCTCAGAGAATCAACGTCAACCACAGAATTACCAAACTCGGAAACCAATAGTGGCGTCGCTTTCTCCCCAACTCCAGAAATAAACTGCATAACTATAGGTTTGATGACCTTCGGTCCAACCATTTTTAACATCAATCCGTGTGGGCCTTTCATTAATTCATCAATCTCAGAATCAACAATACCCTCAACAGCTTCCGACTGAAGCAAGTCCCTTATTTTGATAGCGACATCTGGACTTGTCAACTTAGTATTTAATTGCGAATTGAAAAAATATTCAAGATGCTCTTGATCGAAAAAATAATGCATAATAGCATCTTTTACTGCCTGCCTTATCTCGCGAAACCGATTCGGAATAACTGCAGATCCATAAAGAAACGGAACACGATCAAACAACATCTTTACCGCTAACCAATTTGTAAAACCACCAGCAAATCCGAATAAACCTGCCGCGAGTAACCATTCTGCATAAACTATCTCAGGCGTAAAAATTACGCCCACAATAAGTAATAAAAAAGTGACACTGTTACTTATTCGACCCTTTTCAATAATATTTTTTTCCATGACTCTGTATCCAGAAAAGTGATTAGTATATTGTACTCAGCTATAATTTTATTTGATTCATTTGTTTTTCTTTCTGTCGTTCAATAGCCAAATCGACCAAACGATCAACTAATCCTGAATAAGTAACACCACTCTCTCCCCAGAGAAGTGGATACATACTCCCAGGTGTAAAACCTGGCATTGTGTTGATTTCATTCAAATAAATTTCATCACCATCAGGTTGAACAAAAAAATCTACTCGAGAAAGACCGCTTGCATTCACAGCACAAAAAGCCCGAACCGCCAACTTCCGTAATTTCTCAGATATTTGACTATCTATCCTTGCGGGTATGTAAAGCTTTGTCGAATTATCCAAATATTTTGCCTCATAATCGTAAGTATCACCTGTCACTTCAATTTCGCCTGCCACAGATGCCTTAGGAGACTCATTCCCCAGTATCGCAACCTCTACTTCCAGAAAACGCTCTGCAGATTTCTCAATAATGACTCTACGATCGAATCGTGCAGCCATGTCGATTGCCGAAGTCAATTCAGACTTTTCAATAGCACGTGATACTCCAACGCTGGAACCCATATTTGCTGGTTTAATAAAAACTGGAAAATCTATCATAGATAACACAAAATCCATAACCTGAAACTTATCAGACTGCCATTCATTCCGCGAAACCACACAATATTCTAATTGCGGTAAACCCTCTGCTTTAAATACGCTTTTCATAATGACCTTGTCCATCCCAACGGAGGACCCAGCAACCCCTGACCCCACGTACGGAATATTAGCTAATTCAAGCAACCCTTGAACGGATCCATCTTCTCCATATGGACCATGAAGCAGAGGAAAAACTACATCTACTGAATATTCTATACCATTCGAACCCTGAATCCGGCCACCATCAAAATAATCTAAGCGTAATCTTTCCTGATTTTCAATTGAAATCTGTGATATTGATTCTAATTCTTTTTCGGAATCAAATTTTGCCCAACGCCCATTACGATCGATGCCTACAAGCAACAATTCATAACGATCCAAATCGACAGATTGGATCAGAGAACGTGCAGAAATAACAGAAACTTCATGTTCAGCCGAACGTCCCCCAAACAGGATACACAACCGTATTTTTTCTTGCATACTTGCTCCATTTCTTACGTCAACTGCTATTCATTTTTTCTATTTGCCTTTAATATCGCCAATATAGCTACCCCTACCCTGTATGTCGAGTAAACTCATTTTGGAGAATGAATCGTTACTTACTTTTTTTATTCCGAAAGACTTTCTGTCATCCCAAAGAAATAAAGAAATCACACGTCTCTTTAAATATTCGATACTTCGTTACGTTAATCAATTAAAAATGCGATACTTGACGATATCGGCTTGTTGTGCCAAAATACCAAATAGAAAGTGTTTCTTTCCGCAGAAAAATGCAGAAAAATATTGTAGGATAAATTGGTTACTACAGATTTCACGAAAAGAGTTTACAATGACTAACCAGGAAATGATTAACGAACTGAAAACATACGACACCCCATCAATTACGAACGTGGTCGCTACTTATCCAGAGCATCCCCTTTGTCTGGGCCTTTACAGTCCTTGGACCGAAAATTGGTATACAGATCAAAGTCTACGCTGTATGTATCCAAATCTGGGGCCTATGATCGGTTATGCCGTTACCTGTACTTACGGTCTACCTGATCCAAATTTTAATCGCCTAAGTTTCATAGATGTTCTAGAGGCACTTGATGCAATGCCAAAGCCAACCATTCTGATTTTACAGCAAAAATTTCCTTCGGAACTCCAAGGTAAAGTCGGTTTAGCAGGTGGTAACATGACTTCAGCAATGAAAGCTATTGGGTGTGTGGGTTGCATTTCTAATGGACCGTCAAGAGACATTGATGAAATCCGTCCAATGGAATTTCAATATTTGATCAGTGGCATTACTCCCGGACATGGGCCCCAAAATGTTCATTCTGTAAATGTTCCGGTTTCGGTTGCGGGTATGGACGTATCACCTGGCGAGCTAATTCATATGGACGAAAACGGAGCCTGCAAATTCCCCGCCGACTGTTTATCTAAAGTAGTGGAAAACTCGAGAGCTCTTCGACAGGAAGAAGAAAGTCGAATCGGAAAACTACTCAAAGCTGAAACGTTGAAAGAGGTCAAATCAATCCTCTCAGGCCACAACTACGCACAGAAAAAAAAAGAATAATTATCAGAGGTTAGTGATAGAAACACTCCTCTAATATCAATCATCCAAAATTTCCACTATAGACCCATCTGGTTGAATTCGTTGTCTTTCTGCTTCTACATCCTCAAACCATTTCTGGAGTTCACCCAACATACGACACGTACGCTCTGGTTCCGAAATCGCTAAATCAACCTTTTCGAGCGGATCTTCCTCTATATTGTACAACTCTGCCTTACAAGGCGGCGAAGTAATAAAATCTGGGTCCGGTCCAGTCATCAATTCCGTCATTTCTTCAGGATGATATTTGTATTTTATATCAGCCTCTATATAGCGCTCCATAAAACGTTCATCAGCTTCTGTTTTTGGACGCTGAGCTACCCTTGGGCGTACTAATTTCCAAGCTCCTTCACGCATCGCAGCATTGATCCAACCCACGGGTTCGAATTGATTTAATTGCCAAAAACGTGTTGGAGCCTCGTTAGATTCACCATGTAGCACTTTAGAGGCATCTCTACCATCCAATGAACGTCCACGCTTACGATTAATTCCGCACAATTTTGCTAAAGTCGGTAACCAATCCACTCCATGAACCATCTCATCCACATGGCGGCACCGATCTAAACCTCCTGGCCAACGCATGATCATGGGCACTCTAACCCCCCCTTC
>MDTB01002740.1_pt1 | contig 10005 bp, 8 predicted proteins | sample 811161 | NCBI WGS metagenome assembly MDTB01 (sample SAMN05326650, study PRJNA326480) | marine metagenome | isolation source: seawater | place: Mediterranean Sea | collected 2009
TGCATAAAGTATGAAACTATCTTTCCTTTATTATATAAACAATAAAAACCATGGGTCTCACCATTAATATATTCTTGAAGAACTATAGTCGTCTCAAATCTTAATAAATGCCGAATGCCACTAATTAATTCATAAACATTGTTACAATATCTAAGATTATCTGTTCCACCTAACGATCCTTTCAAAACTATTGGAAAATTTATATCTTCTAAAATTTTACTTAGTTTACCTATATTAGTTCTATCTATCTTATATGAGTTAGGAATCTTAAGGCCTTTTTTCTCAGAATATGAGAAGGTCATATGCTTATTTGAACTAATTCTCATACTATTAGTGGGAGGTAGAAGGGCCAGATCGCTACCAACCATTTTTTTGTTTTCTGTAAACGATTTATAACTTTCCAAACTCACTGGAATTACATAATCATAATCGTACTTCTTAACTATTCTTAAAACGTTTTCAACATAGGATTTGCTGAGTTTATCTGCCTTTACTATGTGTCTATTAATTGGATAGATAGAAAAAAAAGATAAACTAAGTTTTCTTGAACCTACAACCCCTGTTGTATAACCCTGATTACCGAGTTCTCTAATAAATGCAAGAGAATTTATATTTTCTCCATCTAATACTAAAAAAGATTTCATTTTATGTATTTTTTACCAAACTGTTTAAAGATGTTTTTGTAGGTGTTAAAAAAACCGTGTACCTCTGTATATCCATTTTTAAAGTCCCTGCGTATTGATTCTTCTGTATTGTCTCTAAAGACAGTATAACAATTGCCAATCTCATCCAATGTATGGGCATCACTTCCTGCAGTTTTAGTTTTGCCATGGTTCTGCTGTAAATAGAGTGCACTCAAATTTTGTGTCAATCTGCTTCGACCATTTGCTATCTCAATACAATCTGTATCTTTAGCAATATTTTCAATATTAGTATGAGAACGATAAGGGTGTGGAAAATTAAGGATATAATCCTCCTCCTTAGCTTTTTCAACAATCTCATAATAATCCTTTGTTTGAATTTCTTCTTTAATGAACATAACAATAACATCTCCATATTGAGTGCAGATTTCAGTTCCAGGTATGGCCAAAAAATCATCTTTACGGGTTTTTTTAAAAGCCTCTAAAGATCCTAAACCTGTATTATGGTCTGTAATACAAACTCCCGAGAGGCCTTTTTTCTTAGACATCTTAATAATACTATCTATACTTAAATCTGAATCAAACGAGTGTTCCGAGTGAACCTGAAGATCAAACTTATATTCCATTTTGATAACTCTTAAAAAATTATTAAACCTGTAATGCAAAACATTATTGTTAAACTAAAAGCCACCCAAGTTGATTGTGGCTCTGTCAAGTTAAAATAATAATTTGCAACCCATTTAAGTGTAAGAGGAAATGGAACGTGAATGTACCCCTTTTCATCAACTTGAGCAAATTTTTGATGTGATCCATCTTCCTTTAAGTAATGGGATGGATTAGTTTTCATCATTATTAGCCAATAGATCCAAAGGAAAAAATTAAAAGTGTGGGGAATTAATATAAAAAAGCCGAAAAACCATTCTTGCTGAACTACAATCATACAACCAATTAAAGAACCAAATAAGAGAGAACCTATATTGCCTTCAAAAATTTTAGCCGGAAAATAATTGAAATATAGAAAACCTAAAATTGAGCCTAAAAAGAAGGCACTTATCTCAATATTTTCAAAATTACCCTCTAAATTAGATTTTACTATTAAGGCCGTTATTAAAATCGCAGATAAACCTGATTGTAATCCGTTATAACCGGAATGCATATTTACTAAATTTGAAACAACCATAACATACAAAGGAATTGCTAAAAATCTAATTATATCTTCGTATAAGATTACTCCAAAGAATGACTTAGATAATTCAATGTTACCAAAATAGTATAAAACAATCGTGTCTAAGTTTACAGTATAAGCTAGAGGCAACGTGAAAAAAATAGGAAATAGAACCTTTAATTTACGACCTACATCTACCAAATCATCTATTAAGCCATATATAGCAAAAATTGAGACTACCATTAAAATTATAATATTTATTGAATTATAATCCATCTCACCTTTTTGTCCCGTAAAAATAGAAAATACTCTGAAAATCAGTGGTGTTACCAATATCGAAATATATGTAACAAATAATAAGATAAGTCCGGCATTAGTAGGAATTTTAGGTTTATCTAGTTTGTACATGTCTTTAGCAATATATCCTTTTTCTGACAGCTTCCTCATACTGTGCGGTATAACATAAATAGTTCCAAACAAAGACATTAGAAAACCAAGCAAAGGCCTTAGTATCTCTAAACTATCCACTTCTTACTCCTGAGAAAATAGCGAAAAGAGTTGTAAAGAAATATCTTAAATCCGTGTAAATCGGAAATTTGAGATAACTATCTAAATATCTTTCTTCAGTTTCTACAATATTATTAAAGTCATTATTTGATGAATCAAAGATAGGTGATACAAAACCTGGTTTAACTTGGAAGTATTTATTTTTATATTTTTTAGGATACAACGAAAAATATTGTTGACTCATAGCTCTTATTCCCACTATTTTTATGTCTCCTCGAAACCAATCTATTAATTGGGGGATTTCATCAATCCAATATTTTCTAATAAAGTTTCCGAAAGGCGTTATTCTAAAATCGTCATTAAATTTTCCAGATGAATCTAGTGAATTCAATTCAAAGATTTTTTTTTGATTAAACTCACTGTATGGATACATACTTCTAATTTTGTGTATTTTAATCAAGTTTCCGCCCAAACTAACTCTGTCTAGAGTAATAAAGGGGCTATATGAAGGCCTAATGTTATGCATCGGTTTGTATAATTTTTTAGAAATAATCATGTAAGAATCTTTAAGCTGTATTTCCTTTTCAACTTCAAAACCTGTACGGTGTAATCTTCCCCACATTTCAGAAGTCGATAAAATACGATTTTTACAGCGCGACAGCAGTTTATATATATTTTTCAGAAAGGGTAATGTAGGAAATACACCATGAAAAAAATAGTCTAAATAGTTTATATTTCCTGAATATCTAGCTTCTAGCTTGTTGTAAAAAATAATTATTATGCCTCCAGCTTTAATTTTCTTATACATTTTAATTAGAACTGAATCTATATTCCTTGTATCATTAACTAAAGCATCCATCATCAAAATATCTTGTAAAGAATCTTTAGCTTTAAGTCTATCTAGATGGCTAATTACTAAGCTGGAATCTAGGTGCAAATTTGGATCTGAAAGAATTTCTTTCTTTTTTAGTTTTATCAAAGCTTCTACTCTCAATTTTCGACTAACATTGATTTTAACCTCCGGTATAAGCTCCTCAAAAGATATACCAAGCTTTGTATTCTCTGAATTGTTTTCTTTACGTGAAAAAAAAGTTAAAAAAGGATATATTAATAAAATTGAACTAAGTTCTATGCAAAGATAAAAAATGATAAAGTCTAACCTAAATAAAGGAGGTGAGACAAATAGATCGGTAATAAAAAGTCCAGACACTAATATGCAAGCAGCTTTAATGTTCGGATTAATAAAATCTAAAAAACCGTGTAAAGGATTTTTGTAATATCTGTGAGTAATTTCATTAGATATGAGCCAAAGGAACGTTAAACTTAGTAAATTGAAAACATATGCGTCAGCTATCCCAATTACGTAAATGTATGAGAAGACTAATAATAATAATGATATGAAATAGCGAAATATTAGTATGTAAAAAAACATTTAACTAAAAAAACCTCCTGTAAATTGCTCATCACAAGCTGAAATAAACGGTAAATCCGACTGGCTATCACCGTAGCCAAATGATTGATAACCATAGCGCTTAATCAGTTCTTTAGCTATAACTTGCTTATTGTTTCCAACCATCTTTCTTTTAACCTTAAAATGGTACGAATTCTTAAGAACATAAATCTCAGTTGAAAAAATACCATTTATTTTAAAAGGTAAAAATCTTTTGCAGAATGGTAGAGATATAAAAGAAGGACAATTTGTTAATATAAAAATAATATCAGTTTCTTCTTTACTTTGAAGTATCTTTTTATTAATTTTTAAGCTTGAAATTTCAAAAGTACTTAACCATTTTTCTACAATTTGATCTAAATAATTTGCGTCAATTTTATAATACAAAAATTTGAAATTATTTTTACTAAGAAAAATGTGCGACTGTAATTTTGATATAATCCAATAGCCAAAATTTATAAACTTTCTAAATCTAAAACTTCTATCTTTCAAAAAATAAATCATAAATTCTAATTCTGTATTTTTATTTACTAAAGTACCATCTAAATCTGTTAAAATAATTTTAACCATCGTTCAAGAATTTCCTATTTCCCAACCCCTTCTAAAGGCGTGCTTTCTCCTATCTGACTTGAAAAGTGATTGTAAGCCTTCAACTAAAGCACCTATAACTGGAAGGGGATCTTTTTTATCTAACATATCAAAATGATTGTCATTAAAGTTAAGGAAATTTACCAACACTTTACTTTTGTTTGGATGCATCAAAAACCATAATAAATCCCCCAAGAATAACCATCTAACTTTGACCCCAATTTCTCTAGAATTATGTGATGGATTGCTATAAATATTCAAAGTATCGTTAAGGATTAATATAGGAAAGTTTACACCACTATGTAAGTCTACAGCTAAAGAGCCCCAAAAACGAGGATTAACTTCCATTAAGTAAGGTATTTTTGTTTCACTATGCAACCTAAATTCAACCATTGCAGGACCTGTCCATTTGACTGATTTTAATAATTTTTTAGATATTTTTTCAGATAAAACATTTTTTGCAGATATTCTAAAAGTACTTGGCCCACCTGAATAGGGATATTCTCTTATCCTTTGATGACAATTCATGGCAATAATTTTACCTTTATTCGAATATAGATATACGCCTAGAGCTCCGCCGTGTGGAATAAATTCTTGAAAAATATAGTTTTCTATATTTATACTTTCTATAATTACTTTAAATTCTACCTCATTTTTTACAACAAATATACCTCGCGAACCACTGGATTTAACTGGTTTAGCTAGTATAGGATTACCTAGGGCTTCTTCTAAATATTTGTAATCTAAACTCTTACCTGGCTTGGGAAAAAATGTTTTCGGGACCGGAATGTTGAGCTTTTGGGCTAATTTTACGGTTTTACCTTTATCTTGAAATTGATTAAAAGACGTTGGTGTTGGAAGACAAAATTTTGTATTAGGTGGTAATTTTTTAGTATTCTCTGTTAAAATTTTAGTAGATGAATCTCTTATTGGAAAAACAAAATCTATCTTTTTATCAGATAGATATTTCTCTAGGAAAGCTAAAAAACTATCAGGTAATAAGTCTGGATCTGGATAATATACTTTTTCATTAACTGAATTTGACAAGAAGGTAGAGCAAAAAAAAGCTTCACCTACATGAACATTATGACCTTCAGCAGAAAGTGAACGGCAAAGCTGAAGAGAACTTCTGCTTCTACCATCGCAAACAAAAATATTTAATTTTTTAGTTTCTTTCATTTATATCCTAGACTTTTATCATAATTAGAATACAATAGTGTCTGAAATTCTGAAACATCATCACAATTATCCAAGACGTTAGCAATCTGCTCTTTCTTAGAAATTAGGCCTGAAGAATAAGCATTTAATATATTATTTAATATTTCCAACAAAGAATCTATATGGCCAGGTTTAACTCCATAGTTATATTTGTATTTTTCTTGAATTTCAAGCATTTGAGCGCATCTATACCACCAATCATCATATTCAACAGAAGGAGTACCGAGTACTGCCGCTTCAGAGCACATAGTAGTGCTATCTCCTATGAATATTTTAGCATGATACAAATAATTTTCAATATTATCTAGTTCTGGTGATATACAATATTTTAAGACTTCTTCAGGAACTTTTCTCTCATTACTAATTACGATTTTACCTTTATCCTTCAAAAAATTAACGATTTGAATCAAAGATTTATCGTCAATTCCATTTATGCCTCCAACATCATGAACTGAATTGTATGAACAAACTCTTATCATAAAAAAATCATGGCCCTTAACAGAATCGTTTAATGATTCAATTGAAGGTGTAAAATAATTAGGATGCAAATGACTTAGGGCTTTATACCCCTTATAGGTAATCCTCTTGCTATTATATATTGTCATATCGCAAATTTCTGGAGTTAAAATGTGAGTTGCTAAAAGACAAGCATGATGCTGTTGTGGTGTAATAAACATATCATCATCTGTAACATAAATTGAAGGAGTATCTTTTAATTTACCGACTATTCCAAGCTCACCTCCAACAAATAAATCAAACGATTTACCATGAACATATTTTAATTGACGAAAAATCGTGATTATGAGTATAACTATATTTGATAATATTTTTGGAAGAAATGATATTTTTCTGCCAGATGGAAATAAATTCTTGTATTTCCAATTTTCTTTTTTAACTAAAAACTCTAACATATCTTTAGTTTGAATTAATACTTCTACATTGTGTCCATTTTCTATTAATTTATTTATAGCTATTTTATGGAAATGATATTTGGCAGGGTGAACCATTTGGAATAAAATATTCATTGTTAATAAAGATTGGTCATTCTGTTAATTTTTGATATTGCATATTTGAATGGTACATTAATAGCTCTGAGGTACCAATCAATATTCTCGTATCTCGGAAGATTTTCATCACGGCTTAGAGTAATAGCTTTAGAGCGAGTAATTAGCCCTTCCCGAATCTGATTGCTTCTAAATGTGTCTATTTCAGAAAAACCTGCAACTCTATAATAAATGTAATTGTAAAAACTAGCTGTACCATCACCAATTCGCCAAGTTGAAGTTGTATCAACTGCAGTCTCCCAGTCATATTCATTTATTATTAGATCATTTATCTCTTTTTCATCCCATTTGTAATAATCAAAAAAGGAAAAAAAGTCTTTACGAGGGTGCTGTATTCTAGAAAGATGGCCCTGCAAATTATCCACTAAGGAGTCATTAATGTACTCTGGAGTTTTCAGCATATTAATTCCTAAAAAGGCCCCTAATGATAATTTCTGCCTAGTTGTCAAAGAGTATATGTCTAACTTCCCAAAATTAGGTTTAACGCCGGCAAAACCTGATTTGAAATCTGTATTTTCCAGTCTATTAATTCCCCAAATATTAAGATCAATTCCAGTCCTTTCTTTTGTCATTTGAGTGTATCTAAAAAAATGCTTGTCGCCAGCCATAAATAGAGGAACCATTCCAAGTGATGGAGAACTCAGCCAAGCCATCACATTCTTTCTTATATATTCTCGCTTTTTATGTATGTCTGCAGCCACAATTATATTTTCTACACCTAACTTTCCACAAGCTCTTGCTATATTCCTTCTTGCTAAATCTGTTACCATTGCCCAGTCATAAGTAAAGGTTATTGGATTTAATTGAAGTTCCTTTACAGCAAAATGCAAAGTAAATGTACTATCTCGCCCACCACTAAACGGAATGATACAATTTGGTGATTTATTATTGCCTTTGTATTTACTCACAGCCATTCTTAAATCTTTCAAATTTTTAGTACGGGTTTCTTCCTTATAACTTAGGCAATAATTACATACGCCTTTATTATTAAATTCAATATAAGGAAATGTGTCAGGTAAAATACACTTAGTACATCGTGGAATTAGATTAATTTTATCATAATCACATTTCAAAAGGTTACGATTTTTTGAATTATCCGATTCTATCGAAAATATAAGAGATAAACTATCCTCATTACCAGGTATCTCATGATTGGAAACGCTGTAATTAGATTTGGCGGGTAAATTTATATTAGAGTATTTTTTATCCAGAGAAAATTTAGATACAAGAGCAGTTGAAAGATCCACTAGACATAAATTATTCTTTTCAAGTGTCATTATTTCATACTCATTTGTTGGCAGAAAAGACTCGGTTAGTAATTTTTGAAGAGTGAATTTTTCTGATGCAAAAAATGTTACCCCTTTTTTGTTAGTTAATATGTGAAGTGAACTGTTGTTAGAATATAGTGTGAGAAAGTTTTCATCACAAATATATGAAGCTACTGATAAAGTTCCCTCAATAACTGATACTGTTGATTTAAACGCTTTTAAAAAATTACTATATGTTATTCTGTTATAATTCAAAAGTGAATTGAAAACTTCGGTATCTATCTCGTAAGTTTGCTTAATATTAATATTTTCTTTCCAAAGTTTTTCATGATTTACAATAATACCATTATGTACTGTGACGATCTTGTCTTTAATAACGGGTTGATTGTTTGAATTTCTCAAATGTGAGCCGTTTGTTACTAGTCTTGAATGCCCTGTAAAAGATAGAAAACCATTTTTTTCATAAGAATCAAATGAATGCCCTTTTAGTTCTTCAAAATTTTTAGTCTTAATCAAACTGCTTATTTTTTGATTACTTTTTAGTACCTGAATTTTCTGTTTTGTAAAGTCCGCGAAAGCAAATCCTGAAGAATCTTTACCTCTTGTCTCAGAGTAAGAAGACAGCAAGCTAATAATACGCGCTAAGTGCTTTCTATTTAAATCAGAATTTTCATTGATAACCATCCCAAATATTCCGCACATTATATTTTCACGCTACTTATTTTTTCAAAAATAAATCCATTCTTTTTAGCCATTACAATCTCATCTTCTAATAGAGACAAACCCATTCGGCCCATCCTTTGTACTTTTAATCTGTGCCTTAAAAAATCAGTTAAAATATATCCTATAATATAATCTGAACGAAAGGTAGTTTTTACTTGACCATCTAGATCTACAAACTCATTAGGGTGTGTAAGAAAATTAAGAAAGCCGCCACCGACTTTACTCTCATTGAATAGTCGCTTTCGGAGTATGGACATCAATGAAGGCGAAATTCTTGAAATATTGCTCATGTATGGTAAGAAAAAAGAAGATATTGGAACTTCGATAAGCTTTTTAGTGCTATCTAAATCAGAATGTATATGGTAAGCTTCTTTAGGACTACTAATAAATTTTAGCTTTTCTTTGGTAGCACCTGGAGTTAAAAAAGCATCAAATCGTCTAGGGCATCGAGAGGAATCATGAGTGAATCCGCACTTCATCAATATTTCAAATGTAAACTTGTTAGTTCGTAATGCTGGCGCTCTGAAAGAAGTTATGGGGCCTACTATTTTTTCTATTATATATTTGGCTTTAGATATCTCCTTGAATTGTTTTTTTAAACCCAATTTATTGAGATACATATTTGAGTCATGGGAATATGAATGACAACCTATTTCATGGCCATTATCTTTAACTAATATTAAAGATTCAGGACTTTTCTGTGCATAATAACCTGTGAAGAAAAAAGTAGCTGATATATCATGCTTATTCAACAAAGCCAGTAATCTCGGAAGACCTACATTGTGAACTTTAGGTATAACTGAGTCACTAATTGTAGAATGCTGAATCGAGAACTCTTCAACATCACAAGTCATGAAATATTTTTGTGGCATATTAAAACTATTTATTAATTGTTAAACCAAATAAAATGTAAAAGCATCAATCAATTATATTGAATCATCTAATTTTTCTTGTACCAATCGAGGAAATTCTTAGCCCCTTCTTTGAAATCTACTTTTGGTTCCCAACCTAATAAACTCTTACTCTTATCGTTTGATACTTCTTTGCCTGCATAATCTCCAGGTCTAGCTTCAACATAATTGATTTCTACTTTTCCATCGAATAACTCATTTACAGTATCTGCTACTTCCTTTACGGATATATTTCTCGGCCCCTCTAAATTAATAACTTCATTTTTACCTTCTTCACACAAGGCCATTACGTTACCGTCAGCTATATCTTCAACATAAATAAATTTACGATGGGCCGATCCATCGCCTTGAATGGTAAGAGGCTTGTTTTCCATGGCTAACTTAACAAAAATAGGTAAAACTGTTCCACCCCTTGCCCTAGGCCCATATGGTATACCATATCTAAGTATTGTAAAATCTTGGTTATACAA
>MDTB01011085.1_pt1 | contig 10005 bp, 10 predicted proteins | sample 811161 | NCBI WGS metagenome assembly MDTB01 (sample SAMN05326650, study PRJNA326480) | marine metagenome | isolation source: seawater | place: Mediterranean Sea | collected 2009
TTCTGGAAAAAAAGTATTTCTTCTCATAAACTCAATATCAATAGAAATAGCGTCAGAGTCAATAATCTTTTTTATGAAGAATTCTATATCTGTCTTTTCAATTATTAAACTAGTTTCTAACATTTTTTTTTAAGATATATATTTTTGACGTATGAATCTTAACATGCTGAATAAAGCTGGCCAAATTATAATAGATATTAGAATAGAAGTTAGAACACTAAATAAATTATAATCAATTTTTAAAAAGTTATTTCCAATTGTAGACATCAGAAAAAAAGGTATTAGTATTACTAATAAAGATAACATTTTATGTAGGTGTGATTGAAGCCTGATTTGCGGATAATAAAGTAATATTAAAAATATTGTTAATGTGAAGCATAACGCATTATAACCTAAAGGCATAATTAAAAGTATATCCATTATAAGTCCAAATACGAATGCATATGTTAGATTAATTTGATTAGGAAAAGCTAAGGACCAGTATATTAAAATTAATAATAGAATCGGAGGTTTAATAGAGCTTAAAGAACTGGAAAGAGGCAGAATATTTAATATGATTCCAAAAAAAAGTACTACAATTACTACAAAATTTATTTTATTAAAAATTACCACAGTAACATTACCTCTCTGTTTGATGAGAGACTAGAGCTAGGTGTTACATTAACATCTAAAAAATCTTCCTGTAAATTTTTATTGATTTTTGATATTTGCCCAATCATGTATCCTTCAGGAAATATATTATCTAATCCTGAAGTTATTAAAATATCACCCTCCATTACATCTTCATTTAATGATATAAACTTTGCTTTTAGAAATCTATTATCACCAGTACCAGATATAACTATTCTTTTATCTGTTCTAGCATTCACAGCTAAGAGCGCATGCCCAGGATCAGTGATTAATGTAGCAACTGAGAAATCCTTATTTACTTCGGATATTTGACCTATAACTCCCATGCTGTCTATAACTATTTGCCCAGTAAAAATATTATTTTTACGACCTTTATCTAATATTATTTTATTTGAAAATGGACTTAAATTTACTTTTATTAGCTCTGCTATTAAAATTTTAGAAGACATTGTTGAGTCGGAAGAGTTAAGTAACTTTTTCAGCCTTTTATTTTCTTCTTTTAAAGATGGGATTTTTTGAATAATTCCTGACTGTATGAAAACTTTCTTTTCTAAAGAGTCATTTTTTTTAATTAAGCTATTTTTACTCTCCATGTAAGTTACAATTTTACTATAAACTGTTACGGGTACTTCTGCTATTTTATATATTGGTGAAATTAAATGTGAGGTATTTTCTCTGACTTTATTACTTAATACTAATTCTTTATCTAGTACTAAAAAAAAGATTGAGAAAACTAAAAATAAAATTAGCTTAATAGATGTTATGTTACTTTGTCTAAAATGGAGATTATTATTCACTGTCATGCAATTACTTGAATCATTATTCTAGCGCAATAAAATCAGCACCTTTTTTATCAATCATTTCTAAAACCAAACCGCCACCTCTAGCAACACAAGTTAAAGGATCATCGGCTATTATTACTGGTATTCCAGTTTCTTCTTGAATTAACTTATTTAATCCTGTGAGTAGTGCTCCGCCGCCAGTTAACACTATTCCATTTTCAGCGATATCAGTACTTAATTCAGGTGGTGTTGCTTCAAGTGCAGTCTTTACAGCATTCGTAATACCTTTAAGTGGTTCTTGTAACGCTTCTAAAATTTCATTACTGTTTATTCTAAAACTTCTGGGTATACCTTCTGATAAATTTCTTCCTTTAACTTCCATCTCTTGAAGTTCTTTGCCTGGATATGCTGTTGCAATGTTATGCTTAATTCTTTCAGCTGTAGCTTCACCTATTAAAATACCATAGTTATATCTAATATAATTTGATATAGCTTCATTAAATTTATCCCCACCAATTCTAACTGATTCTGAATACACAATTCCGCCTAGAGATAAAACGGCGATTTCTGTAGTACCTCCACCTATATCAAAAACCATAGATCCAACAGCATCAGTAATTGGTAGGCCTGCCCCTAATGCTGCAGCTACCGGCTCCTCAATAAGATATACTTTTCTTGCTCCTGCACCTTCAGCTGATTCTTTAATGGCTCTTCTTTCAACTTGAGTTGCTCCAGAAGGAACACAAATTAGCACCCTTGGGCCAAGCAGAAAGTTTTGATTACAGGCTTTCTTAATAAAATGCTGTAGCATTTTTTCAGTTGTTGTAAAGTCTGCAATCACACCATCTTTTAAAGGTCGAATAGTTTCGATATTTGTGGGTGTTCTTCCAAGCATAGTCTTTGCTTCTATTCCCACAGCTCTTACTTTTTTCTTACCCCCTTCATCAGATATAGAAACGACTGAAGGCTCATCTAAAACCAAACCCTTATTTTTGACAAATATTATTGTATTCGCTGTTCCTAAATCTATAGATAAATCACTAGAAAATAAATCTAAAATCATTAAAACCCCCAAGCTTTCTGATATGCTCTGTTATATAATTATATGAAGATTCTAACTGAGGATAACTAAACCTACAAGGATATCTAACTATTTTAATATTTACTGGAAAACCTTATGTTTGACAAAAATAAAGTTAAAGACGTTGCAAAACTTGCAATGATAGAAATTGACGAAAAAGATCTTGAATTTTTTTCTCAGGAGATTGTTGATTTTTTAAAGTTAGTTGAACAAACCGAGAGCTTAGATCTCTATGAAATTGAACCTTTGTACCATGCGCCAGAAAATACACTCCATGCAAGAGAGGATATTGTTGATGAAAACCCAAAAAATGATGGTATAAATTCTTCACCAAGCCATAATGGAAAGCATTTTATAGTCCCAAAAGTTATTGAGTAATTAATTATGGAAATTTATAAAAAATCAATTACTGAATTATCTGAGCTTCTTCAAAGAAAAGAAATTTCTTCAGTTGAGATGACAAAATATTTTTTAAAAAGAATAAGCTCGTTTGATTCGAAATTAAATTCTTTTATATCTTTAGACGAAAACGCATCTCTCAATCAAGCAAAACTAGCAGACAAATTAATTTCAAAAAATAAAAATAACCTTTTAACTGGTATCCCTATAGCGCATAAAGATTTATTTTCTACAAAAGGTATTAAAACTACATGTGCTTCAAAAATGTTAGAAAACTATACGCCCCCTTATAATGCAACTGTAGTTAATAAATTTGCAGAAGCAGGTATGGTGAATATTGGAAAAACAAATATGGATGAATTCGCAATGGGCTCCTCTAACGAAACGAGTTATTTCGGTCCTGTAAGGAACCCTTGGAATCTCAAAAAAGTCCCAGGAGGGTCTTCTGGTGGTTCTGCATCTGCTGTAGCAGCAAGGTTAACACCGGTCGCTACTGGTACTGATACTGGAGGATCAATTAGACAACCGGCTTCGTTTTGCGGATTGACTGGCTTAAAACCTACATATGGAGCGGTTTCAAGATATGGAATGATTGCTTATGCATCAAGCTTAGATCAAGGAGGGCCTATTGCGAAAAGTGCGCAAGACTGTGCATTATTGTTCGATGAAATGAAAGGCTATGATAATAATGATCCAACAAGTAATTTTAAATTTAATAAAAATAAAATAAAATTAAATTATGAGAAACAAAATGTAAAAAATATTACTATAGGCATCCCAAAAGAGTATTTTTCAGAGGATTTAGACAAAAAAATTCTCGATGTGCTCAACGAATCAATAGAAACCTTTAAAAAATTAGGATTTAACTTTAAAGAAGTGAATCTTCCAAATCATGACTATACTATTCCAGCATATTATATTATTGCTTCAGCAGAAGCTTCATCAAATCTTTCAAGATACGATGGGATTAAATTTGGCCATAGATGTGATAAACCAAAAAGTCTCGAAGACTTGTATTTGAGAACAAGAAAAGAAGGTTTTGGAAAAGAAGTGAAAAAAAGAATAATGATTGGAGCATATGCACTTTCCTCAGGTTATTATGACGAATATTATATGCGAGCTTTAAAAATTAGAAGAATAATAAGAAATAATTTTTTAGAGGCTTTTAAGAATATAGATTTCTTATTTGCTCCAACTTGCCCATCTACAGCTTTTAATCTTGGTGAAAAATCATCAGATGCTGTTGCAATGTATTTGTCTGATATTTATACAACACCAATAAATCTAGCAGGCCTCCCTGCAGTATCAATACCAGTTGGTTTTAGTAACAGTATGCCTGTAGGAATGCAAATTATTGGTAATGATTTCTGTGAGGGAGATATTTTAAACATTGCTCATCTTTTTCAGCAAGAGACAAACTGGCACAAAGAGATACCAAAGGAGTTTGATTGTGAGTAATTGGGAAAGTGTTATAGGTTTAGAAATTCATGTTCAACTTTTAACTAAAAGTAAAATTTTTTCGTCTTCATCAACGATATATGGAAAAGATCCAAACAAACAAGCATCTTATATAGATTTAGGTATGCCGGGAACGTTGCCAGTTTTAAATAAGGGGGTTATAAAAAAAGCGATCCAATTTGGGCTAGCAATAAATGCAAATATAGCAAAAAAATCAATTTTTGCGAGAAAAAATTATTTTTATCCTGATTTACCAAAGAATTACCAGATTAGTCAGTTAGAACTTCCGATTGTAGAAGGTGGTTATATAGAAATTCAAGATAAAGATAATCAAAGAAAAAGAATTAATATAACTAGAGCTCATTTAGAGGAAGATGCTGGCAAATCAATTCATAGTGCTGAACACGGCTGTACTTATATTGATCTTAATAGAGCCGGCACACCATTATTAGAAATTGTTTCTGAGCCAGAAATAGCGAATGCAAATGAAGCTGTGTCTTACATGAAAAAAATTCATAACATAGTAACGTATTTAAATATATCTGATGGCAATATGCAGGAGGGATCGTTTAGGTGTGACGCAAATGTTTCAGTTAGAAAAACTGGAGATAAAGAGTTAGGAACAAGAACAGAATTGAAAAACATTAATTCATTTAAGTTTGTTGAAAAAGCAATAAATTTTGAAATAGAAAGGCAAATAAATTTAATCCAGGAAGGAGAGAGTATTATTCAAGAAACACGTCTTTATGATGAAAATAAAGGGATAACAAAGTCAATGAGATCGAAAGAAGAAGCAAATGATTATAGGTATTTTCCAGACCCAGACTTATTGCCTATAGAAATAGATGACGAATATATTTTGGAATTAAAAGAAAATTTACCAGAATTACCTGATGTAAAGGCAGATTATTACAAACTAAACTATAGTCTATCAGATGACCAAATCAATATAATTTTAAGTGATTTTCATACTACAAATTTTATTGACCAATCTATATCTTTTTCTAAGATTGATCCTAAAAAAATTGTTAATTATTTTATATCTTCTATTTACGTAAAACTAAATAAAGAAAAATTAGAATTACTCAAGAGTAATATTAAACCCGAGGATTTTTGCATAATACTAGATTTAATTGAAAATAAAAAAATAGCAAAACAAAATTTAAAGGTCATTGTTGAAGACATATGGTCAAAAGATGTTGATATTAAAAAAATCATTGATAAATATCTTAATGAAGTAGATTCTGATAATGATGCTATTGATGACTTAATTAAAAAAGTAATTTTAGAAAATGAAAAACAAGTTGATCAATATAAGAATGGCAAAACAAAAATAATCGGTTTCTTTGTAGGGCAAGTATTAAAAGATTCAAAGGGATCCGACCCTAGTATAATAAAAGACAAAATAATTAAATTTTTAGATTCAATTTGAAAGAATTAAAATTCTATTAAATCCCAAGTCGTCTTTTTGAGATTTTACAAATTTTAGACCTAAGTGAATTCCATAATTCTTTAAAAATAATGTTTGATTATGAGAGTGCTCAATTATTAAATAAGAATTCAAGTTTAAATAGTTTATACTATTTTTCATAATAGAAAATATATCTTCTAGGCCATTATTTTCTGCATAAAGACTACTTCTTGGGTCTGACAAATTAGAATAAAATATTGAATTTTTTTTTGAAAGATATGGTGGATTTGTTACTATAAAATCATATTTTTCTATTGGTATATCTGAAAACCAGTTGGATTTTTTGAAGCTTATAATCTCTTCAACTTCATTAATATGTGCATTTTGCTTTGCAATTTTTATTGCATATGGATTAATATCTGTTGCAAGAATTGAAATGCTATAGAAACTTTTTGCTAAAGAAATACTTATAGCCCCAGTACCGGTTCCCAACTCTAGTATTTTATTATTTTTTTTTTATAATCCCTTTTAAAGCTTCAGAGTATATGCCAATATCATGTCTTGGTGAAAAAACATTTTCATGAGTTTTTATTTTAAAACTTTCAAATTCTAATATATTAGATTTCATTATTTGCTAAAAGATCTGCTTGATATTCGTTAATAAGTTGAGTTGTTATTGCTAATATGTTTCCATCTAAAAATTCTTCTAAGTTATAAACTGTTAAATTGATTCTATGATCTGTAATTCTTCCTTGTGGAAAATTGTAAGTTCTTATTCTGTCCGATCTATCTCCTGTGCCAACAAGATTTTTTCTCATTTGAGATTGCTCATCCATTTGTTTTGATCTTTCAGAGTCAAGTAGCTTTGCATGAAGCAAAGACATAGCCTTTGCCTTATTCTTATGCTGAGACCTTCCGTCCTGGCATTCAACAACAACTCCTGTTGGTAAATGCGTGATTCGTATGGCCGAGTCGGTTTTATTTACATGTTGTCCGCCGGCGCCGCTTGCTCTAAAAGTATCTATTCTTAAATCATCAGGACTAATATCATAATCCTCAATTTCTTCAACTTCAGGCATTACTGCAACTGTAGCAGCAGAAGTATGAACTCTTCCTTGTGACTCCGTTTCTGGGACTCTTTGTACTCGGTGGGCACCTGATTCAAATTTTAATTTTGAGAAAGCTCGGTCCCCATTAATTTTAATGATAACTAATTTATATCCTCCCTTATCTCCCTCATTTTCTGATAAAAGTTCAACTTGCCAATTCTGTCTTTCTGCAAATCTACAGTACATTTTATACAAGTCACCAGCAAAAATTGCTGCTTCTAATCCTCCTGTCCCAGCTCTTATTTCAAGGAACACATTACTATTATCATTTGGGTCTTCTGGTAATAAGGAAATTTCTAAATTTTTTTCTAAAGATGAAATTTCTTCTTTAGCAATTCTAATTTCTTCATCAGCTAATTTTTTTAATTCACCAGTTTCATTTTTGGCAATTTCTTCCGAGTCTTTTAAAGATTCCTCGTTACTTAAATATCTTTTATAGTCTTTTATAATTATTTCTAGTTTTGCATACTCGACTGATAAATTTTTATATTTATCCATATCGTTAATCACATCTTTATCAGACAGTAATTTTTCGATTTCAAGATGTTTTTTTGATATTTCGTCAAGTTTTTTTCTTAATGAAACTTTCATTTTTTCTTGTTTATCAAGAAAATATCACAGACAAGATTAATTAATTTTCGATTATTGGTTTGCCCGGCTTTATTCAAAGCAAGAGTGGGTTTGTGTGAAAGTTTTGATGTTAAATTAATACTAAGTTGATTAATTACATCCTCAGGATCTTTTCCTAGTCTGAGTTGATTTAGAGATTTATTTAAACAATTTTCTCTTATCTCTTCGCAGTCGTCTCTGTAATGTTTGATAATAGAAAAAGCTGACTGTGATTTTCTCCAATTCATGTATTCATCTACTTTACTATTAACAATATGTTGTGCATCTACTGCTGCAGTTTCTCTTGTTTTGTAATTTTTTTTGATAAGATCTTGTATATTGTCAAGGGTATATAGAAATATATCTTTAAGTTCTTTCACCTCTGTTTCTATGTTTCTAGGAACACCTAAGTCAACCATATATATTGGCTTATGTTTTCTTCGTTTTAGTGCAGTTTCAATAGCCCCTTTACCTATTAAAGGAACATTACCTGATACCGCACTAATTATGATATCGGAGTCTTTTATTTTTTCAGGCATATCTTTTAAGGATAAAGCATTCCCAGAAACTTCATCTGCAATAATCTTTGCTTTATCAATAGTTCTGTTTGCTATAAAAATATCTTTAATATTTTTCTTTCGAAGATTTTTAGCTGTAATATTAATTGTCTCACCAGCTCCAATTAATAAAGCATTTTTATTTGAAAGATTGTCATAAAATTGGTCTGTTAATGAAACTGCGACATTAGCAATCGAAAGAGAGTTTGCACTTATATTTGTATCTGTTCTTACTTCTTTTGCGGTAGAAAAAGCATATTGAAACAATCTATTTAAATTTTTACCAATTGTGCCAGCATTACTCGCTTCACTAAAAGCATCCTTAAACTGTCTAAGTATTTGTGATTCCCCAATAACCATAGAATCTAAGCCACAAGCTACATTCAGCGCATGTCTTACAACAAAGCTATCTGAATATATGTACATATTTTCGGAAATATCTTCTGGTGTTAAACCTTTATGTCTTAAAAGCCAATCAGAAATATTTTCAACATATTGCAAATCATCTATTTCTAGATAAAGCTCAGTTCTATTACAAGTAGATAAAATAAATGCCTCGTCGACCAACGGCATATCTTGAAGTTTTTTAAGGATTATGTGCGATTCGTCTTTATCCACAGAAATCTTTTCCCTGATATCCAGAGAAGCTGTTTTATGGTTCATTCCTATAGTAACTAAGCTCATTTATTTCCCACTCATTTTTGTAGATAGATTAGCTTTCTAAGTATATTATAACTAATTATGCAAACATATTTAAGGCCATATATTAGCTATATTTCTATAATAAAGCTCTACATAAAAAGATTTTTGATTATAAATTTTTTATTCGTAGGCTTTGCATATCCATTAGGTAATACATCTGATCGTGATTATCAAAATATACAGGTTACGGAGTCTAATTCTGAAAGTTTTATAATGCAAAAGGCTTTTGAGGCAGAGTTATTAGCCAAAGATTTTAGATATGAAGAAGCAGCAAAAATCTATCATGACATCTGCATGAAATCTAATGACCCAGAAGTTGCAAAGAGAGCAACTCAATTAGCAGGATACGCAAATGATTATGATCTTATGCTCAAGAACTCCAAAAGATGGCTTAAGATAGCTGAAGATAAAATTACCGTAAGGCACGTGAGAATTTCAATATTTTTAGCACTTGATAAAATTGAAGAAGCAAAAAAAGAAACTTTGTCGGCTATTAAAATTTCTAAAGATAAAGATAAGTTTGCACTTGTTTATGATACTTTAAGGGTTTTTGAAGATAAAGTTATTAAAGAAATATTTGAAGATGTATATACAACTTATAAAAATGAGTATTTAGCAAATTTTTATTACGTACAAATTTTATTAAATAATAATTATTATCAAGAAGCAATAGATTTAATCAAGTCTGTTGATAGGTTTGAAGAGTTTAGTAAGAAAGAGAGTCGCTGGGGTATTTTTCTTGCAGATGCCTATTATGAGATGGGAAAAGAAGAGCTTGCAATAATAACACTACAGGATTATTTGCAGTATTCGCCTAAAGATTTATATTTAAACGAGTATTATGTGAGAGTACTGACACTTCAAGAAAAATATAATGAAGCAATAAAGCACTATAGATTTATGTCTGCAAATAAACTGATAAGTTTTAGCGATATTGAGACATCAAAAAAAATGGCATTATTAAATATTGAAGCAAAGAAATTTATAGATGCTAAAACATTTATTGAATCCTTTAAAGAAAAAGATATAAATAGTTATAATTATATAAGTGGGTTACTTAATGTAAAAAATAATAAAAGTAAGATCGCTGAAAAATACTTTATGAGCGTGGATTTTGAAAATGATAATTATATAAATTCTGTTAAAGAAATAGCTAAGCTAAAAACAAATCAAAATCAATTTTCTTCTTTAAAAAAATTTTTTAAAAAACAGTATAGTAAGCTTAATAATAAACCAACAATAGAATCAAGATTGATTCTTGTTGAAA
>MDTB01078894.1_pt1 | contig 10005 bp, 11 predicted proteins | sample 811161 | NCBI WGS metagenome assembly MDTB01 (sample SAMN05326650, study PRJNA326480) | marine metagenome | isolation source: seawater | place: Mediterranean Sea | collected 2009
ACATGTTTTTCATAATAAATGTCTCGAAAAATGGCTAAACGAACACAAAACATGTCCTAATTGTCGAGAAAAGTTATAACTATTCAAATCTTTTTCCTCTTCCTTTACCGTAGTTCATACAAGTTAGTTCAATAATATAAGCAGCAGCGATTATAATCACCGATGCTATTACCGTACTATATTTAACCCAGTTCCATCCGGTGATTGAATCGTTACCACCTTCCCAATTTACTTTTTCATCTATTCTGTGTTCATTTTTATCATCAATCTCATCCCATGTACTGCGTGCTATTGCAATATAGGTCCATGATAAAACTATTTTAGATGTAAAACCTAAAACAATAAATATTTTATCTATATCTATTTTCTCAGCATAGTCTTTCCAATTTAGATAGAACATTTGATGTATACCAAATGATAGATAAAATATAGAAAATACTACGGTCAAATATCCATAATTTAACGATTCCAAATGTCCATCACTACTTTGATTTAATGCTTTAATAATAAATATGACTATAATACTGAACATTATAAAAAATGCAGTTATTGATGGAATAATATTCCATTTTTCTTTTTCAGTATAATCATTATAAAACCCAATTATTTGCATCCCAAGATTTGCAAATAATACCATTGACAGTATAATCAAATTACATTCGCCTTGACCTACAAGCATTCCTACCTCTAATATACCAGCAGTAATGGCATATTCTATCCATCTACGCCAGTATTCTTCTGGTCTGGAACGGCCATTGTATTTGTTTTTATTCTCTTCTTCATATCCACCTGATTCATAAATAAGTACTATACTAAATGCTATAAAATGTGAGAATGTAGCAAGTGCTTCATTCCATGCTATTATAGAAATAGCGTTAGCATTTTTGTAAACTTCTTTTTTAACTATGTCAATAGTGGGTTCTCCAGTGGCGGTTTTACCAAACGTGGCCTCTTCTACATATATAAATTGTTTCATTTTTTCTGCTGGTGGTGCAAGATTAAATGCATTATATGATGATGCTAAATGAATAAAAAAAGCTAAAGCATGTAAAATTAGAAAATCACGTTTAGCGTTGGCTGTGTATCCCATGTCTTGTTACTAAATATGGGTTTATTTATAGTATATAAAATATTTTATAAATTAAACTAAATTTAAAAATCTAAGGGATTTGTAAAAATTAAACTTTAAAATGATATAAATAAACCTATAATTATTATAAACTATGGAAACTTTACCCGATAATTTAGTCAATGGTGCAGAATTAATGAGAATAGCTGCAACGTATGAAAATCAACAAGTGTTAGAATATTTATTAAATAATAATGTTGACCCAAGCGATACAAATTGCGATGGGTGGAATTCACTTCATTTTGGTGCACATACCAATAAAAAATCAACAAAATGCATTGAATTATTATTAAAAAATATGTCCGTGGAATCTAGAAATAAGGTAAATAACGACGGTGAAACTCCTTTAGATTACGCTTACTATAATGGTAGTCCAATTAAGAATGATATTATTAAAATAATACGTCAGTATGGGGGTAAAGCAAATTTATGGGATGAAAATGGTATCTACGTGGGAAGAAGTAATGAGGATTAAATTAGCTTATTATAAGAATATTCTAACATATTAATAAAACTATACAAATATTATTATTATAATGTCTGACGAAGCCTGGCGTTGGGATGTTATCAATGCGCGCATGCGCGATGTATCATTAACACAGCAAGCTATTCATTCTTTTGATGATTTTATTGTTCGTAAGGTTAAGGCTATAGTAGAAGCAAATAATACTATAGAAATATCTTCTCAACTCGTTGCAAACGGTTCAAAGCGTGTAATTACATTTTCTAATCCTATATATAAACAACCTTCCGTAGTTGAGAAAAACCAAGATGTGCGGCCTCTAACACCAGCAGAAGCACGTACAAGAGATTTGACTTTTTCTGCGCCTATGTATATAGATATAACATATCAACCAGATAAAAAATCAAATGAAAATATTCAATGTTATAAAGAAATTTATATTGGTCGTATGCCTATAATGGTACGCTCTTCTATGGGAAATAATATTCCTCCAAGGTCAGAGTGCGAGGCCGACCCAGGAGGCTATTTTATAGTGAATGGCAATGAGAAAATCGTTATCGTTCAACAACGTGTTATTCCAAATATAATTTTATGTTTTAAACATAATAACGGGTGTCAATCAGTTGTTCATTCTTGTTCTAATGTGTGGACAGCGTCATATAATATGATAAAAATAACTGGTGGTAAGTTAATATCTGCAAAGGTTGACATACCAGGTGTAGTTTCGAGTATCCCGGTTATAACTTTTTTATATGCATTAGGTTGGGAAATTGATGAAATCAAATTGAAATTAGGTCTAACAGAAGAAGAATGGGATATTTGGTTTAAAGATACGGGCTTTGATAATATGGTAAGTCATGATAAAATCATGAAATGGGTATTATCAAGATTTAAAAATAAAAAAACGCCAAAAGTTTCTTTTATTTATCTATTATATCCACATATTGGTACCGACGACGATTTTGATACTTGTGTAGCAAAAGGTTGGCCTTGTCGTAAAGAAATTATGATGGACCAAACTATTTCACTTATAAACGCTGTAAACGGTAAAAGAAAGTTTGACACACGAGACCAATTGCAAAATAAAAGATTGGACACAGCAGGAGCTCTTATGGGTTCTTTATTTTGTCATATATGGAATAGGTATATTGAAGAAATAACTAAAGTATTACAAAAATGTTGTGACTCACAAAAAAAAATAAGAATGGATAAAATTGCCTGTTCTACTACAATAACAGACGGTATTAAATATGCTTTGGCGACTGGAAAATGGAAAGGCGATACAAAAACAGTAAGAGATGGTGTTTCACAAGTTCTTAGTAGAAATACATTCATATCTTCTATATCTCAATTAAGAAGAGTTGATTCAAATGTTGACACCGAACAAAAAATGATTCCACCCCGTAAATTATACGGTGACCAGTGGGGATTTCTGTGTCCAAATGAAACTCCTGAGGGTCAGCCAACGGGTCTCGTGTATCAAATGTCTTTAACTGCTCAAATTTCGACAAGTAGTGAACATAATAAAATATTTTCATCAATTAAATTCATTAAAAAAGGTGAATATCTTATATATTTAAACGGCAACCCAGTTGGAAGAATATCAAATGTGTTGGAAACGCTTGAAAATATCAAAAATTTAAGAAGAAATAGACTTATAGCCATGGATATTTCGGTAACATATATAAACGATGCTATATATGTGTGGTCAGATGCTGGTAGAATATATAGACCAGTGTTTCTGGTTACTAATGGAAAATTAAACATTACACAAGATATTGTAGATGATTTAAAGCACGGGAGAACCCATTTCAATGATTTATACCAATTAGGTATTGTGGAAAATGTTGATTCATATGAAACCACTAATTGTTATATTGCATTAGACCCTAAATCTATAACAAAAGAACATACACACTGCGAATTGCATCCAAGTATGATATTCGGTACTTTAGTTTCGACATCACCATTTGCTGATATGAATCCTTCAGCACGTAATACCTACCAGGCAGCGATGGGAAAACAGGCGATGGGAATATATACGTCTACCTATCAAAGAAGATTTGATACTACTGGTAACATACTTAATTATATCCAGAAGCCCTTGGTGACAACCAAATCAGCATTAATATTAGGTCAGAATAAAATGCCTGCTGGTTTTAATGCCATAGTAGCCTGTATGTGCGACGAGGGTTATAATCAAGAAGACAGTACACAGTGGAATAAAGCTTCTATAGAACGCGGTATGGGCCGCTCAACTACTTATATGACTATGAGCGCCTCTACAGTTACAAGGGGTAGTGGATATCATAACTTTGCAAAGCCCAAAACCAATAGTACTGTACATATGCGCGATGAACATTTATATTCAGCATTGGATGATGATGGACTTCCTCCACCAAATACAGATTTAAAACAAAAACAAGCTGCAATTGGTAGAGTAACTGTACCACGTGAAGTATTGCCACATAAGGGTAATGATATACCCATTACAAACACATTAAAACCAAGAGATGCTTCATTATTCAATAAAAAATCAGATGGAACTGTTGACGAAACTATTGTATTTCAAAATGACCAAGGTGGGAGAACAGCTAAAGTACGTGTTAGAATACAAAAGGTTCCCGAACTGGGTGACAAATTTGCAACTAGGCACGCCCAAAAGGGAACTATAGGGATGATTTATAGTCAAGAGGACCTCCCATTCACAGACGATGGTATAACACCAGATATAATTATCAACCCTCATTGTATGCCATCACGCATGACAGCAGGTCATTTTGCCGAGCAATTAGCTTCTAAAGTAGCCGCAATAACTGGTAGACAAGTTGATTCAACGAGTTTTGAACATGCTCCAATTGAATCTTTCTGTGAAGAATTAAAAAAAGCAGGCTTTTCAGCTTATGGAAAACAACAATTATACTCAGGCCGTACAGGATTGCCTCTCAAAGCTAAAGTGTTCATTGGACCCCTGTATTATCAGAAGCTCAAACATATGGCCTCTGACAAAATACACGCTAGACCAAGGGGTAAAATAGTGGGACTAACACGCCAGCCCAATGAAGGAAGAGCTAATGGTGGAGGGTTGAGATGGGGAGAAATGGAACGCGATTGTGGTATAAGTTATGGAGCTTCATGCGTTTTAAACGAAAGAATGTTAATATCTTCGGACGCTTATAATGCTCCTATATGTAAAAGTTGTGGATTAATAGGGGGTATTCAAAGAAATCAAAGTGGTGGGCGAGCATTTTATTGTCAGTGTAGTAAAAATGACGAAGAAGCATTGAATAAGCAGTATGATAATATAAGACAGGTTAGAATGCCTTATGCTGCGAAATTATTATTTCAAGAGTTGATGTCGATGGGTATTAAAACTAAATTTAATTTAAAAGATAAAGAATTATAAATCTTTTTTATGTGTTAATTCCACTAAAGGTATCATTTCTTCCTCTGTTTCACTAGGGCTTGATGAAATAATACGCTCATAATCAAATGCTGATTTCTGGGCTCTTTGTTTTTCTAATTCTATTATTCTCGTATAGGCATCTGGAAAGGTGGTAGATAAATCATATGTTTTGATATCTTCACCGTGTATAAAAAGTTGTGTCAAAATTTCCATTTCCTTACTTAATTTATTAATACGCGAATCAGTTTTACGTGTTTCAGTATTAAAATCTTCTGTTAAATTATTAATGGCATAAATCATATCATTTTGCCCACAAGATAATAAATCTTGTGAAATTAAACAATTTTGAAGAGATTTTCTTACGCGAAATTCTTTTTTAAATTTGTCAAGTTTTTTTATCACCTCAGTAAACTTTTGGTCAACTGTATCATGCATACGTTTAAGTATTTCTTGATGTTGGAGAATAGCTAGTTGATTAGATTTAATAGTTTCAAGTAATTCTTTATCTGACATTTAATTAAAATATTTAATAGGTTATACTCTTTTTTTATTATGAATCTGCATCATACTAATTCATCATACTCATTTTTATTTTTATTTTTTTTAGAATTTCTATAATGATAACACCCTATACCAATCAACGCAATTACCATCACTATTAAAATATATGGTAAATAATGAGTACAAAAAAAACTTACTCTTGTGGAAACTGACATTTTTAAAATATTATTAATTTGTAATTTTTGATAAGAATATTCTTATATTATTCTGTATCCGCATCATAATTAATTACTTTCTTTCTCTTCTTCTGTATCCGCATCATAATTAATTACTTTCTTTCTCTTCTTTTTAGGACGAGCAAATGAATCTTTTTTAATAGATAAATCTGTCTGCTCTTTGAATTTATCACTTTGATTACCCAAAGCCGACCACCCGGGTGTTTTTTCGCGGGCAAATAATTCAAGCCGTGGTACATCGCCAAAAAATGTTACAATATTATTTCTCACTGTTTCTGGTTTTCTTGAATGCTGACGCGGCCTTTCAATACAAATAGAACTTAATGAATTTGGATTGCCTTCGCGAATTTCGCCATCAACTAATTTTTTAAACGATGCAATCTTTCCTTTTACACCCAATAGACATAATTCAGCATTGCTACGTGTATAATATCCCACACCGAAAAAAGGCTTATCCCCAGCTTTATTTGTTTTTACCCAGGTTGCCCAGCATGTTTTATATTTAAAACCCCAGGATTCCATAACTTTAATGGCATCTGGGAGACATGGCATTGTAGCCCATATAAGAAGGGCACTATTTTTGCGAGTAATACGCCGCAGATGAGACCCGAGGGCTTCAAGTTCTGATACAGGCATACTAGGATAATAAACTTCACCATTTCTACGCTTAAGAACGCCATTACCAATAGTACGCGTGTAAGACCATGGTGGGTCGGCATATATAATTGAGTACAAATCATTTGGTTCTTTTTCTAAAGCTAAACTTATATCCATTTAATATAGTTATAGTATGATAATATGGTAAGAATATTCTTAGAAAATACTTATTATATAAGAGAATATGAAATACCCAAATGGCATCGTTAGCTGTTGGAAATGATGAACCTCCTCCAAATCCCCCATATGTTATGGGGTTAGAAATAAATGAATATTGGATACGAGAGCTTGAGCAATATATTATAGTATATAGAATAGAAACAATTACTGCACAACAAATATTTATTCGAGAAGTAGGTTATAGAGGTATGCAGCTGGGGGTTGAGCGGGAGTTTTTTTTAATGAATTACAAATTTAAGCCCAAGCCAAGTATCGGAGAGTGGTGGTGGTGGGGCGAGACGACGACGGATGATGGAGAAAGACAAACTCATCGGTTTTATTGGAAAGTAACTCGCGTTGTTCCACAGGAAAACTATAACTCCAACATATTTCGTAAACAATTTGTTTTGCCACCAGGACAAGAACCACAGAGAGTCGGAGGGATAGACGACGAGTATGTATCCAACCTTAATCATTGGATGATGAATTTTGAATATGACTCAGTAGTTTCAACAGGACAAAGACCTTTGGAAAGCATTTATCAAACACGCCATTCTATACAACCTACACAATTTATTGAACTAGTTTATAATGAAGAAACAGGTTCATGTATACACGAAGAAAATTTGTTTTATAGAGAGTTAAAGCCTGGTGCGTTTCATCTACCGATGCTTTTCTCAGATTTTCAGAAATATTTTATACCAGTTAGCATTGAAAATGGAACTATGTTTATCAAGACTGAAGATAATACGGAGGTGGCAGTACGTAACCTTCGACGTGAAACTAGGACTACGAGACAACGTGAAGAGATAATTTGGTTGATTGATGTTGTACAACCTAGTTGGCCATTGCTCCCGGTCAGTGTACAAACTGTTAATTTAACAGATTTTTTACGAACTCACATATTACGAGCTAATAGAGTCGCAGTAGAAGCATTTAGAAGAGAAAGAACGGCGAGGGAAATAATGCATAGAGCAGAGCAAAGCCTTGAAAGACGAAGACTGGGTGCATATAACACAGAAAGAAATAATCTCATGGAAGCATTGGAAAATGCAAGACAGAAAATGGACCCCCAAAAAGACTGTGCATTGTGTCTAGAACCATTTAATAAAACTGGTATAACAAAAGTAACACGTTCTGGTCGAGAAATTCCATCAGTAGTGCCAGATAGAAACCCAGACAATTTTTATAGATTTTTACAGTGTCATCATATTGTCCATAGACAATGTTTTGGTCGATATTTAACCCAGGGGGGGCCAACGTGGGGAGAATTTGGTTTGCATGGGAATATGTTATCGTGGATATTAGATTATATGGATGAGCGAATTAGTTTTGGCACACGTACGGGTGATGATGATGGTGCATTTATATTGCGCTATACATGTCCAAGAAGAAATATAACAACAACATTGCCCTGGCAAACTGGGTATTTTGATAGTGTACGCTATCAACAAGAACATTCAAAAAGTAATATAGTATCTTTAAATGAACACGTTGGTAGACATTTGGAAGTTCTATGTCCTGTTTGTAGGACATGGAATTTTTTAGCTGCGAGAACAGTTCAAAATGGAAGACTTCAGTCTGGGGTAATTGATTTTGTAAATTTAGGAGAGCCGTGGAAAGACAGTTCTGGGTTAAAAATGTTTGATAGATTACAATTAAAATTTTAAACAGGTATTATTTTTACATTATTTTCACGTTCTCTACGTTCTTCTTGCATTTCAACGCCCCAATTAAAACACCTATGTAAGCAACATATTGATAATAGATATAAAATACCACCAATAACAAAAGACCATATCCAATGTGATGTATTGAAATCTCTAGTTTCTACTGTCCAAGACACAAATAGTATTCCCAAACCAAAACATAAAAACAGCCATAGAATTAATGAACATATTAATTTAATTAAAGCACGCATGCTTCTACTGATATTACACTGCTATCCTTGTCGGTGTGTAATTTCCACTTAGTATGTTGTACTAATTCCCAAGATTTAGGGTCCCAAAGTATAGGTTTTTTACCTCGTTGAAACCAATCGTTGATGGTGGTTGGGTCAGAGGTATGAAAAGATATTAAGTTTAGAGCTTTATTATCATGCAATATTATACGCTTATCTTTGGGAATTAAATTTTTGTGTATTATTGTAGACATTGATATATAAATTATAATATTAAAATACTAGAATATTCTTAACTTATTCTTTAATATGTTAAATTCTTTCTTCAAAAAATGTATACCTAACTCAAAGGAACCAATGAAAGGTCTTCTCGTTCATATATAACAATCTTTGTATCACCAATGGTTAAATATATTTTGCATTCTCTACTCAAATTCCAAGTTAGGGGCCTAACCCTAACCCAATCAAATTTTAGTCCATCCACGGTTTTTTCAAAGGGAAATTTGCCTTCGTCTTCGTCTATTTTCCACACCAGTTCATCAAGGAGGGGGCAAGACGCGGGACACCAGTTTTCACTGTTATGAATTATCCAATGAGGGCTGGAGTAATTATCAAAGAATAATATAAGTTCATATAAATTACCCAGTCCCTCTTGTGTCATAAGACTTAATGTAAACACAGGTTGTCCCTGAATATATGTTTTATGGATAAAATTACCATAATTCTTCTGATACCATGCATCTTCAATGTGTATACAAGTGTTATCAGGGACAGGTCCAAGGCCTTGCAGGCCTGCTTCGAATAGAATATATTTTTTAATAAAATTAAAATTTTCGTTTCGCTGTTTTAGTTTAAGTTGAGATTCAATATTTGTTATTCGGTCTTGTAATCGTTGCAATGGTTCTTGTTTTGCTAATTGTTTAATAGTAGAATCCAATGCTTCTTGCAAATAAAAAACATCTTCTTCAGTAGTAGTTGGAGTTATTTTTCTTTTTTTAGTATTATCGCCACCAAAATGTTTACGTATGTCCATTTTTATATAATTTATAAAACGTTATATTTTTATAAGAATATTCTTATCATATGCTAATTAAATATTTTAGTTGGGTTTCTTCCATTATAATCTGTGTAGAATATTTGTTTCTCATAAATGTTTAGAACCCCTTCTCTATTATCTACCAACATCCAAGCAACTTTCCCTTCCGGAATATCGCGTGATAAAACAAGTTTATGACGCTGGCTACTAACATCCATAATACCTTGGTAAGACTGACAGTTAATTTGTTTTTTAAACCATGCTACCATTTCATCGGTAACCATTTCATGGTTTCTCCAGTGTTCTTGTATATTTAAATCGATTGGAATAGGACAGCTCATATTAGTTTTAATATATATATTTGTTTATAATTTTGTAAGAATATTCTTAACTTATTCTAACAAGTCCATAATAATTTTAACCATGCCCCATGGTATTGTAGCGCGGTATTTCCAATCCAATTCTTTTTTTACAAATTCTTCTTCTGTCCCTATTTTTTCTTCAATCTGTTTTTCACG
>MDTB01118661.1_pt1 | contig 10005 bp, 8 predicted proteins | sample 811161 | NCBI WGS metagenome assembly MDTB01 (sample SAMN05326650, study PRJNA326480) | marine metagenome | isolation source: seawater | place: Mediterranean Sea | collected 2009
AACGTTGATATTCAGAAAGTATTACTTGTGAAGTAATTCATAGATATATTTTCTAGATATAAAAAAAGCCCCGCAAATAACTTGCGGGGCTTTTTATTTCATGTAAATTTTTATAGAAATTTTGATTTATTTTTCATCAGCAAATCCAAAGAGGCATCATATGTATTATCAATATCACCATTAAGTATTGATTCTTCTATAAAGCTTTTGACTTTTCCAACTTTTTTTCCAGCTTTTATGTTGAGTAGTTTCATAATTTCTTTTCCACCTACTGGTGATTGAAAATTTCTAAGTTCATCTCTCAGTTTAACATCTTTCATTGATTCTTCAACTCTATTGAAATTGTTAATGTACTTTTCAACTTTCTTTTGATTTTTTGTGGTTATATCAGCTCTACATAAAATCATTAAATCATCAATATTTTCACCAGACTCAACCATTAATCTTCTAATAGCACTATCAGTGATATTTTTTTTTGCTAAAGCAATAGGTCTTAGATGTAGTTTAGTCATATTCATTAAATAATTTCTTAGATCTTTTGATAACTTCATTCTTTCAGCTACTACTCTTATCATTCTTCTTCCAATTTCCTCATGCCCATGATATGTCCAACCTTTAACTTTATCAAATCTTTTGGTGGGTGGTTTTGCAATATCGTGAACTAAGGCTGCAAATCTAATTTCCATTTTGTTTGTAAGTTTAGCTGCATTATCAACTACTTGAAGAGTATGAATAAAAACATCTTTGTGTGACATTCCATTTATAACCTCAACCCCTGACATCACATCCATTTCAGGGAATACATAAGATAGCAACCCCGTATCTTTCATTAAATAAAAAGCAATGCTTGGTTTATCAGCTTTTAAACATTTAATTATTTCTTCTGTAATTCTTTCCCATGAAATTATTTCAAGTCTTTTTGACATTCTACTTATGCTATCTAAAATATTGCTAGCAATTTGAAAGTCTAACTTAGCTGCAAATCTTACGGCTCTTAACATTCTTAGCGGGTCATCACTGAAGGTTTCATCCGGATCTAATGGAGTAATCAAAATACCTTTATTTAAATCTTTTATTCCACCAAGTGGATCTATAATTTCACCAAAATTTTTCTCATTTAAAGACATTGCAATAGCATTAATCGTAAAATCTCTTCTGAGTAAATCTTCTTCCAAAGTAGTACTTTCAACAATAGGTTTTCTAGAATCTTCTACGTAGGACTCTTTCCTTGTCTCAGCTATTTCTATCTGATAATCCTCATGAACTAAACGTGCGGTTTTAAAATTTTCAAATGGAACAATTGTTTTAATATCTAACTCTTTTGCTAAATGTTCAGCAAAAATGATATAATCACCCTTTACGGTTATATCAATATCTGGATAAGTCTCATTAGTTTCCACACCTAAAATAGAATCTCTAACATATCCACCAATAGCATATGCTTCGCAGTTTAAATTTGAAGCAACACTTTTAACTGCCTGAAATATTTTAAACTCAATTTTAGATGTATCTAATAAATTTATTATATTACTCATAATCAAATTTTAGTAAAAAAATTAATCAAAACTATATAATAATTTATAAAATATATAATAATTGACTAAATTCTAATATTAATTAATAAATTAAATAACATGTCTGATAAAAAAATTACACTAGAAGAAGTTAAGCATATTGCAAAATTATCAAAATTAAATATACCTGATAATGAGCTAGAATACTATTTATCTGAAATGGAAAAAATTATAAATCATTTTAATATACTTTCAAAAATAGATACTTCAGATGTAAAACCAATGACTCATGTAAATAACTTGATTAATGTTTATAGAGAAGATCAATCGAAAGAGTCACTTTCCACTAAAGAAGCAATTGAAAATTCCCCTGAAACGTTCGGACAATTTTTTAAAATTCCTAAAATTATAGATTAAATTATTATGCCTATTAAAAATCAGAAAAAATATATATTTGTTTTTGGTGGAGTTATATCTGGTTTAGGTAAAGGTATTGTTGCCGCATCTTTAGGATATCTATTAAAATCAATTGGACTTAGAGTTACTATTCAAAAACTTGATCCATATTTAAATGTCGACCCTGGAACCATGAATCCATATCAACATGGTGAGGTCTTTGTTTTAGATGATGGTTCAGAAACTGATCTTGATTTAGGTCATTATGAAAGATTTATTGATGAGTCATTAACCAAAAATAATACAACTTCTTCAGGAAGAGTTTATTGGGATGTTTTGGAAAGAGAAAGAAGAGGTGATTATTTAGGAGATACTATCCAAGTTATTCCTCATATTACTAATGAGATAAAAAGAAGAATTAAAAATGTAAATAAATCAAATAAATTTGATGTTGTTATCACAGAAGTTGGTGGAACTGTTGGAGATATTGAAGGTCAACCTTTTTATGAAGCTATTAGACAAATGGTTTTAGAAGAAGGTAAATCTAACTCAATTATTATTCACACTACATTACTACCTTTTATTAATGCAGCAGGTGAAATTAAAACAAAGCCAACACAGCATAGTGTTATGACTCTAAGAGCTATTGGTTTAGATCCAGACATTTTAGTTTGTAGAACCCAGTTAAATCATCATTTAACAAATAAAACTAGAAAAAAATTAGCACTTTTTTGCAATGTAGAAAGTGATAATGTATTTGAATCTCCTGATGTAGATACAATTTATGAAATTCCATTAGTACTCTACAATCAAGGTTTTGATAAAACAATTACAAAATTATTGGCAATTAAAAAAACTAAGAAACATACTAAAATTAAGTATTTGGATAAAGCTATTAAAACATATAAGTCTCCAAAAAAATCTGTAACAATAGCAATATGTGGAAAGTATAATAGTTTACATGATGCCTACAAAAGTATTTTAGAAGCTTTCATTCATGCTGGAATAGAAAATGATGCTAAAGTAAATATCAAATGGATAGATACAGAAGATTTTGAAAGAAAATTAAATTACTCTGTATTTAAAAATATAGATGGAATTTTAATTCCAGGAGGTTTTGGTTACAGAGGCATTGAAGGTAAAATTTTAGCAACTCAACATGCTAGAGAAAATAACATTCCATTTTTAGGTATTTGCCTTGGAATGCAGTGTGCAGTAATTGAGTTTGCACGTAATGTATGCAATCTTAGCAATTCAAATAGTAAAGAATTTGATAGTCAAACTAAATATCCAGTTATAGACTTAATGCCATCTCAAAAAAAGGTTATCGATAAAGGTGCAACCATGCGTTTGGGTAAATATTCATGTTCATTATCTGCTAAAAGCCGTGCTTTTGAAGCTTATGGTAAAAGAAATATTAATGAGAGACATAGGCATAGGTATGAAGTTAATAATAAATATAAAAAACAATTAATTAAAAATGGTTTATCAATTACAGGTGTAAACAAAAAGCTTGATTTAGTTGAGATTGTAGAAATTAAAAACCATAATTGGTTTGTTGGCGTTCAGTTTCATCCTGAATTAAAAAGTAGAATTGTTAATGTACATCCCCTTTTTAGAGATTTTATAGCAGCTTCAATTAAATTTAAATAATGAAAGAAGATTTATTAGATAGATTATCCAAAATTAAAATTGTAGTATCAGATGTTGATGGTATATTGACTGATGGTACAATTATTATTTCTAAGGATCAGGAATTTAAAACTTTTCATGTAGAAGACGCCCTTGGTACAAGACTACTTGAATTAGCTGACATTCCAATTTCATTTATATCAGCTAGAGAATCAGAAGCTACTTCCAAAAGATTAAATGAGTTAAAAATAAAAAATGTATATCAAGGTTATTTAAATAAATTACATGCTTTGGATAAAATTCTAAAGATTTACAATTTAAAAAAGAAAGATGTTTTATATATTGGAGATGGCTATGTTGATATGCCTGTAATGGAAGAAGTTGGTTTTTCAATTTCTGTTCCAAACGCCCATGATGAAGTTAAAAGTCTTGCAGATTTTGTTACGGAAAAATCTGGAGGCCAAGGAGTTATGGTTGAAGTGGCAAAGTATGTTCTAAAGTCAAAAGGTATTTACAATCAAGTCTTTAGTCAAATGAAAAAATATATATATGAAGCCTAAATCAATACATTTAATTTTTTGCTTTTTATTTATAATTTCATGTAGCGATGACAATATTTCTAGTTCGGAAAAATTAGTCGATATTGATATATTAAATTTTGCAGATATAGCTATAAGTAAGGAAAATCAAAAAATTGTAAATGCAGTAGCATCAAAATTATTAAAGGATGAAAATAATATCTACCTTAAGGCACAATACAATATAAAGGAATCATCCATATTGCGTTCTAAATTATCTCAAACTGTTATTGAGGACCCATCATCATCAAATAGAATAATGACACTTGCATTAGATTTGCATAATCAAGATGGTAATATTAGAGCTGAATTTTTTGGAAAAGATCAAAACATTGTATCTTCAATTTTATATTCTGATTCAGCGCATATTAATAATCGATATAATAATATGATAGCAGAAGGTAATGTTGTGATTTATTCTCCCACTACAAATTTAATGTTACTTGGCAGTAAAGTTTTATGGGATAATAGAGCAAAACGTATTTTATCAGAAGAAAATGTTACTATTGTTAAAGTAACTGAAAATGATAAAGTACCTTGTGTACAAAAATCTATTGGCTTTGAATCTGATATGGATTTATCAAATTATATTTTTTATAATATAAAAGGTCAAATAGGCGAGGATTGTTTTTAATGTCAAAAAAAATAATTCATATAAATAATTTAATGAAGCAATATGGGCAAAGAAGAGTTGTTTCAGATGTTTCAATGATACTTAATAAAGGTGAGATTATTGGTTTGCTTGGTCCTAATGGAGCAGGCAAAACAACAACTTTCTATATGATAACAGGTATGATCAGAGTAACTTCTGGCAATATCATGTTAAATGAAACTGATTTAACTAAAATGAGTATGGATAAAAGAGCTAGATTGGGGCTTGGATATTTGGCACAAGAACCATCAATTTTTACAGATTTAAGTGTTGAGGATAATTTGAAATTAGTGCTAGAATTTTCAAATTTAGACAAATCACAGCAAGCCGATAAACTAGAAACATTATTAAATGATTTTTCAATTAATCATATTAGAAAAAGTATAGCTAAGCATTTATCAGGAGGGGAAAGAAGAAGGACAGAAATTGCCAGAGCTTTAATTTTAAATCCAGATTTTATTTTATTAGATGAACCTTTTGCTGGGATTGACCCTATAGCAGTAGAAGATATTCAGCAAATTATTAAAAAATTAAAAGATAATGATATAGGAATTTTAATTACTGATCATAATGTAAGGGAAACACTGTCTATTACAGATAGGTCTTATTTAATATATGACGGATCTATTTTGAAGTCTGGAACATCTAAGGAATTAGCAGAAGATCCAATAGTTAGAGATAAATATTTAGGAAAAAATTTTAAATTAGAAAGCAATGAATAAACCAAAAATCTCTCAAAATATTGAGCAAGGACTTTCCTTATCACCACAACAGCTTATAAGAGCTAATATTCTACAGCTGAACTCAATTATGTTAGAAGCTCGACTTTATCAAGAGTTAGAATCAAATCCAGCACTTGAAATTATTGAAAATGAATTGGATCAAGATTCTGATACAAATGAAAATTTAGATGAAGATAGCTCTATAGATTATAATGATGAAGAATATGATAATTGGAGCACATCACAAAAATCAAATGAAGATTTTGATATTACAACAAATCTAAAAAACCAATCTACTCTTTTTGATCAAGTAATGTCAGTGTTATTAGATGAAAATTTAACAGATGAAGAAATAAAAATTGCTGAACAAGTAGTTGGAAATTTAGATAACCAAGGTTACTTAGAAATTGATTCACAATTAATAGCAGATAGGTTAAATACAACTAATGAAATAGTTTTAGGTATTATAGAAAAAATTAAACACTCTGAATTTCCTGGCCTTGCATCTTCAAATATTAGAGAATGTTTATTGTCTCAATTATCAACTTATAATGTTTCAAATTTAGCTACTGATATTGTTAAAAATTATTTCGATGATTTTATGAATAGAAGATATGAAAAAATCATTGATAAAATCGGATGTACTCAAAATGAATTACAGCAAGCTTCTACGATTATTTCACAGCTAAATCCAAATCCTAGATCTATGGTTGATGAAACAGACTACAAGATTAATACAATTATTCCTGATGTTATCCTCGAAAAGCTTAATAATAAATGGAACATTATTATTAATGATGGGAGCTGTCCTAATTTATTAGTAAGTGATAACTATTTAAAAATGTTTAATGATAAAAATCAAAAAAAAGATGTGAAGATTTTTTTAAAATCTAAGATTGAATCTGCAAAGTGGTTTATTGAGGCAATCCAATCAAGAAATATTACAATGCAAAATATTGTTGCAAGCATTATAAATAAACAAGATCAATATTTTAATTCTGACAAAAAAGAGTTAAAGCCTATGATACTTAAAGATATTGCAGATGATTTAAATATTGACATCTCTACTGTTAGTAGAGCCACAAAAGAAAAATATATTCAATTACCATGGGGAATTAAAGAGCTTAAATTTTTCTTTTCAAAAGGTCTTTCAACTAACAAGGGTGATATATCATCAAAAAGTGTTAAAGAGAAAATTTCAAAATTAATTGATCAAGAAAATAAAATTGACCCCTTAGGTGATAGTAAAATTGAAAAGCTTTTAAATGAACAGGGAATAAATATTGCTAGGAGAACTGTAGCAAAGTATAGAGAAGAATTAAATTATCCAGTAGCCAGATTAAGAAAGGAATTAAAGTGAAAAAAGATTTTATACACATATCTGATTTAAAAACTGATGAGATTTTTGAGATTTTAGATAAATCAAAATGGATTAAAAATCAGTTTAAACAAAATGCTAATTATACCCCTTTTAGTGGCAAAACTCTTGCTATGATTTTTGCAAAACCTTCTGCAAGAACTAGAGTGTCATTTGAAACTGGCTTTTATAGATTAGGTGGTCATGCACTATATTTAGGTCCAAATGATATTGGTATTGGAAAAAGAGAGTCAACCGCAGATATAGCAAGGGTATTAAGTAGATTTAATGATATTATTATGGCAAGATTATTTGACCATCAAGATGTAATCGATTTAGCTAAACATGCTACAGTACCAGTTATAAATGGATTAACTGATTTTAATCATCCCTGCCAAATAATGGCTGACATTTTCACTGTCCTTGAGCATAGAGGTAATCTAGATAATTTAAAAGTAAGCTATGTTGGCGATGGAAATAATATTGTACATTCATGGTTAATGCTAGCTCAAAAAATACCCTTTCACTTTTCAATTGCATGTCCGGAGGGATTTGAACCTGATCAAACTTTAGTAGACAAAGTGAATCAAAGTGGTATATCCTCTGTTGAAATTGTGCATGATCCTTTCAAATCAGTTAAAGATTCAGATGTGGTTTACACTGACGTTTGGGCATCTATGGGACAAAAAGAAGAAGCAGAAGAAAGAAAAAAATTATTTTCTAAATTTCAAATTAATGACCAACTTATGAGCTCTACTGGTAAAAATACATTCTTTATGCATTGTTTACCAGCAGAAAGAGGTGTTGAAGTAACTGATTCTGTATGCGATTCTTCCTATTCAATTATTTTTGATCAAGCAGAAAATAGAATGCATGCTCAAAATGCTATAATGCTAAAGTTGATGGAATCTATATAAAATAAATAATATATCACAATAAATCTCTCGTCTATAAATATAAATATTAATTCAAATTTATTTATTTTCTAGTAATATTAGTTTATGTGTTTCAAATCACATATAAATGTCCTCAATTATTATATTTTTAATCGATATTTATAAACTGATTATAAAAAAAATTAAATGCTTTGTTTTTATGCTGAGAATCGTTACTTTTTAGCCTTAGAATAAGTGTGCATCTCTCGTGGGGAGAATCAAAAATTAGGAGGATAAGTCTAGAACTGATTTTGTGAGTAGGTCAACATTTTTCATTTCTATTCTTACAAACATTAAATAAACAATTATGGAGGAGAATCATAATGAGAACCCGATTCTTTAACTTTATAGGAGCTTTAATATTTGTAACAAGCTTTATTAACGCTCAACTTTTCATTTCTGAAGCTGCCGAAGGCTCAAGTAATAATAAATATCTTGAGTTTTACAATGCAGGTAGCGAAACAATAGACCTTTCAGGTTTTGCATATCCAAATGTATCGAATGCACCATCTGTTCCAGGAGAATATGAATACTGGAATGCTTTTGATGATGGCGCTTTGGTTGCACCAGGAGATGTTTATGTGGTATGTCATGGATCAGCTGATGCTACTATTCAAGCTGAATGTGATGAAACATTTACATACTTGAGTAATGGTGATGATGGATTTTGCTTAGTATCTGGAACAACAGATAATTATTCAATATTAGACTGTGTAGGAGATTGGAATGGTGATCCAGGTTCAGGTTGGGATGTTTGTGGTGATGGCTCAACAAAAGATCATACCATTGTAAGAAAGTCTTCTGTTTTATCTGGCAATGGAGGTGATTGGTTTTCTTCTGCTGGAACTAATGCAGACGATTGCGAATGGATAGTGTACGACCAAAATGAATGGTCATATGTGGGTTCTCACACAGTTGAAGTTGCAACAAATAACGAAATTAGTTTAGGTGCAGCTACAGATAGTACACTAGAAGTTTTATATAGCAGCGATGTTTCTTTTGCAGGTTTTGAGTTTAATATTTCAGGAGCAACAGTAAATAGCGTTTATGGTGGTGTTGCAGCTGATGCCGGACTTCAATTAATAACTAATGACAACAAAGTTTTAGGGTTCTCTTTCAGTGGCGCAGAAGTGCCTGCTGGAAATGGTGTTTTAGTTAATTTAGGCATTACTGTAGTTGATTTTGACGCATGTTTATCAGGGGTAATTATTGCTGATTCAAATGCTGATGAAATCAATTTTAATACAGGTGATTGTGTTACTCTTCCATGTATAAATGATGCTGATGGTGATGAGGTTTGTGATGAAAATGAAATCGCAGGTTGTACAGATTCTTCAGCTTGTAATTTTGATGAAAATGCAACTGATGACAATGGTTCTTGTACTTATATAGCTGAAGGTGCTTGTGATTGTGCGGGCAATGTAGTTGATGAATGTGGTGAATGTGGAGGTTCTGGCGTATTTGATGAATGTGGTGTTTGTAATGACGATTCAAGCGATGACTGTGTTCAAGATAGTTGTGGAATTTGGGGAGGTAATGGTAGCTCATGTAATCCAGCGGCTAACTTATTCTTTTCAGAAGCTGCTGAAGGTTCAAGTAACAATAAATATTTTGAGGTATATAACTTTACTGATGCACCAGTTTCCTTAGGTGCATACGCTTTTGCTACAGTTGGTAATGCGCCATCTGTTGAAGGTGAATATGAGTATTGGAACGAATTTGATGCAGGAGCGGTAATTGCTCCTGGTGATGTATATGTTGTTTGTCATGGCTCAGCTGATCCAATAATTCAAGCTGAATGTGATGAAACTTTTACGTATTTAAGTAATGGTGATGATGGTAACTGTCTAGTCTATGGTTACCCTGATAGTTACGAAGTATTAGATTGTATTGGTGATTGGAATGGCGATCCAGGTTCAGGTTGGGATGTGTGTGGTGATGGCTCAACAAAAGATCATACTTTAGTAAGAAAAGCTGAAACTGAATCAGGAAATCCTAATTGGTTAGAATCAGCCGGTACTAACTCAGATGACTGTGAATGGATTGTTTTAGATCAAAATGATTGGTCAAATTTAGGCTCTCACACATATGCATGTTTAGATTTAGATGCTGATAATATATGTGATGATGTTGATGAGTGTATTGGTGATTATGATCCATGTGGTATTTGTAATGGTGATGGTACCTGGTGCTTAACAGCTTCTATTACTCTAGGTGCT
>MDTB01130411.1_pt1 | contig 10005 bp, 10 predicted proteins | sample 811161 | NCBI WGS metagenome assembly MDTB01 (sample SAMN05326650, study PRJNA326480) | marine metagenome | isolation source: seawater | place: Mediterranean Sea | collected 2009
ACAGAGGATATACTATTATAATTTTTTAATTACAATATAAAAAATAAGGTTTTTACTTATATTTTCTATGTTTTCTGTTTTATTTCCAGGACAAGGCTCACAATCTGTTGGTATGATTAAGGACTTTTATGAAAACTTTGATTATGTTAGAAATCTTTTTGAACAAGCAGACAGTGCATTAAATTTGTCGATTAGCAAAATAATTTCAGATGGACCAAAAGAAATACTAGATCAAACAGAAAATACTCAGCCAGCAATTTTCTTAGCAAGTTATGCTATTTTTCAAGCAATAAAAAAAGAAACTTCACTTGATATTAATAAAGCCAGTTTTTTTGCAGGACATTCTTTAGGCGAATATTCAGCCTTAGCTTGCTCAGATGTTATAGGCTTTGAAGAAACTATTAAACTTTTAAAAATAAGAGGAAGTTCAATGCAAAATGCTGTCCCTAATAATGAAGGTGGAATGATCGCAGTTTTAGGAGAAGAGTTAAAAAAAATTGAAGAAATAATTGAATCTAATAGAAATAATTTTAATTGTTATTTAGCTAATGATAATTCTAATGGACAAGCTGTTATAAGTGGAAAATTACATGACCTTGAAAAGTTAATAAATGAACTTAAAATTTTAAATATTAAAAGTGTTAAATTACCAGTCTCAGCTCCTTTTCATTGTGTTTTGATGAATCCAGCCACTAAAATTATGAAAGAAAAAATTATTAGTACTAATTTTTCTATACCAAATAATAAAATAGTTTCAAATGTAACTGCAGGATCAACCAAAGATCCAAGTATGATCAAGAAACTATTAATAGATCAAATAGAAAAACCAGTTCGTTGGAGAGAGAGTGTCATTAATATGATAGAAAATGGAACTCAGAAATTTATTGAGGTTGGACCTGGTAAAGTGCTATCTGGCCTCGTAAAAAGAATTGATAGAAATGTTCAACTAATTCAAGTAAATAATATAACTGATTTAAATAATTTATGATTAATCTAAAAAATTTAAATATAATCTTAACAGGAGCTACTGGAGTTATAGGAAATTCAATTTTAGAAAAATTAGTTTCAGGTGGATCCAATGTATTAGCAACTGGCACTAATGAAGACAAACTTAAAAAAATTAAAGATAAGCATAGGAATGTAAATATTCTTAAGTTTAATATTTCTGATCATGATAAAGTTGAAGAGTTTGTAGAAAATTCTTGTAAAATTTTTTCAAATAGGATTGATGTTCTAATAAACAATGCTGGTATAACGCAAGATAATTTATCAATAAGAATGAAAGAGGAAGAATGGAAAAAAGTAATTGATATTAATCTTTCTTCAACATTTTTTATGTCTAAAAACGTTATAAAAAAAATGCTTAAATTTAAAAATGGTAAAATAATAAATATCACCTCTGTAGTCGGACATACTGGTAATAATGGCCAAGCAAATTATGCAGCATCTAAAGCAGGTATAGTAGCAATGTCAAAAAGTCTCGCATTAGAATATGGTAAAAAAAATATTAAGGTTAATTGCGTGTCCCCAGGGTTTATAACCTCAGACATGACTAATAAAATCAGTGATGAACATACAGAGTTGTTAAAATCGAGAATTTCACTTAATAAATTTGGTAATCCAGAGGATGTAGCAAATACAATTGCCTTTTTAAGTTCAAATCTATCAGACTATATTACGGGTGAAACAATACATGTTAATGGTGGCATGTATTTTAGTTGACAAAATCTATAAATTATTTATTAACAAATTAACTTAAAGGAACAAAATGTCAGATGATATTTCAAGCAAAGTAAAAAAAATAGTTGCGGATCACTTAGGAATTGAAGAATCCAAAGTTAACGAGGAGTCAAGTTTTATTGATGATCTAGGTGCAGATAGTTTAGACACGGTAGAGTTGGTTATGGCTTTTGAGGAAGAATTTGGATCTGAGATATCAGATAGCGATGCGGAAAAAATTTTAACTGTAGGTGATGCAGTAAAATTTATTGAAAACAAAGCAAACTAATTTTTACTTGGTAAATGGCCGTAAACAAAGCAGGGATAATTATAATATTATCTTCTCCTTCGGGCGCAGGAAAAACTACTTTAGTGAAAAAAATTTCATTAAGAAAAAAATATAAAATTTCAATTTCCCACACTACAAGAAAGCCAAGAGTAAACGAAATCAATAGTAGAGATTATTTTTTTGTAAAAAATAAAGATTTTAAAAAATTAATTAAAGATAGAAAGTTTTTGGAATACGCAAAAGTTTTTAAAAATTATTATGGCTCTTTAAAAGAGACAGTTATTCAAAAACTTAAAAAGGGCGACAATGTTATATTTGATATTGACTGGCAGGGAACTGAGCAAATAAAGAATAAAAGATTAAAGTTTAAAATAATTTCAATATTTATTCTTCCGCCATCAAAAAAAGAATTATTTAAAAGATTATTAAAAAGAGATCAAAAAGATAAAAAAATTGCTAGAGAAAGAATGAAACAATTTAAAGATGATGTGATGCATTGGAAAGACTACGACTTTGCTGTGATAAATGATAAAATAGAGGAATGTTACAAAACAATAATCAATTTTATTGGTAGACAAAAGAAACAAAAAAGAAAATTAAAATATGATAAAAAAATCATCAAAAAACATGTTGATTATCTAATTTCCTGAAGCCTCGTAAATTTTACAAATTTTGTAGTAAGTTAAATAATCTAAGTTCTGAGGCCTTAAATTTAAATCAATAGATAAACTATTTGCAATTTCCTCAAAATTTTTAAATAAAAATTTCATTGGTTTTTTTATCATCTTACGTCTTTGACTGAAAAAAATATTAGTAACATGTTCTAAACTTTTTGGATCTTGTAATTCAATAAATTTTTTTTTTGGAATAAATGTTAAAAGTGTACTTTTTACCTTTGGTTTTGGATTAAAGCTTATAGGGTTTATGTCAATTACTTTTTCAATTTTCATTTTCCAATTTGAAAGGATTGATAATCTTCCATAATTTCCAGAATCTTTTTCTGCTATTATCCGATCTGCTACCTCTTTTTGAAACATCAATATAAATTTCTTACAAAATTTTTCTAAATTTTTTATCTTTATCCATTTTACAAGTATCTGTGTTGAAATGTTATAAGGAAGATTTCCAAATATGATTAAATTATTTTTGAGGTATTTATCATATTCAAATTTAAGCATATCATCATTGACAATTTTAATACTGCTTCCAAATTTTTCATACAAAATATCAATCAGTCTCTCATCCTTTTCTATTAAAATAACATCTTTAGGTTTTTTTTTCAGTATTTCTTTTGTCAATGCCCCATTTCCTGGACCAACCTCTATAATAGATGTTTCATTATTTATATCTCCAACATCTGCAATAAGTTTGATAATTTTTTGATCTATTAAAAAATTTTGTCCCAAATTTTTTTTTTTGTAAAAAATCATTTAATTTTGTCTAAAAAATTAAAAGCATAAAAGATAGACGAAGGGTCTGATTTATTTTTTCCCACCATCTCGTAATTGGGTCCATGATCTGGAGTCACTTTTATAAAAGGTAAACCTATCGTCACATTAATTGCATTAAACCTGAATAAAGTTTTTATTGGGGTGAGAACTTGATCATGATACATTCCAATTACAACATCAAATTTCTTAATATTTTTAGATAAAAAAAACGTATCTGCAGAAAATGGTCCAGATACATTTATTTTTTTTTTAATTAAATATTTTATCGCTGGTATAATTTCCTTCTTTTCCTCACTTATTAAAGCTGTTGTCTCACAATGTGGATTTAATCCTAGCAGTGCTATCTTAGGAATTATTCCTAATCTTGATTTATAAAATTGTTTTATTTTTGTTACAGTATTAATTATTTTTATTTTTTTTACGAATTTTGCTACTTTTTTTATTGGTACATGTGTGGTCAAGGGACAAACTGATAAATTATGATTGTATATAAGCATAACTTGCTCTTTTTTATTAGTTTTAAAACCTATGTATTCTGTAATTCCTGGAAATTTTTTTTTTAGAAAATGTGTTTTAGATATTGGTCCATTTATTAATTTATTTATTTTGTTCAATTTAATAAATTTAATTGCCAAATTAAAACAACTCTCAATGTATTTATTTGAGGAACCTGATATTTTTGTAAATGGTTTGCTGAAACTATAATCTACGTTTAAAATATTTATACTTTTTTTTAAATAATCTTTTACATTTAGAATTTCATTAACATTAAAATCATAATTTAATTTTTTCATTTGTTTCAATAATAGTTTACTATTTCCAATTAATATTATTCTATTTTTATTTTTCTTAAAATTTATTGAACTAAAATACTTGAATAGAACTTCTGAAAAAGTACTATTAGGTTCTCCAAGGATTACTAAAATTATATCAGAATTCATTTATAAGAATATTTTTTTTTAGTTTTTTATAAAATATATTAGAAAAAGCATTTAATTGCCTATTAGTTTCTTTACTGATTAGCTCGTCAGTCTGTTGTTTGATATTAATTTTCTGCTTATATTCTCTTTTATCATTTATCTTAATTATTAAATATCCACCTTTAATTTTAATTGGTTTGCTTATCTGATTTATATCTAAATCTATTATATTTTTTTTAATTATTTCTGAGATTTGAAGTTCATTTACCCATCCAATTAATCCTCCATTCTTTGACGTATTTGAAACACTCAATATATTTGCAGTATTTTCAAAACCGTTAATATTTATACTATTATTTATTTTTTTTAATGTTTCCTCTAAACTATCATTTAATGTTTCAGTGAATAATATTTCAGATAGATTATATTCAAATTTTTTATCTTTATTTTCGTATTGTGCAATAACACTTAGCCGTAAATTTTCTTTATTAATTTTAATATTATTTATATATTTATTGTAAATAAATTGATTCCAATATGCTTCAATTTTTAATTTATTTTTAATAGTCTCGTAATCTAACCCCTTATTTTTCAAAAATTCAACAAATTGAGATTTACTTTTTATTCCATTTTTTTTTAAAAAATTTTTCTCAACACTATCTAAATAATCATTTTGAATTTCTAAATCATAATAATTTTCCAACTCATTCCTTTTTATAATTTCTTTTATAAGAGAATTTTTAGCAATTTCATTGACTCTCTCATCGCTTAACTCAATTAATTTTGAGTTTAAAAATAGTAAATATTTTTTCTCATTTTTGATATCTATATTTGTTATTATTTCGTTGTGTATCTTAATTAATATTTTTACATCATCAGCGTATAAATTTATCGAAGCAAAAATAAAAAAAAAAGTGCAAAATAATAACTTAAATTTACTCATTTAAATATTTATTTATAAACGTATTTCCGCTTCCTCTAAATTCAGCAAATGGTTTAAATCTAATTACAAAAAATAAACTTTGATCTGGAAGCAAACTACCGTCCCTAAAAAATTTCTTGTTATATTCAAAATTAGCAGATAAGCAATCTGACTCGTATGTATATGCTAACATGTAGAATTGTGTAAAATCATCTTTTAAATCTTTAGTTGTATTAAAATTAATTACATGATCTTTAGCAACATTATAGCGTGTTCTTATTTTAATTACTTCATTGTCTCCAAAATCTTTATTTTCATTAATAAAATCGAAATCTGCACCAAATTTTTTGATTCCAAAATTTAATCCTACAGCATCATAATTTGAGTAATCCATATCTCTGTCATATGAAAAATTGTAGTTTAATTTTAAAATATCATTAAATTTATAAAAAGCATTGCCAACTATATCTGATCTTTTAAGATCAAGTTTAGATTTTTCAGGAAGGTCGTCATTTTTTTTATCTCTTAATATATTTCCTACGTTTAATCCAAATATTTTTTCTTTCCCAGTATTCTGTTTTTCAAATTCTAGTCCAACAGTCATAGAATTTCCCTTTTCTACCATATCTGATCTTCCAATCCTATTATGTGAGAAAATACTATCATATTCTAAACGGTTGCTACTCGAGGAAATATCTTTTCCGTTGGTAGGACTAGATCTGAACTGAATAATGGGTTTGAAAAAATTTGCACCATTTGCTAATTTTTTTTTAAGAGGTAATTCTGATTTTAAGATCATTGTGCCAAAAATCTCATGATCACTTTTATTATTGTAATTTGCAGAGTTTTCAGAATATGTATTATAATTTTTAAGTAGTAAGTTATAATTTGTTACTATTCCTGTAGAGGATATATAATCATAAGAATTAAAATTGAAATCGTTATTTATTAAAGCTTCGTATTTATTAGTATCAAAAACTTTTTGAAATCCATTTGATAAAAATTGAAATTTGCCATTATAACTCTCGTCTATTTCTATATATTTTGAAAAATTAAAATCTGGTAAAACATATTGATATTTGTTATTTCCAACTATAGATGTATCCTCGAAAAGTGTAAATCCAATATCTAGATTAGTATTATCTTCTAAATTTTTATTAAATTTTATAAATGATGACAAGCTGTTATCATTATCAACTATTGGAGACACTTCTCCAATATCATGAATTTTTAAATAATTCCCATTCATGACTTTTTGAAATTGTATTTCATAGCTAGTTTCATCATCAATAGATCCGTCTAATTCAGCAAATAAATGCGAATTAGTATTTTCATTTTTATTATAACTAAAATCAGCAATGAAATTAGACTTTTCAAAAGCTTCTCTATATTCAGCTTGTAAGATGTAATCGTCATCAAAATAAATTCTTGGCTTAAAAGTCAAGTCTTTTGAATTTGAAATTGCATAAAAATAAGGAGTATTTAAAGAATATCCTAAATTACCAGAAGATTTATAGAATGGAGTTAAAAACCCCGATTTTCTTTTTACAGAGGGGTCTGGATGGCTAAAATAAGGAAAAAATAATACTCTTTGATTAAAAACTTTTAACCAAGAATTCTTATACTCAAATAGCTTTTCAACTTTGTTATGTTTAAATTGATTACTTTGTAATTCCCATCCTCTACATTTTTTATTTGTGACGTTACAAGTACTAAAAACTGCTTTACTTATTACTGTTTCTTGATCATTTGAAATAGTTGATTTACCTTTAAGCTTAGGATCGTTATTAGGATCACCAAAAAAAGAGTTTATAAAATTAATGGTCACTTCCTTACCTGCTATTTCTTTGGTTTTTAAATTGACTTTAGCTAGCTCAAATAAGTAGCTATTTTTATTATTATCAATAACATTTGTTTTTTTTGAAGATATTACCTCTTTTACTGTATCAAATAAAAAACCTTCTTCAAAAATAAATATATTATCTTTATTATCAAAAACTGATGAATCTGATACAGTAGAAATTTTCATTGTATCTCTATTATAAAGCAAATCTTGAGAATATATTTCATATTCATTCTCAATTTTAACAAACGTTGTACCACTAGAAAACAGAGTGTTATTTAATTTATTATAAATGGCTTTTTCACTTTCAATATAAACATTATTTAAATCGTCAAAAAATTTAACATTACCTATAATTATTAGTTCTGAAATTTTTTTATCATAAGCTGATTGATCACCTTCTATTAAAATATTTTGACTTGGAATTTTAGCTATACCATTTTTAGAAAGAATCAAATTTCCATCATTTTCAATTTTAATATTTTTTGATTCAAAAAAAATTTCATCAGCTTTAATCATCGAATTTTGAAAGACTAATAAGAAAAGCCCTAATATAAATATATACTTAGTTTTCATTAATCTTAGTTAAACCCATTGTGCAGATAAGAAGAATAATAACTTGAGGTAACCACACTGATACTTCAACAGGCAATGTTTCATTTTTTCCAAATAAGATAGAAAAATAATTAATATAATAAAAGATTACAGAGACCAATACCCCAATAACAACTAAAAAGAACTTTGAATTAATAAAAGTAAGCTTAAACATTAACAAAGCACCTATAACAGTTGTAAGTGTGAGATAAATTGGCAGACTATAAAGTTTGTTTAGATGAAGACGAACTTCTGTAGCCGAATAACCAATAGACTCATAATTTTCCTTCAATTTGATCAATTGAATTATATTTAAAGAGTTTAGATTAGAATATAAATTTGAAATAATTTTTGCATCAAAAGATGATGAGTATTTATAATTTTCAAAATCTGATGCCATTTTATCTTTTGCAAAAATCTTTACATCACTTAATAGCCATATTTTTTTATTAATATTAGCTTTCTTTGCAACTATTGTATTAATTAAATTATATCCTTTATCAAGTTGTGTAATTTCTAAATTTTCTAACCTATCCATTTTATAATTTTTAGCATTAATGATAAAAATTTTCATATTGTCATCGCTTTGTTCTTTAATCCATAGTCCATCCTCATTTACAACAGCTAAATGATCATTTGTATTAGAGTATTTATACTTGATATTTAAATATAGACTTTTTAAATTAGATGAAAAAGAATAATACAAAACTATAATAATAATACCCATCGCTAAAGACACAAGTGAAATTAATATTGTCACTTTTAAATTATCAATACCATTACTTCTTAAAAACTCTAATTCGTCTCTTTCATAAAGATTTATAAAAAAAAAACATTACTCCTAACAAAAAAATGAACGGTAAAATTTCAAAAATAATTGATGGTATATTCAATATAGTTAAAATTATAGGATAGTAAATTTCATTTTCTTTATTTTCAAAATATTTTATCTCTTCAAAAATATTTAAGAAAAAACTTAAAAAAGTAAATACTATAATGATCAATAAAATATTTTTTAAAAATAATTTCGCTAAGTAATTTTCATAATGTTTAAAAATCATAAAAAGTTTAATTTAAATTTAGTAATTATTAATAATAAAATATAGTAAATCATCACTAATATTATAGGAAGTACTGGGATAACATAAACCAGACTAAGTGAATTTAAAAAAAATTTTAAACTTATTTGAGATAAAATAATTATAAAGCTTCCAACTAAAAATATATTTAGTTTATGAAATTTCAAAAAGTATTTAGATTTTGGTTCTATTATTAAACTTGCAGCTATTAATGAAATAATTAAAGTGTAAAAAGGTAAAATTAATCTTTTATAAAATTCCTCGCTTATTGAACTTAACTTTCTACCCTCGCATATTTGATCGTTAGATAGTTCTATTAATCTTTTTTTAATTAAATTGTTTTGAAAGAAAAATTCTTTAAAGCAGTTTAAAATAAATTTAGTTTCAAGCTCTTGCATTTTTGGGTGTGTTACAGTTTTTGTTGAAAAATTTGATAAGTCGTAATCTGTTTCAGAAAAATTTAAAGTAAATATTTTTTCATTATTTAAATTTGTTATTCCTCCATTATATAACCTTAAAAAATATTCATTTTCTTTTTTTATAATTCTTCCACTTCCTGCAACAATTATTTTAGATTTATTTTTGTCAATTTTTTCATTAATATATATTTTATTAAGTAAGCCATTTTGATTATATTCTTCAACAAAAATAGTAAGATTTTTTACTACATTAATAAATTTTTTTTCAGATATTAACTTTGGTAAAAAATCTATATTTGACTCTTTTATAAACATTCTTGCTAAACTTTGGGATTTTGGAACAATAAAGAGATTTAATGTTAGTTGTAATATAAGAAAAAATATTGAGATTTTTAAAATAAAATTAATAAAATGAATTTTTTTTATTCCATTATTCCAAAATACAATTAGTTCATTGGATTTGTTATATTTGTTTATTACATAAAAAATAGATATAAAAAATACAAAAATAATAATTTTGCTAAATATTTTTGGCAAATTAAGAGAAACGTAGTAAAAGTAAATATTGAGACTATGTCCATCATCTGAAACTAAGTCTAAGTAGTTAACTGCTTGTATAATCCAAATTATAAAAGTGATACTTAATGAGGATATTATAAAAAAATTAACTATATCTAGTGAAAATTTACGAAATATTAATTTATCCATTGAAATTATTGTTTTAATAAATATACAACATTATCTAATAAATATTTCAAAAAAATGAAGC
>MDTB01143293.1_pt1 | contig 10005 bp, 10 predicted proteins | sample 811161 | NCBI WGS metagenome assembly MDTB01 (sample SAMN05326650, study PRJNA326480) | marine metagenome | isolation source: seawater | place: Mediterranean Sea | collected 2009
ACTTGAGCAATGATTCAACTAAAGATTTGATACAACGCGCTGAGTTTAAGCAGAGGGCTTGTTTTCAGATGGTTGGATAGAATTGCATTTGTTATCAGAACAGCAACAACCGTGTTTCATTATCCTTCTCTATGCCGAACTTGTTGCGGTTGGCAAAATTTGCGCATGAGAATCAGCACCAACAGGAACGCTGTGGTTGTCATAATTCTATCGAGTTTTTGAAATAACTTACCCATGCATGTATTTACGCGTTGTATGGATTTTGGTTCACCATTAAGCATTTGCAAGCAGCACGGCGTTCCTACACACGCTTGCCTACAACCTTACCCGCATCCTTGCCTGAACCCAGTTCCAAGGTCCGTTGACTACGGACCGGGGTTATTAATTGTCTTTGGCAATCAGCTTTGGATATCTGATTAGGGGGGTGGGGGCTGCCGCTGCGCGGTCTGCGGCTCGCGGACCGCGGTTCTTTGATGGGTTGGCAGAGGTGGTGAAGTCGTGTTTAATTGTAAATATTTAAGTAAGTTCAGAAAGAGCATTTGCAATATAAAAGATCGATATGTTTGATGGGAAAAAGATTTTAGTGACAGGCGCCAATGGCGGGATAGGTAGTTGTCTTTTAAACATCCTGCTGGATGCTGAGGCAAATGTGATAGCCGTAGATCAAAATATTAATGAATTAGAAGCTATATCCTCCAAACATAAGGCTACTAGAAACCTAAAAATAATCCAATCAAACCTCAGCAATGAGGAGGAAATTAGACGAACTCTTGAAGGTGTTGAGTCCCTTTATGGGCTAGTGCATCTCGCGGGAATTTTTGAACCAGACCACTTTCAACAAGGGGATACAGAAAATATTTTTGACCCAACAATTGATGCAAATGTTAGAAATTTTTATTCGTTATATATTTTTGCCAGATCAGCATTATTGCAAAATGAAGGAGCCCGCATTGTATTGTGCAGTTCTGTTGCTTTCAACAGGGGCGCAATTCTGCATACTGCATATAGTGGGGCAAAGGGAGCTATTGTTGGAATTGCAAGATCGCTCTCTCGAAGAGAAGCACCAGATATTCTGGTTAACGCAGTTGCACCCGGTATCATACATACGAAAATGGTCAATGATCTTGTTAACATTCGAGGCAGTGAAAATATTAAAAATGAAATTCCGTTGAAACGTTTTGGTACTGCTCGAGAAGTGAGTTCAGTCATAAAATTTCTATTAAGCAAAGATGCAAGTTATATAACGGGTCAAGTGATTAATGTTGATGGTGGCATGGTGTCCGGATAGCAATTTCTTTAATTTGGTGGAAATTTTTGATTGTTATAATTTCTGGGGTAAATGCAATGAGCTCAAAAGATAAACTATTAGTCATTACCGGGGGGAGTAGAGGAATAGGCAGAGCGGTTGCTTTGAAGGCATTGGAGGATGGATGGCGGGTTGTAATCAGCTATAATTCCAACAAGCGATTTGCTGAGAATTTTGTTGTCCAATCTAATGGAAGAGCAGGAGCTCTGCCTCTTGATGTCAGAAATGAATCAAGCATCCAAAAGTTTTTTCAATTAACAAAACTTCAATTCGGGAATCCTGATGCCTTGGTTAATTCTGCTGGAATTGACACATCGCCAATATCGATAGGCGACCTGAGTCATAATACAGCGATGGAGGTCTTCAGGGTAAACGCTGTGGGTCTAATTTCTTGCTGTAACGAATTTGTGGCAACCATCCATAACTCTGTGGATTTTTCATCTGAAAAAGAGAAAAGCCGTTCAATTGTGAATATCTCTTCTATGGCCTCAACAATTGGTGGCAGAAAAGGAAAATCCCTCTATGCCGCTAGCAAAGGGGCGGTTGATGTTTTCACTGTTGGTGCAGCGAAAGAATTAGCAAAAAACAATATTTCTGTTTTTGCGGTTCGACCCGGTGTTACAAAAACTGATATGACCGAAAAAATGCTGGAAAATGCGGAGGTAGCAACGAAAATTAAGGACACAATTGCATCTGGAGAGGTCGCAGAACCAACTGATATTGCGATTCCAATAGTACATTTAATATCGGGTCAATTCAACTACGCATCAGGATCAATCTTGAACTTAAGCGGTGGTGGGTTTGTTATCTGAAATCCCTGATTAGAACAAATATCTCTGTAATTTAAAGGACAACGCCTTTTGATGCCAATATGGTTTTAGCTTTGATAGAAGTAGATTACTCACGGTCATCAGAACGACTGGATTTGGTTCGCAATACTTTAGTAACAAAGATTGGCACAATGCCTTCAGAGAGCCGAGTAGAATTAGCGGAAAATCTGTTGAAGGGTCAAAAGTAGGCAATGCTTACATAAACATCGCAACGATGTCAAAGACTACGCGTTCAATTATTTTCTTAGCAGGTTAACAAGTGTTCACTAAATGAAACAATCACTACTAACTGCTTTTTTGCTTCTTTCGTGTTTTTCAGCAGCTGGTGCAGCGGAAATGAAAGAGACCCATAACTTGAATGGAAAAGCCATGTTTTTTGACTGGCATTATTCTCATTATGAGGAACCGGGTTTAATGACTGTAAAGTCAAGATTCCCGTTTTCGTTTTCTGTTGGCTTCAGAGATGAGACTAATATCCGAAGTCCCGAAGGGAATCGAAGTAGCGGCGTTTCCTGGAATATTGAAGGTGCTTATGGATTAATTACATACGATGGCTCTGGCACATATGACCACAGCTATTACAAACTGCTTTTCGAGGGTTATTATTCACTTTCTGGTGCTTTTTTCGGGGGTATTGGTTATCGTCGACTTTTTGATGATTTCGGCCCAGGAAGCACATCTACATCTGCCAGAACCTTTGATAGAATGTCAGAATACGTTTACGCCCCGCTGGGCTACAATATTAAAAATACTGATGGTTCAAATTTAAAGTTACAGTTCAATTTTTTAATAAAAGGACAGCAAACTTCTTATACCTCTCAGGTGCCTGGTAATCTAAGTGATTTGGTTAATGACCAAAATGAAGGTTTTGGTTTTGACGTTTCTTACGCAAACCCCGAAGGTAGTTGGGAGGTATACTATCGTTATTGGTCCATTGAAAACTCTGAAATTTCCCCCCGCGCAACAATTGCTGGGGTTAGATATGGTTTTGAGCCAAAAAATAAAACATCCGAAATTGGTGTGAGGTATCGCTTCTAAATGATTTAAAGCGTTTAACCAGAAGTGTTATTTCTTAGTTTTACCTGCCTCGATGAAAACTGCAATTCATGATATAATAACACCCTGCAGACGGGGTATGTTTCATGCTTATAAAAGGCAACTTTAACATCGGGGTAAAATGGCGATTTTGATATGATAAACAGTAGCTATTTTGGATCACAGTTTGGTACACACTTTCTGACGTCAAACATTAAAATGCTTGAAAATCAGGTGCTTGCACCTTAAAACTTGGAAGTTTTGGAGCGGGTGAAGGGATTCGAACCCTCGACCCCAACCTTGGCAAGGTTGTGCTCTACCCCTGAGCTACACCCGCGTCGCTGGAAGTTTATAGCAGGTGACAGCCGAAAATATCAAGGGGAAAAATAAGGCCGAAAGGATCTTGGAACGCCCCCTATAACGCAGCTTTCAACGCTTCTCCTACCTTGTCCTGTATGGCGGAATCAAGATAGGGGTGCATCGGCAGGGCCAATACATCTGCTGCTAGCGCTTCTGTGACGTTCAGCCCTCCCCTGGAGATGGGATAGTGTGCATAGGGTTTTTGTGTGTGCATGGGGCGCGGATAATAGACGGCTGTCGGCACGCCGTCTTTTCTCATACTGTCCTGAACTGCTTGCCGGTCTGTGCCTTTCGGCAGACGGATCACATATTGCGCCCAGCTAGAGGTCGCTGTTGCAGATAATTCTGGAATCATTATGCCGCATCCAACCAGCTTATCAGCATACCGGTCAGCTGCTTTTTGGCGCAGAGTTAATTCCTCATCGAAAATGCCCAGCTTAGCCAAAAGCACAGCAGCCTGCATAGTATCCAAGCGCGCTGTCATACCAAGCCGCTCATTCTCATACTTATCTGCACCCTGTCCATGAACCCTTGCAGATCGGGCAATTGCGGCTAACTGGTCATCATTTGTAAATAGCGCACCGCCATCCCCATAACAGCCTAGTGGCTTAGCTGGAAAAAAGCTGGTGGCTGTGGCCGAACCGAATGTGCCGACAATTTTTTCAGACAGGGTGGCTCCAAAGCTCTGAGCTGCATCATCCAGCATCCATAGTCCGTTGTCTTTTGAAAAAGTCGCAATCTTGTCTAGCGCAGCAGGCTGACCAAACAGGCCAACTGGGATAACGCCAACCACGTTCAACCCTGCCTTCTGGCCTGCGGCTAGCGCATCTACAAGTCGGTCTGGGTCGAGATTAAAGCTGGTCTCTTCTACCTCAGCAAAAATAGGCACCGCGCCTAGCACGGCAATCGCTTCTGCGCTGGCTGCAAAAGTAAAGCTTGGCACAATCACTCCTTCGCCAGGCTTCACTCCCAGCCCCAAAAGGCCAAGAATCAGCGCATCCGTTCCGGATGAACAAGAAATTGTGTGTTTCACATTCAACCGCTTGCAAAGATTAGCTTCTAGCTCGTCAACTTCTGGACCCATGATGTATCGACCATGATCTAAAACATTATTTAGACGAGCGTCTATATCGGGGCGTAGACGTGTTTGCTGGGTGGCTAGATCGATAAAGGGAACAGTCATTAGTCTTAAAACTCCGTTTTTACGTCTCATTAAGCTGCTGCAAGCAGCCAGTCATTTGTTCCATAACAGTCTGCACTGCGACGCCTTCATTACCATCTGTTAGGGCCGGCTCGCCAGTTTGACAGACCTTAACAAATGCAGAAACTTCTTCTTTTAAAGGTTCGTTCTCTTTAACTGGTAGATGGACGGGGTTGGCGCGTTCCACCACAAAAAGCTCGCCAGCTTGTGTGATATGATCGCTGAACAGGGTCAGCTTTTCTGGCCAGGGTTGAGTATCATCAAACATTAAAGAGCCGGTCTGGCCAGTTACAATCAGCCGATGTTCTTTGATTGGATTAATCCAGCTTGTGGTCATGCCCGCACTTACTCCTTCGGCAAAACCCAGTCCTGTGGATAACACATCGATAATGTCAGGCGTAATATGAGCGGCTCCATGACAGGTCACGGAAGTGGGCAGGCTGCCAGTCAGTGCCAGAATCAGAGATAAATCATGCGGACACAAATCAAACAGAGCAGATTCTGTATTGCGGATGCGGCCCATCGCTAGTCTGTTTGCCTGTATATGTCGAAGCTTTCCGACTGCCCCGCCTTTCACCTGCGCTAACAATTCAATAAAGGCTGGATGATAGCGGATCAGATGGCCTATCATTAATTGACGATTTGCCTTTATTGCAGCTCTGTTCATCGACTTGGCTGATGCCAGAGTCAGACTCATTGGCTTTTCAACAAAGACATGTTTGCCAGATTCCAGTGCCTCTACAGCTAGCTGCTCATGCGCTTGGGCAGAAGTAGAAATCATCACACCATGAATGTTTTTATCAGCACAGACGGTTGGAAAAACTGCTGCTTGTGTTGAAAAGGTCTGCGCAAATTCAGCTGCTTTTTCAGAACTATTGTCAACAACGTAACGTAGCACGCCTAGACGGGCACAAATCCTTGCAATATTTCGGCCCCACATTCCACAGCCGATTATAGCAATTTTGATGTTTTGGTGAACGTTCATGAAACGATCCAGCTACAATGAGTTCGTGACTTGAGAAGTTATCATCTGTCTTAAGCTACCCCAATGCTGTGGGTCAATTGTTGCATTTTGTTACATTACGATTACTTTTCTGTATCTGTTGAACCCCTTTCCTATTTCTTGTCAATTGATAGGAAGGCCGCTATAACCTGACTATGGTCGATTAACCTCCTATATGCAGAGTTTTCGGAATTGGATGCCTCTTCAGCTTTTCAAGATAGCCTGCCAGTTACATCTGATCAGCTTCTTGCAATGCTGACAGATAAGGGCTTTCTTTATCAACGCATTGACCATATCCCGTTGCGCACGGTTGCTGATTCAAAACAAGTCAGGGATGGGTTCTTAACAACGCAACAAGGTCGCGGCCATATTAAAAACCTATATCTGCGGGATAAGAAGAAAAATAGTTTTCTGTTGGTACTTCCTGAAGATGAAGAAGTTGATTTGAAAGCGCTTCCGGCTATTATTGGTTCGTCTCGTCTGTCTTTTGGCTCAGAAAATCGGCTGTTTGACAATCTGGGCGTTCGGCCAGGAGCCGTGACGCCATTGGCCATGGTTACTGGTGTTCATCATGCTGTTACCTTGTATATGGATAGTCGCTTGCGCGAGGTTGTTTATTTGTACATGCATCCGCTTGTCAATGACCGCACTGTGGCAATGAGGCCTGAAGATGTTGAAGCATTTCTGGAGCAACATGGAGTTATTGTGAACTGGCTTGAACTTTGACAGTTTTTTAAGCCAGCACCGAAACAAGACTATTTTAAAATTAGGGCTACAGCTCGGCCTGTTTATTTGTTAGACAAAGTCGTACTTTTTGAATACTTTTATTTGGATTGACCTATGATAGACCCGATTGTTTCTAATGCACCAGCTGTTGATATCGTTGACGTCACGATTGATAATTTTATTTCTGAGGTCATTGAGGTAAGTAACAGCAAAGCAGTAATTATACAGTTCTGGGCACCTTGGTGTGGGCCGTGTAAACAGCTTGGACCAGTATTGGAAAAGGTGATTTCCGGCCACAACAACCTGCGACTTGCCCGAGTGAATATTGATGAAAATCAGCAGATTGCTGCTCAGATGCAGGTCCAGTCTGTCCCTACTGTTTATGCGATTGTTGAAGGTCGCCCTGTTGACGGGTTTGCTGGCGCTCAGCCAGAGTCTGCAGTTCGGCAGTTTATTGAAAAGGTTATGCAGGAGGCCCCAGGTGCAGTGGATATCAGCCCATTACTCGACGCTGGTGAAGCGGCTCTTGAAGCCCAGAATGCGAAAGAGGCCTTATCTGAGTTTCAGCAGGCTCTGGCGGGACAGCCAGAATCTCTCATGGCTTTGTCTGGTCTTGTGCGTGCTTTGACCATGATGGGTGATATTGAAGGTGCCCGTGAAATTATCGATAATTTGGAAGAGGATAGGCAGGTTCAGCCTGAGATGAGAGATGCCCTTGCTGCTGTTCAGTTGGCCGAACGGGCAGGGAAAACTGCATCTGAAATTCAACCGCTTCGATTGAAGCTGGCTGCGCAGCCTGACGATCTGCAGGTGCATCAAGATTTGGCACTGGCGTTGTTTGCCAGTGGTGAAAATGAAGAAGCTATGGATATTCTCCTAGCTTCCATAAAACTTGATAACAGCTGGCAGGACGGAGCGGCAAAAGCGCAGCTTTTTGAAATCTTCAATGCTCTTGGCCACACCCATGCAGCTGTTGTGTCTGCTCGCAGGAAGTTATCTACCTATTTGTTTTCCTGATTTCTGCTCTATATCTTAATCGTGAAAGAATAAGAAGTGGCTTGGTGCCGTTTCTAGCTAACTAGCTTGTTAAGCGCCGCTAGTGAATTTAAGGGTAGATGTTATGGTCGCATCACGCGGTCCGTTTGAACCAGAATATTCAGAACTTCCAGGTCAGATACCTGTCTTTCCGTTGTCAGGTGCTTTGTTACTGCCTGGTGGGCGGCTGCCATTAAATATTTTTGAGCCACGTTATCTTTCTATGGTGCGTGATGTGATGGCACAGCCACATCGCCTGATAGGCATGATTCAAAGTCGTGATGACAGTGAAGATGATAAGCTTTTTGATGTTGGATGTGCTGGCCGCATAAGCAGCTATTCTGAAACAGATGATGGACGTATGCTGATTACATTATCAGGCACATCACGTTTTCGTCTTCTGGACTGTGATGATGGGGCAGCTGGCTATCGATTAGCCAGTGTCTCCTGGTCTGAGTTCAAGTCTGATCTTGTTCCCTCCGAGACAGAAATTAGCCGTGAACATCTAATTGATGTGTTGCGCAATTATTTTAAGCTAAAGGGCTTCACAGTTGATTGGGATCATATTCAGAATTGTGAAGATGAAAGACTAGTTTCTACTCTGTCTATGATTTGCCCGTTTGAAGTTCCTGAAAAACAGGCCCTTCTTGAAAGTGTGGATTTGACATCTCGGGCTGAGCTTTTAATTGCTATATTAGAAATGGCAAGCCATTCTGAACATGATGACCAAGGCGCAAAACACTAATTCAGCTCTACTCTCACTGCTGGTCTGCCCAGTTAGCCTAACCGGTTTGATTTATGACAAAGGTCAGGGCGAGCTTGTCAGTTTACAAGCTCGTTTGGCCTTTCCTATTCAGGATGGTGTGCCGATCATGATGACTGAAGCGGCCAGGCTAATGAGTGATGATGAAGTTACTAGATTGCGGGCGGCGCCTGTGCAATCAGATAATGATACAGATAAAAAATAAGAGCAAATGTAATAAAATGATGACAGATGACCACCCACGACTATGGCCTATTGAAATTAGATGCAATACAGAGCGGAACAAGCTTAGTATACGCTTTGACAATGGCGATCAAACCGAGCTCAGCGCTGAATTGTTAAGGGTTGAATCGCCATCTGCTGAAGTTCAGGGACATGGGCCTGGCCAAAAACAGACGCCGCGAGAAAAAAAGGATGTCACTATTACAAAAATAACAGCTGTTGGCAGTTATGCTGTGCGTCTGACGTTTAGTGATGGTCATGATACTGGTATTTTTAGTTGGGATTTGCTTCATGATTATGGTCAGCGAAAAGAACAGTTGATGGCTGATTATCAGAAACGCGTGGGTTCGCTTGGGTGAGCAGCTATTTATTTGGTCACTTGCTCTCTGAGCTTCTTAACTGCCCAGAAAGCAAAGGGGCTGAGGCTAACCTGCCGCCCATAGCTAGATCAGACAAAAGCCGTTTAGCCGGAAGTTGACCTAAGAACGACATGCCCATACAGGCCATCTGATAAAGTGGCCCGGGTTTTCGGGTCAGCAGCCTGTTAAGCCCCTGTGTTGCGAAAGTTAAGGCCAGAATTTCAAGTTTTCGTCTGGACTGATAAGCTGCAGCGACTGAGGCATGAGAGGGTGTGAGACCACTGCAGGCGGCATTCTGCAAACAATCCAGCAGAATAGCCACATCAGCCAAAGCCAGATTGAACCCCATGCCAGCTAGCGGATGTAGAGCATGTCCTGCATCACCTGCAAGAATGAATCCCGGCTTACTGATGCGCGGACTAAAATGTGGTTTTAGAGGCCAAGTCAAAAGAGTGGAAGCTGGAGTAAGCCTGCCTAAATAATTGCCAAAAGCAGCATTTAGATTGTCTTCAAATGAATTTATATCCTGCCTTGTCAGGGCTTCTGCCTGACTTTTTGGCAAAGACCAAACAATGGAAGCTGTTTTAGTGCTGGTTGGCATGAGAGCTAGTGGACCAGAGGGCAGAAAACGCTGATAAGCTATTGTTCCGATGGGCCGTTCTGTATGCACAGATGTAACAAGCGCTATTTCATTGCGGCTCTGGTCGATTACAGTAAATCCAGCCTGTTTGCGTAGAAGGCTGTTCGCGCCATCGCAGGCGATAACAAGATCGCAGCTCCAGCTTCTTCCTGTGCTGTCGAGCAGATAATTTGGCTGGCCGATTGTCATTGTCTTTATTGATAAAGGCTGTATCTTTTGTTTTGACAGCTGAATATTGATTTCGGTTTTGCAGGCCGTTTTCAAACCCTGATTTGATACTACCCATGCCATGGGTGGATCAGCTTGTTCCCAACATAAGGGCCAGTCTTTATTGTTGTCTGTGGCTTTCTGAGTTCCTGCAACGGCAATCTGTGTTATCGGGCAGGTAGGCTCTTGCAGACTGGCCCAGACGCTTAATGCCTCCAGCATCATCTTACCGGCGTGATGAATGGTGGTTGTGCGGGTGTCTTTGGTTTCTGTTTGGCTGTCTCGCGGGCCTGAAAACCAAATGAAATCAAAGCCGGA